>Ga0153956_1001205_pt1 | contig 23912 bp, 19 predicted proteins | sample TSFL040MetaG_FD_104704 | JGI IMG/M metagenome (GOLD analysis project Ga0153956, IMG submission 104704) | Attine ant fungus gardens microbial communities from Florida, USA - TSFL040 MetaG | ecosystem: Host-associated > Fungi > Mycelium > Unclassified | place: USA: Florida, Wekiwa Springs... | reverse complement strand
GGAGCCCGACGTTCCTCCGCATGGCCTCTTCAAATTCTGCTGGCACTATACGAAGCCGGCAGCACCCTGGCTGATCGCGATGGGCATCCTGACCATGCTGATCGCCATCGGCGAGGTGGCGCTGTTCCAGTTCCTCGGCGACATCGTCGACTGGCTCTCGCATGCCGACCGGGCGACCTTCCTGGCTGAGCAGGGCGGGCGGCTCGTCATGATGGCGGCGCTGGTGCTCGTCGGCCTGCCGCTGGCGGCCGGCCTCGATTCCGTCATCATGCATCAGGTGCTGCTCGGCAATTATCCGATGATCGCCCGCTGGCAGATGCACCGGTTCCTGCTGCGCCACAGCATGACCTTCTTCGCCAACGAATTCGCCGGCCGGGTCGCGACCAAGGTGATGCAGACCTCGCTTGCGGTCCGCGAGACGGTGATGAAGATCCTCGACGTCTTCGTCTACGTCGTCACCTATTTCGTGACGATGATCATCGTGATCGCGTCGGCCGACGTGCGGCTGATGATCCCGATCCTCGTCTGGCTCGGCGTCTATATCGGCATCGTCGCCTTTTTCGTGCCGCGGCTGCGCAGGATCGCCGAGCAGCAGGCCGATGCGCGCTCCTCGATGACAGGCCGCATCGTCGACAGCTATACCAACATCGCGACCGTCAAGCTCTTCTCCCATGCCGGCCGCGAGGAAGGCTACGCCAAGGCGGGCATGGTCGACTTTCTCGACACGGTCTACCGCCAGATGCGGAAGGTGACGCTGTTCCACATCGCCGTCTACATGAACAACTGCGTGGCGCTCTTCGTGATCTCCGGCCTCTCCATCTGGTTCTGGCTGACGGGGTCGATTTCGGTCGGCGCCATCGCCATCGCCATCGGCCTTGCCATGCGCGTCAACGGCATGTCGCAGTGGATCATGTGGGAGGTCTCCGCACTCTTCGAGAACATCGGCACGGTCTATGACGGCATGGACATGATGACGAAGCGGCACGATATCGTCGATGCGCCGGCGGCTTCCGCCATCGCGTCGCGGCAGGGCGCCATCCGCTTCGACCGCATCCGCTTCCATTACGGCAAGGCCAAGGGCGTGATCGAGGACCTGTCGCTCGATATCCGCGCCGGCGAGAAGGTCGGCCTCGTCGGACGCTCGGGTGCCGGCAAGACGACGCTGATGAACCTGCTCCTGCGCTTCTACGATCTGGAATCCGGCCGCATCACCATCGACGGGCAGGATATTTCCGGGGTCACGCAGGAAAGCCTGCGCTCGCTGATCGGCGTCGTCACGCAGGATACCTCGCTGCTGCACCGCTCGATCCGCGACAACATCGCCTACGGACGCCCGGATGCGACCGACGCCGACATCATCGAGGCGGCGAGGCGGGCCAATGCCTGGGACTTCATCGAGGGGCTTGCCGACCAGCAGGGCCGCAAGGGGCTCGACGCGCAGGTCGGCGAACGCGGCGTCAAACTCTCCGGCGGCCAGCGCCAGCGCATCGCGATCGCCCGCGTCTTTTTAAAGGACGCGCCGATCCTGGTGCTCGACGAGGCGACCTCGGCGCTCGATTCCGAAGTGGAGGCGGCGATCCAGGAAAACCTCTTCGCGCTGATGGAAGGCAAGACGGTGATCGCCATCGCCCACCGGCTGTCGACGCTGACCGAGATGGACCGCCTCGTCGTGCTCGACAAGGGCCGCATCTTCGAGACCGGCTCGCACGAAGAGCTGGTCGATGGCGGCGGCATCTACGCCGACCTCTGGAGCCGCCAGTCCGGCGGCTTCATCGCCGATCATTCCGAGGCCGAGGTGGCGGCGGAGTAAAGGAGAGGGCGGGCGTCAGCCCCAGCCACTAACATTAATGTGGAATACTTGTTGTCGCAGAATTCGCGAATTTTCCGCGCCGCCGACTTGGTGCGGAGATTGGCGATTCTGCGGCGGACCGCCCGCATTACCTCACCCCGCACTACCTCACAAGGTACAGCCGCTCTGCTGTTTCTTGATGAATTCGAAAGCCATGCCGCAGATAGAAATCCAAGGCCGGATTCGTAGTCAGAACGCTCAGGCGGAGCGGAATTTTGAGACTCTCTGCATCCGCTATGACGTCCTTGAGAATTTTCGAACCAATTCCTAGCCGCTGAAATGCGGGCTCTATGAATAATTCATCGAGCCATAGGTGATCATCATGCTTCTCAACGGTAACGCAACCGACATCGCGGCCATCATCGACGATGATCTGGCAGCCATCAATAGAGTTCCGCACGTTCAAATCAGGCGGCCAGGAGCCCCAGAGTTCAACGGCGTATTCACGCATGCAAGCCTCTTCTAGCCATACGAGAAAAGGCTTGTCGGTTTCGATGGCCGGTCGCTTGGAAATTATCGGCGTTACCTCCGAGAGAATTTCGCGACGCCCCGAAATGGCTGTTCCGCGACAGTTGAGTTTTCAGAATGCTTCACGAAGATATTCTCGGCAAGTAGACCGCCGGCGATACCCGTATCGCAGGCGAATTTGGCACCATTGTTTCTACTTGGTTCCGCATTTCAGTTAGGGCTGGGGTGTCAGCCGGCTCGGACTGCTGACAAAGTTGTTTTGAGGCAAGGCGTCATACCCTCCGTCATTCCTGTGCTTGTCACAGGAATCCAGACACGGCGCGTCTGCGCCGTGAAAAGGCTCTTTCGGCCCAAGGACTTGGGCCTGCTGGTTCCCTGTGACAAGCACAGGGATGACGGAGGGGGAGGTCACGTTCGCCAGTAGCGAAACTGCGTCACCACACCAAAAATTGACGCCATCGGCGGCTGCCCTTGCTTTTCGCGCTGCGGCAAACCGCCTATATGGCTTCGATGCTCAATTCGCTCTTTCGCCGTTTCGAAACCTGGATCGATCCCTTCGCGCCGCGCGACAACCTGCAGCCGCCGCGGTCGGCGGGCGGGTTCATCTGGTTTTATGTCCGCCAGGCGAAGTGGCCGTTTCTCGCCACCCTGATCCTCGGCGGCCTGTCGGCGGCGATCGAGGCGGCGCTTTTCTGGTTCGTCGGCCGCCTCGTCGATATCCTCGCGGCGGTCAAGCCCGCCGACGGGTGGAACGGGCTGCTTGCCAACCACGGCCACGAAATCTTCGCCATGCTAGTGCTGATCGGCGTCGTGCGCTTCGTCGTCGCCTTCCTGATCGCGCTGATCGACCAGCAGGTCATCACCCCCGGCTTCTACAATCTGGCGCGCTGGCAGTCCTATCTGCACGTCTCGCGGCAGTCGCTTTCCTTCTTCCAGAGCGATTTTTCCGGCCGCATCGTCACCAAGGTCTGGTCGGCGGGACAGGCGGCGGGCGATCTGGTGACGTCGCTGATGGAGAGCGTCTGGTTCGTCGGCATCTATGCCGCGACCACGATCTTCCTGACGGCGCGGCTCGATCTGAAGCTCGCGGCCGTCGTCGTCTTCTGGCTCTGCGCCTTCGGCGTGCTCGCCCGCTATTTCGTGCCGCGCATCCGCTTTCACGCCCGCGAGACGGCGGAGGCCGCCTCTCTTCTCAACGGCCGCATGGTGGACGCCTACAGCAACATCCAGACGCTGAAGCTCTTCGCGCGCGACGAGGAGAGCGACCGCTACATGCGCGACGGCTTCGACATCTTTCAGGATACGGTGCTGCGCTTCACCCGTTTCATTACCGGCGTGCGCGCCTCCATGGCGCTGCTCTCCGGCTTGATGATCGTGATGATGGCGGGCATCAGCGTGCATCTGTGGCTGCTCGGCCTCATCAGCTCCGGCGCCGTCGCCTTCTCGCTGGCGCTGGTGCTGAGGCTGAATTTCCTGCTCGGCCGGCTGATGACGCAGTTCAACGGCATCATGCGCAATCTCGGCACGGTGCAGAACGCCGCCGAGATGATCTCGCAGCCGCTGGCGCTCGTCGACAAGCCGGATGCGGCCGACCTCGTCATCCGCCACCCCGGCATCCGCTTCGAAAACGTCTCGTTCCACTACGGCCGCGAGCGCGGCGTCATCGACAATTTCTCGCTCACCATCGCGCCCGGCGAGAAGATCGGCATCGTCGGCCGCTCCGGCGCCGGCAAGTCGACGCTCGTCAGCCTGCTGCTTCGGCTTTACGACGTGGAGGGCGGCCGCATCCTCGTCGACGGCCAGGACATCGCCAACGTCACGCAGGAATCGCTTCGCCTGCAGATCGGCGTCGTCGGGCAGGATACGGCGCTGCTCCACCGCTCCGTGCGCGACAACATCCTCTTCGGCCGGCCGGATGCGGGCGAGGCGCGGCTTGCCGAGGCGGCGCGGCGGGCGGAAGCGCTCGGCTTCATCGAGCGGCTGCACGACCAGCAGGGGCGCGCCGGCTTCGACGCCCATGTCGGCGAGCGCGGTGTCAAGCTCTCCGGCGGCCAGCGCCAGCGCATCGCGATTGCCCGCGTCATGCTGAAGGATGCGCCGATCCTCGTTCTCGACGAGGCGACCTCGGCGCTCGATTCGGAGGTGGAGGAAGCCATCCAGTCGAACCTCGAACGGGTCATGCAGGGAAAGACCGTCGTTGCGATCGCCCACCGCCTTTCGACCATCGCCGCCCTCGACCGGCTGATCGTCGTCGACAAGGGCCGGATCGTCGAGGACGGCACCCATGCCGAACTCGTGGCAAACGGCGGGCTTTACGCGCAGCTCTGGGCGCGCCAGTCCGGCGGTTTCCTCGCGAGCGAGGCGGAAGACGAAGAAGCGGTTATCTGAGCCCGAAATCCGCGATCAGTCCGTAGTGGTTCGACCCCAAACTGTCGGGGAGGCGCCGGACGGCGACGATCTCGACCGGCGGCCGGACGAAGATATGGTCGATGGCGATGCCGAAATCGCCGGCGGCAATCGGCCAGGTCGCGGGCTCGGAAGAGGCATGTTGAAGCCCGCTGCGGGTCAGGAAGGCGCGCATGTCGGGAGGCAGCACCGAGGCGTTGAAATCGCCCGAGAGGATCGCCGCCCCGTCGATATCGCGAAACACGTTGCGGAGCACCACCAGCTCGTCACGGTGGAAGGCGTCGAAATAGGGCTTGCTGAGATGGGCGGAGACGAAGGTGACCGGCTTGCCGCCGATATCGACCGCCGAGACGATCAGCCGGTTGCGCCAGATCATGCCGAGGTCGCGCATCTCGGCCGTGAGGAAGGGCCGCTTCGACATGACGAGAGAATCGCAGTCCTGGCTCATGACGCCGCAGCCGATGCGGTAGGGGTAGGCCTTGGCGAGCCGATCCATTTCCGGCAGCAGGGTAACGGCCTCGTAGATCGCCACCACATCCGCCTGCGAGCCGAGGATCGCATCGGCGATGTGCGCCGGGTCTTTACGGTTCTCGTTGTCGATGTTGAAGGAGAGGAGGCGGAAGGAGGCGGCCGTTTCCGCCGCCGCGGGAGCCGCGTGCTCCCTCAGGATCAGCAGGGAATGTATGGCGAGCGCACCGGCTGCGACGAACAGCAGCGCCGGATACCAGTGCCGCCGCAGCAGGAACGCAAGGGCCGCCAGCGTCATGCCGAAAAGCGCGATATGCGTCTGCGCCGAGGTGAAGAAGGTGAGAACCCAAAGCCTGGTGAGGTAGCGCATCGACAGGAGGCCGAGCGCCACGGTGGCGATGAGGCAGAGAGCGCAGTAAAGGGTGTGTCTCATGGTTCCGGGGGAAGGCGTAGCATGGCGGTCTTCATGTTGCAATGCAGCGCGAAATGAGAGGCCAGCGGCCGGGCGCCAGCCGGTCCTCACGATAAATCATCCATCATTTCATGTGTTTATGCGTGTCCGGTGGCCCGCAGTGTTGCGGAAAGTGCGAGGGTTTTCTTAAATTGCCAAGTTTTGCCGCGACATTGTGCCCAGGCACTTGCCAAGACTGGACATAATTTGCGATCAAGCATAGAACGCGCCGGGTTACGGAGGAATCTATGGCGGAATTATGGTCGCAATGATTCGCCGGCGTCAGGGGGATACCGCGGTCATACCGCAGGTTTCGCGTAAATAAGGATGGTTCAGCCGTGAGCGAGCACAGCACCAATACTGAGACAATGGGAGGCGAGCCCACTCGCCGAGACTTCCTGTATCTGACCACGGGCATGGCGGGCGCGGTGGGCGCCGTCTCGGTCGCGTGGCCGTTCATCGACCAGATGCGTCCCGACGCTTCGACGCTGGCGCTCGCCTCGATCGAGGTGGACGTATCGAGCCTCGAGCCCGGCATGTCGCTGACGGCGAAGTGGCGTGGCAAGCCGATTTTCATCCGCAACCGCACCCAGAAGGAAATCGACGACGCCAAGGGTGCGCCGATCGCCGACCTGAAGGACCCGATCGCGCGCAACGCCAACCTGGCGGCCGACGCCGAGGCGACGGACATTGCCCGTTCGGCCGGCGAGGGGAAGGAAAACTGGATCGTCATGATCGGCTCGTGCACCCATCTGGGTTGCGTTCCGCTCGGCACGGCCGGTGAATATGGTGGCTGGTTCTGTCCATGCCATGGTTCGGTCTATGACACTGCCGGTCGTATCCGCAAGGGTCCCGCGCCGATGAACCTCTTCATTCCGCAATACTCATTTACTTCCGATAAAGTGATCAAGATCGGTTGAGGGGGAAACTGAAACATGAGTGATCATTCGTCCTATGAGCCCTCGACCGGGCTCGAAAAATGGATCGACGCGCGGCTGCCGCTGCCGCGTATGATCTATGACAGCTTCGTCGCCTATCCGGTGCCGCGTAACCTCAACTACGCCTACACCTTCGGCGCCATGCTTTCCGTCATGCTGATCGTGCAGATCCTGACCGGCGTCGTGCTGGCCATGCACTATGCCGCCGACACCACGATCGCCTTCGACGCCGTCGAAAAGATCATGCGCGACGTCAACCACGGCTGGCTGTTGCGCTACATGCATGCCAACGGCGCGTCGTTCTTCTTCGTCGCCGTCTACCTGCACATCGCCCGCGGCCTCTATTACGGTTCCTACAAGGCGCCGCGCGAAATCCTCTGGATTCTCGGCGTTCTCATCTACCTCCTGATGATGGCGACCGGCTTCATGGGCTACGTTCTGCCCTGGGGCCAGATGTCCTTCTGGGGTGCTACCGTCATCACCGGCTTCTTCTCGGCCTTCCCGATCATCGGCGAGTGGCTGCAGCAGTTCCTGCTCGGCGGCTTCGCCGTCGACCAGCCGACGCTGAACCGCTTCTTCTCGCTGCATTACCTCCTGCCGTTCGTCATCGCCGGCGTGGTGGTGCTGCACATCTGGGCGCTGCACGTGACCGGCCAGACGAACCCGACCGGCGTCGAGGTGAAGTCGAAGACCGATACCGTGCGCTTCACGCCCTATGCGACGCTGAAGGATGCGCTCGGCGTTTCCGTCTTCCTGCTGGTCTACGCCTACTTCATCTTCTACCTGCCGAACTATCTCGGCCACGCGGACAACTACATCCCCGCCGATCCGCTGAAGACCCCGGCGCATATCGTTCCGGAATGGTACTTCCTGCCGTTCTACGCGATGCTGCGTGCGATCACCTTCAACGTCGGCCCGATCGACTCCAAGCTCGCCGGCGTTCTGGTGATGTTCGGCGCGATCATCGTGCTGTTCTTCGTGCCGTGGCTCGACACGTCGAAGGTCCGTTCGGCCGCCTACCGTCCGTGGTACAAGCTGTTCTTCTGGCTCTTCGTCGCCAACGCCATCCTGCTCGGCTGGCTGGGTTCGCGTCATCCGACCGACACCTACACGCTGATGGCGCAGTTCGGCACCCTCTACTACTTCGGCTTCTTCCTCGTCATCATGCCGGTTCTCGGCCTGGTCGAGACCCCGAGGCGCATTCCGAACTCGATTACGGAAGCGGTTCTGGAAAAGAAGAACGGCAAGTCTGCCGTGCCGGTTCAGGCATAAGCGGTCGAAGAGGGACAAGAACAATGAAAAAGCTCGTTGCCACCCTTCTGTCGCTCGCCGTCGCCGGCGGCCTCGCCTCCGCGGTCTTCGCGGAAGAGGCCAAGCCGGCCGCCGCCGAAGCGGAGCAGACCTTCCCGATCAAGGAGCCGCGCGAACAGCACTGGTCCTTCTCGGGCCCCTTCGGCACCTATGACAAGCAGCAGCTGCAGCGCGGTCTGAAGGTCTACACCGAAGTCTGTTCCGCCTGCCACTCGATGAATCTCGTCGCGTTCCGCACGCTCGAGGGTCTCGGCTACACGCCGGCGCAGGTGAAGGCTTTCGCGGCCAACTACGAAACCCAGGACGGCCCGAACCCGGCCGGTGAGATGTTCACCCGCAAGTCCCTGCCGTCCGACCACTTCCCGGCGCCGTTCCCGAATGCCCAGGCAGCGGCCGCGGCAAACAACGGCGCGGCTCCGCCGGACTTCTCGCTGATCGCGAAGGCACGCGAAATCGAACGCGGTTTCCCGCGCTTCTTCTTCGACATCTTCACGCAGTACCAGGAAGCCGGCCCGGACTACATCTACTCGCTGCTGACGGGTTACGAAGAGCCGCCGGCCGGCATGCAGGTGCCGTCGACCTCGCACTACAACCCGTATTTCCATGCGGCCGCGGTCTTCGCCATGCCGAAGCCGCTCTCCGACGGCCAGGTCACCTATGACGACGGCTCGCCGCAGACGGTCGATCAGTATGCCCACGACGTCGCTGCCTTCCTGATGTGGGCGGCCGAGCCGAACCTGGTGGAGCGCAAGCACACCGGCTTCATGGTCATGGTGTTCCTGCTGATCTTCACCGGCCTGATCTATCTCACCAAGCGCTCGGTCTACGCCAACAAGGACCACTGAGCTGCACTCGGTTCCACCTTTGAAAGGCGGCCTTCGGGCCGCCTTTTTTGTTGGTCTCCAGAGGCGTGGCTGATAGGGTACGGCCCGATCAGACCAGCCTTTCGCGAGAGTAGCGATTTCCATGAATACGATTGCCTCCGAGCTTGCCGCCAGCATCCGCTCGATCCATGACTATCCCAAGCCCGGCATCATCTTCCGCGACATCACCACGCTGCTCGGCGATGCGCGCGCCTTTCGCCTTGCCGTCGATGCGCTGGTGCAGAGATATGCCGGCACCAAGATCGACAAGATCGCGGGCATGGAGGCGCGCGGCTTCATTCTCGGCGGCGCGGTGGCGCACCAGCTTTCCGCCGGCTTCGTTCCCATCCGCAAGAAGGGCAAGCTGCCGCACGAGACCGTGCGCATCGCCTACAGCCTGGAATACGGCGTCGACGAGATGGAAATGCACCGCGACGCGGTGAGCGCCGGCGAGAAGGTGATCCTGGTCGACGACCTGATCGCCACCGGCGGCACCGCGGTCGGCGCGACGAAGCTCTTGCGCCAGATGGGCGCCGAAGTGGTCGCCGCCTGCTTCGTCATCGACCTGCCCGATCTCGGCGGGCGCCGCAAGCTCGAGGAGCTTGACGTGCCGGTGCACACGCTGGTGGAATTTTCCGGGCATTGATCGGAGGCGCGGCGATGCCGCGCGTCACTAGCCGACCTATTCGAATTCGAGAACGCTGCCGTCGAAGCGCATGACGGGCTGGTCGTCCTGATTGACGCCTTCGTTCACCATGCTGACAAGGCGCCAGCCGGGGCGTGTGACAAGCGGGCGGCTGCCGGTGAGCGTCGCGAAGTAGCGGACCGTGTCGCCGGCGAAGACCGGCCGCAGCCATTGCAGATTGCGGAAGCCGGGGGAGGGACCGACCTTGGGTGCGGCAATGCCTTCTCGCGTCAGCCGCGCGGTCTCGCCGGCGTGATGATCGACGAAGCAGCGCATCCAGGCGGCACAGGTGTGCCAGCCCGACGCGCAGAGCCCGCCGAACAGCGTGTGTTTGGCCGCTTCGGCATCGGTGTGGAAGGGCTGCGGATCGTAGGCCGAGGCGAAGCGGATAATATCTTCGGCGGCAAAGAGATAGCTGCCGAGCGCGATTCTTTCGCCGGCGGGGTAGAGTTCTTCGAGCCTCATGCAGAGGTCTCCTGGGCGGCGCGCATGCGGAACATGATCGAATTCTCGCTGAGGCAGACGAGGTCGCCGCGCTGGTTCTCCACCTCATGGCGCAGCTTGACCATGCCGATGCCGGGACGGGAGCGCAGCGCCCTTGCCTCGGTCACGATCGAACGGCCGGAAAGGGTGTCGCCGGCGAGCACCGGCTTCTTCCATTCGAGGAAATCGATGCCGGGCGCCCCTTGCGAATGCGAGTTCAGGAGATAGCTGTCGATCATCATCCGCATGAACATCGCGGACGTGTGCCAGCCCGAGGCGGCAAGCCCGCCGAGGATGCTCGCCTCGCCGGCCTCCCGGTCGAGGTGCATCGGCTGCGGGTCGAACTCGGTGGCGAAGGCGACGATTTCTTCAGCCGTGACCGGTTTCGGCCCGAGCGGAAACCGCCGGCCGATCTCGAAATCCTCGAAGAAGAGTTTGCCGCCGCTCACGCCGCTATGGCCTCAGGTGTTGAAGCGGAAGTGGATGACGTCGCCGTCCTGGACGACATATTCCTTGCCTTCGTCGCGCGCCTTGCCGGCATCCTTGGCGCCGGTTTCGCCGTTGTAGGCGATGTAGTCGTCATAGGCGATGGTGTTGGCGCGGATGAAGCCGCGCTCGAAATCCGAATGGATGACGCCGGCGGCGGCGGGCGCCTTGGTGCCGCGCTCGATCGTCCAGGCGCGGGTCTCCTTCGGGCCGACGGTGAAGTAGGTGATGAGGTGGAGCAACTTGTAGCCGGCGCGGATCAGCCGGTCGAGGCCGGCTTCTTCGAGGCCGAGCGCGGAGAGGAATTCCGTCGATTCCTCCTCGGGGAGCTGGGCGACTTCGGATTCGATGGCAGCCGAGATGACCACCGTTTCCGCACCCTGTTCCTTCGCCATGGCTTCGACGGCTCGGGTGTGCTCGTTGCCGGTCGCGGCATCGGCCTCGGCGACGTTGCAGACGTAGAGCACCGGATGCGAGGTGAGCAGGTTCAGGCCCTTGAGGATGCGGGTTTCCTCCGCGTCGAGCTTGGAAAGCAGCGTGCGCACCGGCTTGCCGTCGTGCAGGAGTGCCAGCGAGGCTTCCATGATCGGCAGCATCGCCATGGATTCCTTGTCCTTGCCGACGGCGCGCTTGCGCGTCTGCTCGGTGCGGCGCTCCAGGCTTTCGAGGTCGGAGAGCATCAGCTCCGTCTCGATCGTCTCGGCGTCGGCCACCGGGTTGATGCGGCCTTCGACATGGGTGATGTCGCTGTCTTCGAAGCAGCGCAGCACATGCACGATGGCGTCGACTTCGCGGATGTTGGCGAGGAACTGGTTGCCCAGACCCTCGCCCTTCGAGGCGCCGCGCACCAGGCCGGCGATGTCGACGAAGGAGATGCGCGTCGGGATGATTTCTTTCGACTTGGCGACATCGGCAAGCTTGCGCATGCGCGCGTCGGGCACGGCGACTTCGCCGGTGTTCGGCTCGATCGTGCAGAAGGGGTAGTTGGCCGCCTGCGCCGCCGCCGTCTTGGTCAGCGCATTGAAGAGAGTGGACTTGCCGACATTCGGCAGTCCGACGATACCGCATTTGAAGCCCATGGCTGGTGTCCGTATTCCTTGATACCTTTGCCCTTGCCTATGGGGGAAGGGGTCTGGTTGGTCAAGGGGCGCGGCTTAATTTGAAAGGCAGGTGATGTCTGCTTGCCGCCGCCGGGCATTGAAGCTCCGGCATCGCGTGCCATATAGTCCATGCGCGGCGCTTGCCGCGTTCCACGTCATCAACGGGCGCTATACCGATGAGTGGCAGTGACACAATTCTCAAGCCGAAAACCGTGGTGAAGCCGAAGCTCGAGCGGCCGCGGCTTCATAAGGTCATCCTGCTCAACGACGACTATACGCCGCGCGAGTTCGTCATTCTCGTGCTCAAGGCGGTGTTCCGCATGAGCGAGGAGGCGGGTTACCGGGTGATGATGACGGCGCATAAGCTCGGGACCTGCGTCGTCGTGGTCTGCGCCAGGGATATCGCCGAGACCAAGGCGAAGGAGGCGACGGAGCTTGCCAAGCAGGCGGGCTTTCCGTTGATGTTCACCACCGAGCCGGAGGAATAAGAGGGCTTAAGGATCAGTCGTCCTTCTTGCCGAACATCCGCTTCAGCATGTCGGCCATCGGGCCGGTTTCCGGCATTCTCTGCGGGCTGTGGCCGCGCGCCTGGTGGATGTGGGATTGCGCGGGCTGCTTCTTCACCGGCTTCGATGCCTCGGCTTCCGGTTTGCCGCCGACGGCGAGCGCCAGCTTGTTCATCAGTTGCGAATCCTCGCCGCGCGGCAGCATGTCGGCATTGTCGGCGAGGGCGTCTAGGAGGGGTTCCAGCCAGCTTCGGTCGGCCTTGGCGAAATCGCCGAGCACATGGTTGTGCACCAGTTCCTTGGCGCCGGGATGGCCGATGCCGAGGCGCAGCCGGCGATAGTCCTTGCCGCAATGGGCGTCGATCGAGCGGATGCCGTTGTGGCCGCCATGGCCGCCGGCGACCTTGATCCGCGCCTTGCCGGCCGGCAGGTCGAGTTCGTCGTAGACGACCACGAGGTCGGAGGGCGAAAGCTTGTAGAAGCGCATCGCCTCGCCGACGGCTTCGCCGGAAAGGTTCATGAAGGTCTGCGGCTTGATCAAAAGCACTTTCTGCCCGGCGAGTTCGCCTTCGGATATTTCCGAACGGAACTTCTTCGACCATGGCGAAAAGCCGTGCCGCCGATGGATGGCGTCGGCGGCCATGAAACCGATATTGTGGCGGTTGCCTTGGTATTTCGCGCCGGGATTGCCGAGACCTGCGATCAGAAGCATGCGCCGTTCCTCAAGATGACGATGCCGTTCCCCACCGCGAATTGAGGGCAAAGTCAAGCTTCTATTGCTGCGCCGAGACCCCGTATTTCTCGTAGAGCGCCTTTTGCGTGCCGTCGCTGATCAGCTTGTCGAGCGCTGCCTGCATCTTCTTCAGCAGATCGTCGGGGAAATCCTTGTTGCAGGCGATCCCCATGGGCTGGGTCGCGAGCGACATTACCTCCTGCACCGGATTGCCCTCGCGCCGGAGCTTGCCGATGGAGAACGCCGAAATCGGGATGAGGTCGATGCGGTCGTTCATCAGTTTCCTCAGCGCCGCCCTGAATTCGGTGGAGACGTCGATCTTCGGAAAGCCGAGGTCGTGCAGGATGGTCTGCGTGTAGTCGCTGCGCCATGTGCCGACGGTATATTTCCGGGCCTCGTCGAGTGAGGCGGCATGGATGCCGGAGCCTTCGTGGGTGACGAGCACGCTGCGGTCCATCAGCAGCGGCTCGACCCATTTGAAGAGCTTGTCGCGGTCGGGCTTGTGCGCCGTGCCTATGACGCAGGTCATCGGCGTCGTTTGCGCCAGCATATAGGCGCGCGCCCAGGGCAATATGGTGATCGAATAGTCGATGCCGGCCGCCGCCATCATCATCTGCACCTGTTCGATATGCGTGCCCTTGAGCACGTCGCCATCGCTGTAGTTGAAGGGAGGATAGCTTTCGGTGGTGAACGATACCGTCTCGGCGCGGGCGGCGGAGGCGAGGGTGAGGAAGGCCAGAAAGAGAAGCTTGCGCATATGGCTTTCTCCTTTGCTGCAATGGTCTAGGACGCGCGGGCGACGGAGCCGGCGCTTTCGGCCTGCCGCGCCGAAAGGCTCTGCAGCAGGTCCGCCGGATGCTGCGGGCGGTGGAAGAAATAGCCCTGGCCGTAGTCCAGCCCCATGGCGACGAAGGTGGCGCACTCGTCTTCGGCCTCGATCCCCTCGGCGATGACGGTGCAGTTCATCTTGTGCGACAGGGTGGTGATGGCCTCGACCAGCATGCGGCTCTTGCGGCGGACGTCCTGCGCATTGTCGTTGATGGCGCGGGTGAAGGACTGGTCGATCTTGATGATATCGACCGGGAAGCGGTTGATGTAGCTCAGCGACGAATAGCCGGTGCCGAAGTCGTCGAGCGCGATGCGGCAGCCGTAGCGGCAAAGCTCGTTGATGACGGCGCGCATTTCCGGATTGTCGTCCATCAGCACCGCTTCGGTGATCTCGACCACGATCCTGTCGGGCCGGATGTCGTGGCGCGCGAGCAGCGATGCGATGCGGGCGGGCAGGGCGGGCTCGAACTGCAGCGGCGAGAAGTTGATGGCGAGATAGGCGTTTTCCAGGCCGCTCAGCCGCGAAAGGCTGGCAAGATGGGCGATCGCCTTTTCCATGATGCGGTTGCCGACGCGCACGATGGAGCCGGTCTCCTCGGCGACGTCGATGATGGCGCTCGGGGCGAGAATGCCCTTCTGCGGATGATGAAGCCGCATCAGCGCCTCGAAGCCGGCGATGGAGCGGTCCTGAAGGTTGACGATCGGCTGCAGGTGGGCTTCGAACCAGTCGTCGGCGAGGCCGTTTTCGATGTAGCTTTCGAATTCGGAGCGGCGGCGGGCGTCGTCGAGCATGGCGATGTCGAAGATCTGCGCGCCGTTCTTGCCGTCGCGCTTCTTGGCGTACATCGCCATGTCGGACTTCTGCAGCAGCTCGGCGGCGGTGGAGGCGTGGCTCGGATAGAGGGCGATGCCGATGCTGGCGCTGAGCCGCGTGTCGCCGACGAAGGGGCGGTCGAAGATCTTGGCGATGCCGGCGGCAAGCGCCAGCGCATCCGCCTCCGCATGGTCGGAGACGAGCAGGATGGCGAATTCGTCGCCGCCGAGGCGCGCGGCGATGTCGCCGGCGCCGAGACGGCGCTGCAGCCGCGACACGACCTCGCGCAGCGCCTCGTCGCCGGCCGCATGGCCGAGATTGTCGTTGATCCACTTGAAACGGTCGAGGTCGACGAAGAGGCAGGCAAGCTCGCCCTTGCCGACGTCGACTTCGCGGATCTTGGCGTCGAGCGCGGTTTCGAAGCCCTGACGGTTGAGAAGGCCGGTCAGGTGGTCGGTGATGGCAAGCCGGAGGTTGCGGTTTTCCGAGTGCTTGAGGTCGGTGACGTCGGTCATGACCGAAAGCGAAAGGCCGTTCTGGACGGCGGTGGATTCCAGGATGAGGATGTCGATCACGCGGCCGCCGCTGCACTGGAACTTCACCGTCACCTCGATGCGCGGCGACATCGAATCGGGCTTTTCCTTGCGCTGCTCGTATTGCTCGCGCGACGAGGGCAGGACGAGGCTTGCGAATTTGCGCCCGATCACCTGCCGGCGGTCATAGCCGGTGGCGGCGAGCCAGTAGTCGCTGACGGCGGCGATGCAGTCGTCCTTGTCGAGGGAGAAGAGCATGGCCGGCGTGAGGTTATAGGTATCGGTGGCGCGGCGATGCGCGCGCTTCAGCTCGCTCTCCTCGCGCTCCAGCTTGCTCTGCATCTCGTTGAAGCTGCGGGCGAGGCGGCCCATTTCGTCGTTCGACTCCCAATCGACGTGGTGGCGGGAGCCGAGCTGCCGGGTCGCCTCGATGGCGTAGGTGAGGCGCATCAGCGGCTGGATCACGAAGATGCGGTTGCCGATGAGGGCGGTGGCGAAGACCGTCAGAACGGCGAAGATGAAGATCGAGATGAAGACGATTTCTTCGTGGTTCAAGCCGTCGAACAGGCCGAGCGGCGGATAGTAGACGGTGATCGTGCCGAGGTTCTTCGCGCCGTCGACCGAATTGTAGAGAATGGGCCGGGAGATCGATTCCAGCGTGCCGGTGTACGATTTCGGGATGGTGGACTGGGTGACGTCGAGCTGGCCGGAATTGTCGCGCACATTGACCTTGAGAATCGCGCCCTCGGCGACGGTCGTGGCGCTGATCTGGGTGACGCTGTCCTCGTCGAGATCCCAGAGCGGCTTTGCCAGCGCCTGGGCATTGGCGACCAGCAGAACGGAAATATGATCCTTTATTTCCTTGTCGGCGCGTTCGGAAGAAAGAAACAGAAACAGGATGAACAAAGGCGCCACGAATATAAGCAACGCGGCGCAAACGATCCCAAAAAATCTGTTCTCGACGGACTTGTTCATTGCTTCCGTAATCTCAAGCGACGCCGCCGCTACGTTGGCTCCGTCTTTCCCTCTTCGAAATATAGTTCCATGAATGTGTTAAATGTTATTGAAATGTGGCGGTTAACGCTTTCGGTAACATTCGGCGCAAGCCTTGAAAGGACAATGAAAAAACCCGCCTCCGGATGGAAGCGGGTTTCCGATATCGATCGATTTTAAAAAAACGATCAGGCTTCGGCGGCTTCGCCTTCTTCCTTGGCGCCGGCGGCCGGAGCGACGATCGTGGCGACCGTGAAGTCGCGATCGTGGATCACCGGGGTCACGCCCTTCGGCAGCGCGATGTCCGAAATGTGGATGCTGTCGCCGATCTTGCGGCCCTTCAGGTCAACCGTGAAGGCTTCCGGGATGGCGTCGGCCGGGCAATGAACTTCGACTTCGTGACGAACGATGTTCAGAACGCCGCCGGCCTTCAGGCCCGGAGACTGCTCGTTGTTTTCGAAGTGAACCGGCACTTCGACGGTCACCTGGGTATTGCCAGACACGCGCAGGAAATCGACGTGCATGGTGAAGTCGCGGACCGGGTCCAGCTGGTAGTCCTTCGGCAGGACCTTGTACTTCGTGCCGTCGACGTCGATCGTCGCGACGGTGGTGAGGAAACCACCGGCATGGATGCGCATCGTCACGTCCTTGGTGGACAGGGCGATGGAAACGGGGGCCTGCTTGTCACCGTAGATGACAGCCGGGATAAGACCATTGCGGCGAAGTTCACGGGCGGACCCCTTACCGACCGTTTCGCGTGCCTGTGCCTTAAGCTCGTAGCTTTCGTGGCTCATAGCTATTCCTTTCGAGGTTGTTTGGAGAGTTCGGCCGGGCGCCCGAGGGCGTTTCGGCGGAACCGAGGCTTTCGCCTCATCCGCGTTGCCTCCAAGGGTGTCTACGCGGACGCGTCGCCTATAGAGCAAGCGAAGCGAAAACGCAAGATATGCGCCGGCTTTGATCCCGGCGCGGGCAAGCGGCCCATTTTCGGGCAGATTCTATCGAAGCCTTAACCATCGAAGCCGAAAGTCACAAGCCGTTAATGCATCGAAGGGGGGAGCGTCTGTATGAGAGGCCGATCAAAGTTTTACGGCCCTTTTCCATGTTCACCGTCATTTCCTGCATCACCACCAATCACAGCCTCGCCCACGTCCTGACCGCCGCGATCATCTGCGTGCTGGGGTCCTGCCTTGCCATGCGGCTCTTTTCCCGCGCGCGCAAGACCGACGGGGTGCAGAAGCTGAACTGGCTCTTCCTCGCCGGCTTCGTCGGGGGAACGACGATCTGGACCACGCATTTCGTGGCGATGCTCGGCTATGAGACGCCGGTCATCAACGGCTACGATCCGCTGCTGACGCTGGCCTCGCTGGTGATCGGCATCGTCGTGACGACCGCCGGCTTCTCGATCATCGCCTTCGGCGGCAAGGGCGCGCTGGTGGAGGCGGGCGGCGTCATCATCGGGATGGGCGTGGTGGCGATGCATTATGTCGGCATCGCGGCCTATGACGCGGCCGGCCATCTCGAATGGAGCCGCGGCTACATCGCCGCCTCCGTCTATTTCGCCGTCGTCTTCGGTGCGGTGGCGGCCAATCTTGCGGTGCGGGCGCCGAGCCGCCGGGGCAAGCGCTGCGCCTCGCTCGCGCTGGTGCTGGCGATCGTGTTCGCCCACTTCACCTCCATGGCCGGGCTCACGATCGTGCTCGACGCTTCCGTTGCGGTGCCGCACGGGATCATCCCGTCGGAAATGATGACGGTCATCGTTTCCGCCTCGATGATCATCATCCTGATGCTCGGCGCCTCGACCTACACCATCGACATGCAATCGACCCGCGCGGCGGTGAAGCGCTACCGCCATCTTTCGCTGCACGATCCGCTGACCGGGCTGCCGAACCGGGCGGCGCTCAACGAACATCTCGAACAGGTGATCAACGCGCCGGCCAACGAGGGGACGGTGACGGCGATCTTCTGCTTCGACCTCGACCGCTTCAAGGAGATCAACGACGTGCACGGCCATGCGGCCGGCGATGCGGTGCTGCGCGCCGTCGCCGAGCGGCTGAGTTCGATGATGCGGCCCGGCGAGTTCATTGCGCGCGTCGGCGGCGACGAGTTCGTCGTCATCGTCGACGATTGCCCGGAACGCTCGATGGCGCGCGACGCCGCCCGCCGCATTCTCGACGAGATCTGCAAGCCGGTGCTGTGGCGCGACCAGGTGCTGACGGTGGGGTCGAGCATCGGCATTTCCGGCTATCCGCGGCTTGCAAGCAACATCGACGACCTGCTCTCGCAGGCCGACATCGCCATGTACCGCGCCAAGGGAACCGCGACGAACACCTTCTGCTTCTACGAGCCCTCCATGGACCAGGCGGTGCGCGACCGCCACGCCATGGCGATGGAGATGCGCGACGGCGTGCGCAACGGCGAGTTCGAACTGTTCTACCAGCAGCAGAACGATACCGTGACGCGCGAAGTGGTCGGCTTCGAGGCGCTCTTGCGCTGGCGCCATCCGCAGCGCGGGATGATCGGGCCGGTGGAGTTCATTCCGATTGCCGAAAAGACCGGCTTCATCGTCGAGCTGGGCGAATGGGTGCTGCGCCACGCCTGCATCGAGGCCGCGAGCTGGGAAAGGCCGCTCACCATCGCCGTCAACGTGGCGCCGCAGCAGCTTGCGGATGCGCAACTGCCGCAGATCGTCCAGACGGTGCTTGACGAGACCGGGCTCGACCCCGCGCGCCTGGAACTGGAAATCACCGAAACCGGCATCATCGCGGACCAGCAGCACGCCCTGCACATCATCCGCGAGCTAAAGCGCATCGGCGTCAAGGTGGCGATGGACGACTACGGCACCGGCTACTCGTCGCTCTCGACGCTGCAGAGCTTCCCCTTCGACAAGATCAAGATCGACCGCGCCTTCGTGGACGGCGTGGTGACGAACGTGCAGTCGGCGGCCATCGTGCGCTCGACGCTGATTCTCGCGCAGAGTCTCCAGATTCCGGTTCTCGCCGAAGGCGTGGAGCGTGAGGAACACATCGAATTCCTGCGCAACGAGGGCTGCCTTCAGGTGCAGGGCTACCTCTTCGGCAAGCCGACGCCGAGCGAGGGCATCCGAAGCATCGTCAGCGAGGATGCGGGCACTGAGGAACCTCCGAAGCCGGAGAACTGGGCGGCCTGAACCTCCTTCCCCGTTTCGTGAGCGGAGCCGGGTTGACATTGCTCCCGCACCCGGCAGATTTGACGTCATGATCGATATTGCACCGCTTCCTTGAGGAAGCGGGAGCGGGAGAGCGAAGATGCGTCCTGTCATGATGGTTGCGGCCGGCGTCGTAGCACTTGGCCTTGGCGGCCCGGCACATGCCGCGGAGGTGAACGAGCAGGGCGCGCGGGAGCTGAAGGGCCGGCTCGGCGAGGTGCTTTCCGACGATCTCCTCAAGAGCGGCTTCGTCACCGTCAAGCCGGCGACGAACCTCTATGAGGTGACGTTCGATCTGGCGAAGTTCTTCGACAAGATCAGTTCCGCCGATTTCGCGGTGACCGGCTTCAAGCCGTGGACCATGCTGGTCGCGCCGCTCGAAAGCGGGCTCTGGAGCATCGAAGGCAAGACCGACCTCGATATTTCCATGCGCACGCGGCTTGAGCACGGACGGATGGCGACGCTCGACTATTCGCTTGCCTCGCTTCTCTATAGCGGCGTCTTCGATCCGGCGATCAGCTATCTCCGTTCGGCCGACGTCAACGCCAAGGATATCCGCTTCTCGTCCGTCTCCGGCAACGAGAAGGTCGAGGGCTCGGCGGCGGGCATGACCTACAAGATGGCCGCGATCGACAGCAGCGAGCCGCACCGGGTCGATTTCCACGCCTCCGGCAGCGTTCCCTCCTTCCGCGAGAGCATGTCGTCGCCGGGATTTCCGCAGACGACGCTGACGGCCGATACGCTCGACCTCAACGCCGAGGCCGCCGGCGTTCCGGTGCGCGAGATCCGCGACCTGATCCGCTTCGTCGTCAAGCACGTCAAGACCAAGCAACTGTCGAAGACAGGCAGCGAGCATTTCGAGGGGCTGGTGCGTGCGGCGCTGCCGCTGTTTTCCACCCTGCAGGAGGAGGTCACGGCGAACAACCTGACGGTCTCCGTCGCCGGTTCCGACAAAACGTCGCAGGGCAGCGTGAAGAAGCTCGGCTATACCTTCGGGATGACGGGGCTGACCAAGGCCTCACGCCTCGATTTCGGCGTGCATGTCGAGGATATCGGCCTCAGCGACGGCCTGATGCCGCCCGCCTTCACCGCGCTCGTCCCGAGCCTGGTGGAGATGCAGGTCGCCATCCCCGACCTCGATTTCGCCGGTGCCGTCAACGCTTTCCTGGAGGCAGACCTTGCCAAGCCCGGCCCGCTTTCGAAGGAGGAGACCGACCGCATCGGCCGGATGGTCCTTCCGGGCGGCAAGCTCGTCGTCGAGGTGCCGAAGCTGACGGCGAAGTCGTCCGTCTACGATCTCGAGCTGATGGGGAAGCTGACGAGCGACGTGCGGCGCACCGACCGGCACGCGATGGAGGCGACCATCCTCGCGCGCGACTACGACAAGACGATCGCCTTCGTGCAGGATGCCGCCAAGACCGATCCGCGCCTCAACCAGGTCTCCTTCATGATGATGATGGCCAAGGGCTTTGCCAAGACGGAGCCGGACGGCCGGCAGCGCTGGGAGGTGGCGGTCGCCGACGACGGCTCGGTGACGGTCAACGGCCAGACGATGAAGAAGCCGGACGCCAACTGAGCGGCTAGATTTCTTTGTTTCCGTTTGTCTTTTCGGGAAAACCGGTTCCCACTTTTCCCTGACAAACTCTAACTCCCGTTCCCGCCGGTCGAACAGGCTCGTCAATCGAACAGGCTGGAAACCGATTCTTCCTGGCTGGTGCGGTTGATGGCTTCGCCGATCAGGTTCGCGGTGGTGATGACGCGGATGTTGTGGGCCGACTGCACCGCCGTCGTCGGCTGGATCGAGTCGGTGATCACCAGTTCGCGCAGCTTCGAGGAGGTGATGCGGGTAACGGCGCCGCCGGAGAGCACGCCGTGGGTGATGTAGGCCGTGACGCTGGCGGCTCCCTTGGAGAGAAGCGCGTCGGCGGCGTTGCAGAGCGTGCCGCCGGAATCGACGATGTCGTCGATCAGCAGGCAGTCCTTGCCGGTGACGTCGCCGATGATGTTCATCACCTCGGATTCGCCCGGCCGGTCGCGGCGCTTGTCCACGATCGACAGCAGGCAGTCGAGGCGTTTTGCGAGCGCGCGGGCGCGCACGACGCCGCCGACGTCCGGCGACACCACCATGACGTTGGAGATGTCGTAGTTCGCCTTGATGTCGCGGGTCAGCACCGGGATGGCGTAGAGATTGTCCGTCGGTATGTCGAAGAAGCCCTGGATCTGGCCGGCGTGCAGGTCGAGCGTCAGCACGCGGTCGGCGCCGGCCTCGGTGATCAGGTTCGCGACCAGCTTTGCCGAAATCGGCGTGCGGCCGGAGGCGCGGCGATCCTGACGGGCGTAACCGAAATAGGGAATGACCGCCGTGATCCGCCGCGCCGACGAGCGCCGCATCGCGTCGATCATGATCAGCAGTTCCATCAGATGATCGTTCGTCGGAAACGAGGTCGACTGGACGAGGAAGACATCCTCGCCGCGCACGTTCTCCTGAACTTCTACGAAGATTTCCTGGTCCGCGAAACGGCGGACGCTGGCCTTGCCCAAGGGAACATTCAGATAATTACAAACCGCCTCGGCGAGGTGCCGGTTCGAATTGCCTGCGAAAACCTTCATCTTGGTCCGCCTGTCGTCGATGTGAATGCCGCGCTTTTACCCGGCTCGTTCTCGAATGCAAGGGGCAAGATAAGAGGAAGCCTAACATTTCTGTAAGCCGGCGGACCTATCCACCGCGCGTTTGCCGCCAGCCCGCGAATTCCGTGATGGTCTTGTCGGCGATTTTCTGCATCACGCCGGCGGGAACGGCGGCCCAGGGATCGCCTCCCTTGAGCGGCGCGCTCTCGCTGCCCTGGATGCGGTGCAGCCGCTCGCCGTTGCCGTCGAGCACATCCCAGACATAGGAAACGGTGACCTTGGGCCCGTCCGCGAAGGCAGACAGATAGCCTTTGAGAATGTAGCTGGCGCTGGTGTCGGTCGAGCCCTTGATGGCAAGCCCGCGGGCGCGCGCCTCCGCGCCGAGCTCCCGCGAGAGCGGCGTGACCGCGTCGACCGGAGCGCCGATGATCGGCAGGAAGCGGATGGTGTTGCCGTCGGCGGTTGTCGGGGGCAGGGCGGCCTGTTGCTGCGGTTCCTGTTCCTGCGGTTGCTCCTGGGCTTCAGGCGGCATGGCCTGTTCCTGCTGCTGGGGTTCCGGAGGCGGCGTCTCGGAAAGGCGACGGTCGGCTTCCTGCTGTTCGTCGGCTTGGGAGGCTTGCGCCTCAGTCTCTCCGGCTAGGGGAGCCGAGCGGTAGGGATTGCTGCCGGTGGTGCGCAGCGCATCGGCCTGCCGGTCGAGCGAGCCGCCGCCCGATTCCGCCGGATAGGAGGGCGCCCGGTCGTAGGACGCGCCCGCATCGCCGCGATAGACGCCGCCGGTGGGGGCCGCAAGCGCCTGCTGGCTCACCGGCGCCCTCGCCATGCGGTCGGTGTCGTCCTGCGTGACGGGGCTGGAGTTGAGTGCGGCCGTTTCCTCGCCGATCCCGACGCGCGGGATCATGGCATCCGTGGTGTTGCACGCCGAGAGGAGGGCCGACGCAGCGGCAAGCGCCGATATCGTTCTGCCGAGTCCCATCGCCCGATTCCAACCCTCATCTTGTGTTCGAACAGGTGCCGGGAGAGGCGGCGCTGCCGTTTCTCCCGGCCTTGCGCGGGACTATAACGGATCAAGGGTTAAGAAAATCGAGCGAATGCCGCGAAAGGGCTTTCGGGGCGTCGGCGGTGGTCACATAGGTGCGGCCGAGCGTCATGGCGGTGCCGCTGTCGGAATCCATGATCACCATGCGCACGAAGAGCGACATGTCCGGCTCGATTTCCTGTGGATTGCCGACATGGAAGATCTGGTGGTCGGCCCAGGAGGGGGCGAAGCGCGCGCCGAGCGAATAGCCGCAGGCGTTGAGGCGGTGGCGGGCAAGGCCGCGCTCGTCCATGATCCGGGCGTGCATGTCGAAGACGTCGCCGAAGGTGTGGCCGGGCGTCAGCACCGCCTCGACCGCCTCGATCGTCTCGCGGCAGGCGCTGTAGAGTTCGCGGTGGCGATGCGACGGCTCGCCGATGACGACGGTGCGCATCATGGCGGCGTGGTAGTGCGCGTAGACGCCGGACCATTCCAGTGTCAGTTGGTCGCTGTCGTCGAGCTTGCGCCGGCCGGCCTTGTAGCGGCAGAGCAGCGCGTCGGCGCCGGAACCGATGACGAAGGCGTTCGCCGGATAGTCGCCGCCGCCGGCAAGGACCGCGCCCTGCATGGCGGCGAGGATTTCCGCCTCGTCGGCGCCCGGCCGGATCAGCTTGAGCCCGGCATCGAGCGCATCGTCGGCAAGTACCGCGGCGCGCTCGACGCAGGCCAGTTCCGCGGGGCTCTTCACGAGGCGCAGGCGGCTGACGAGATAGGAGGCATCGACGATCTGGCCGAAGGTGGCGAGCTGGGTGTCGAGCAGGCGCGCGACGCGGCCGGTCATGCCGTGCGTGTCGTATTCGACGCCGATTCGCGCGCCGAGGAGGTCCATTTCGACGAGGAGGTTGCGCAGGTCCGTGGTCGGATCGGCATTCAGCCGGTCGACCCAGATGTGGATATCGTCGAGGACGGAGGTCTGGCGGGCCTGCCTCAGATCGGCGGAGCGCGTCAGCAGCGCCATGGTGCCGTCGCCCTTCACCACCAGCGTCTGGAAATGGCTGTAGCCGAAGGTGTCGTAGCCGGTCAGCCAGAACATGCTTTCCTGCGCGAAGATCAGCAGCGCGTCGAGCTTCTCCTCCTGCATTCTGGCCAGCAGGCGGGTGAGACGTT
>Ga0153956_1001204_pt1 | contig 23929 bp, 23 predicted proteins | sample TSFL040MetaG_FD_104704 | JGI IMG/M metagenome (GOLD analysis project Ga0153956, IMG submission 104704) | Attine ant fungus gardens microbial communities from Florida, USA - TSFL040 MetaG | ecosystem: Host-associated > Fungi > Mycelium > Unclassified | place: USA: Florida, Wekiwa Springs... | reverse complement strand
GATCGGGGGGGTATGCCACGCAAAATTTTCGACACTATGTGGAACGCTTCGACCTGAACGTCCATCGTCTGCCGGACTATATGGCGACCCTCTATGAGTATTTCAAAAGCCGGCGCGGAGCCCAGCGCCGGGCTGCGCTGCAAAGCCGTTTGCAGGGCAAGAGTGTCCTGGTCACCGGGGCGTCATCTGGAATCGGGCGTGCGATGGCTATCGCCCTGGCCGAATTTGCCGGGCATCTGGTTTTAGTTGCCCGCCGCGAGCCGGAGTTGATGGCCGTCAAGGCGCTCTGCGAGCAGCGGGGCGCGACGGTGACCGTCGTCGTCTCCGATTTGAGCCAGCCCGACGGCGTCGATCGTGCCCTCGAACATTGCAGGGAAATCCGTCCGCGCCCACAGGTTCTGATCAATTCTGCCGGCCGTTCGGTGAGACGTACGCTGCAGGAGGCGCTGGCCAAGCCCCACGACGTCGAGAAGCTATCGCAACTCAATTACGTGGCGCCGGCGAAATTGATACTGGGTGTCCTGCCGGACATGCTGGAGGCCGGGTTTGGGCGCATCGTTAACATATCCTCGATGATTGCCCAGATGGCAGTGCCGTATTTCTCTTCATACGGAGCCAGCAAGGCCGCGCTCGCGCATTTTACCGAGCCTCTCGCCGCCGAACTCGAAGACCGGAATATCCTGTTTTGCAATGCCTTCCTGCCTTTTGTGACGACGGGCATGGCGGAAAAAAATCCTGCCTTCTCGGGCATCGATCACAACCTGAAATACATCATCTCGACGGAGGTCGCTGTCGATCGCATCCTCGAGGCGCTGGCTACGAACGCCGGCAACATCGATTTCGGCGGCCAGACCTTCGCACGCTGGATGACGGCGTATCCACAGGCCTACCGCGCCTATATGAATCTGTTCGTACAGTATTTTGGCAATACGGCCGACGAAGCTTATATGGATGAAAAACGATGGCTGGGCCAGCTATTTCAGAATGGCGCTTTTTGATGCATAACATTCACGGATTGTGAGCTAAATATGAGCAAAACGGCCATTAATGTCGATATCACCGGCTCAGTGCCGGTCAAGTCTGTCGTACTGCGACTTGCGCTTCCGCTGTCGTTCATCATTCTATTGCAGGCGGGTTATCAGCTTATCAATTTGCTCTGGGTGAGCAGGCTGGGGCCTTTGGCCGTGGTCGCGCTGTCGGTCTGCTTTCCCGCCGTCATGGTTTTGTCAACGCTCGGCACCTCGCTGGCCATGGGAGGCGGCATTCTGATGTCGCAGGCAGTCGGGGCTAAAAATACCTGCCTCATGCAGCAGTACGCGCGCGGAGCGGCGTTTGTGAGTATCGCTTTTGCGCTGCTCATCATGGCTATTGCATTGCCCGGTGCAAACGCGGTGCTGGCTCTTTTCAAGGTCGAAGGTGCTGTGCACCGGGACGCGCTCACTTATCTGTGGATATTTTTGCTGGGCTTGCCTGCAACCTATTGTTACAGCGTGCTCCACTCGGTTCTGCGCAGCATCGGCGATATGAAGTCCTTTGTTAAGGTGATGGTGATTTCGCTGGTATTGACGGCGATCCTAGATCCGCTGCTGATTTTTGGCGTCGGTCCGTTCCCGGCGCTCGGGGTTGCGGGAGCCGCCTATGCAACCGTGTTGGCCCAGGCTGCGGGATTGATAATCATCAATTTCCTTTTTACTCGCGACGCCATGATCAATCCGCGGCTCGATCGGCTTCGCGTGCCGTGGCTGTTAATGCGGCGGATCGTTATCCTAAGCGTCCCCGCGGCGACCGAGCAGCTAATTCAACTTTTCGGCATTTTTCTTATCAACATCCTGTGTGCTCAGTTCGGCGAAATCAGCATCGGGGCCTATGGGCTTTGTCTGCGATTGATCTTCTTCGTGAATATCCCGTCGATCGCCGTATCGAGCGCGCTCCAGATCATTATTGGCCAGAATATTGGAGCCGATAACATGAGCCGGGCACGCGCCGCGTTGCGTTTTGGTACGACGATGACTTTTTTGTTGTTGGCTACGCTCGGGTTGGTCGTTTTTGTATGCGCGTATCCAATAGCGGCCGTATTCTCCGATGGCGATGCGGCGTTTGCGGATAGCTGCGCAGTGGCGATCCGTATCTGCGCCTTGTCCTTCGCTTTCACTGGTGCGCAGTACGCCATGCGGGCGGCGTTCATGGCTGCCGCCCGCGTGACGCGTTTCATCTGGTTCATGTTCGTCAATATCCTGGTGTTGCAGGTTCCAATGGCGTACATATTGGCGGTGCCGGCGGGGCTGGGTATAGACGGCGTGTGGTATGCGATACCGCTGTCATCTGCGTTGTCGGCCGCCTATGTGTATTGGAATGTCGTCCGCAGGACCTGGGAGAGGCCGAAGGTCGAAACCACCGACGTAGGGCAGAGAGGCCGGGAGGCGGATGCCGAAGCGGCATAAATAAAGAGAAGATGCCGCGCCATGCACATTGTGTGCAGGCAATAGGTCAGGTTGTACGTTCATTTAAGGGGCGTCTTCGGCCCGGCTGGACGTCTGAGGCGCGCGCGTTGGAGGATGATGGCGAAGGAAATAGAGGCAGCCGCTTGACGCCTGCCTGTAGACGATACGCTCAAGCGCGCCCGAGCATTTGCTTGAACTTGTTTCGCAATGCAAACGGCACGAAGCGCTCGACATGGAAGCCGAGCTCTTCGTCGTAGACATAATTTACCGGGGCCGCCGTGCTCCGCTCTGAAAAGCCCCGCACGAGATGTTCGGGGAAGCCGGGAAACTGCGACTGCAAGCCGAAGACCACGCTGTAGTAGAGATTGCGACCGATGGAAAAACACGGATAACGAGCCTCGTAGTTTTCCAGCGAATATTTCGGAAAGCAGCCGTCGATTATGCGTTTCGGGCAAAGCCACAGCGGGAACAGCAACTTGTGACTGCCGATGACACGAACCGGATAAGCGGCGGGAGCGAGTCCGTTAGCGGTACGAAACAGATTTTCGCAGAGGGAATCTTCTAGGTTGACGCCGGTGCAAATGTATTCTGTTCCCAGCTCCTTTGCCCGCCGCATGAGCGCCAGGCGAATTAGCAGGGTGCCCAGGAACTCGAAATCGTCGCCTTTGAATACGGCCTCGAAACAATCGATGAGAGGCGCCTTGCTGGTGATCCCCAGCAGCGATCTGGCATCGGGCTCTTCGATGATATCGAGCGGCAACCCATAGTTTTCGCACAGCTGTTGAGCGCGCGGGACCCCGGCATCCCAATCCGGTATCCCTTTCACAATAATCGGGTGGACCGAAATATCGTGATCTTTCAGCTGGCCGAGTCCATGCAACATTGCATTGCTGTCGCCGCCGCCGCTCACGCCTACGACAATCTTCGAGCCGCTGGGAACATTGGCTCGAATCATGTCTCCGATTCGTTCGGCGATGACTTCCCTGCATTCGACCGGGGTCAGCTTCTTCAGATACGAGTGACAGGTGGAGCTCGCATTGTCGATCGCTTGGTAGATGTACTCGGTAGAGAGCGGATCAGAACCGTCGCCCTCGACGATCTTGGCGTTGTCCAGCGAGAACAGAAACGGGTTTATGTTGCGATTGAAGTACAGCAGGATTTCCTGCGTGTCCTTGAAGTCGATCAACTTCCAGTCCAGCCCGGTTTTGGGCGCGCTGGCCGTCGCGCCGCTGAGCGGTTTTGCGTACATGGATATGCCTGACCACGGAATACCATTCCGCTTCAGGATATCCATCAGGCGTTCATCCGCTCGGGCGGGCACTTCCTGCCTGCCATGCGCGGTGACGACGTAGATTTTGGGGACGTTTTTTATCGTGTTGGCGTTCTGCATGGTGGGCAAATTCCATTTGAAAAGGGGCCGCCGTCTGGCGGCCATTGAAAGCCATTACTGCGCGCCGGTTTCGCAGCTGGCGCCGCAGATCAATTCCAGGCCGTTCTTCGATGCGCTGACGAATTGGCTGGAGACCCGCAAAGCTTCGAGATCGCGCAGCGAGTGCTGTGCAAACTCGGATTGGCGTTTGCCCATGAGTGCGACAAACTCGTTTTTGCGATTGAAGTTGCTGCTTTGGTTTTGCTGGGAAGCTTCTTTCAACATGACTCGCTCCTTGAATTAGATGTTTGAGTGGATGCGTTCTAGTAACGCCTCAGGATTGCAGCATGCACATCTAAAGAGCGTCAATGCGTCGACCCCAAAGTCAGCAGGTTTGATCAATACAACAGCTGCTATGTCGGAAGATGTGGAATTCGGAAATATATTTTGGGGAATATGTATGGAAAAACAGATTAATTATTAGAAAATATTCTAGGTCTTTCTAGTTGAAAATGTTTCCTCATTATAATTAGATAACTGTGTTAAGGATTTTCGACCACGACGTTGCCAAGAAGGCGGCGCTCGGGCGGTAGCTTTGGATTCTCCCCGTCTGAGTCTTCAGTCTTGTTCCCAATTATACGTCTCATCTTGTCGACCGATGTCGTACATGGCAGCTTGATACGGTTTGCTTTTTCGCCTTCTATCGGGTTCAGGCTAGTTGTTGGCGATGCCAGCGCTAAGACTTCAGCACGAAGTCGTAAAGTCCGCCTTTCGACCATGCAGAATCATTGTTTTGTGCCGGAGAGAGATCGTTCGGAGGGGGCTCGGCGCGAATTTCGGAAGACACGATTATATAAAATTGTTGTGCGGATGACCTTCAAGAGGAGTGGAGGCTGTGCAAAATTGGTACGTGATCCAATGTAAACCCAAGAGAGAACAGACTGCGATTATCCATCTGAAAAACCAGGACTACATCGTTTATTGTCCCGTCATCAGAGCTGCTGGTGGCTGCGAGAGTCTGCGCGGCTTCGAGCTCCTTTTCCCGAGTTACCTGTTTATCAGTCATGGATCCGACATCATCAATGTCGCATCGATCAATGCCACCCGCGGTGTCCGCAAGATCGTCTGCTTCGGAGGTATGCTGGCATCTGTCAGCGACGTGGACATCGAAGAGATCAGGCGCCGTATGGATACCATCAACGCGCAAGTCTCTGTCGCGCCGGGCGTCGGTGCGCAACTGTCGTTGAAGAAATCTGCATCGCGCATGCTGGCAGACGCCAATCTCGCAGCGATGCCCGGAGAGCAACGCCTTTATGCGCTGCTCGGTTACCTAGAGTCGAAGGCTCGCACCCGTCCTGGTCGGTTAGGCGGTGTTGGCCTTTCCGGTCCCGGTCGATAGTGAATTCGAGGTTATTTAGCAATGACGACCCCTATCCAAAACCCACTTTCGGAGCGCGAGTTCCTGGCGCTGATGCAGCTGCGAGGGATACGCGTTCCCGCGTCGTATGAAAGCGGCACGCTTTCCGTCTTCCATGAAATGGTCGCCATGGCCGCGTCGGTGCGTGTGCCACTCGATGCGGAGATTGAGCCGGCCAGCCAATTCGATGCTTCCATAATGTTGAGGGGACGCTGAGGATGTCGTCCCCCGCGTTGTACGAAAGCTCGATCAGCTCGCTGGGCGCGGCGCTGCGCTCGCGTCAGCTTACTTCGGTGGAACTCACTTCTGCAGCGCTGGAGCGTGTCCGGCGCTACGACAGCGACATTTCGGCCTTCATAACGGTGACTGCGGAGCGCGCAATGGCCGATGCCCGCGCAGCGGATGCGGCGTTCGACAGCGGAATAGATCGTGGTCCGTTGCAAGGCATTCCCTACGGACTCAAGGATATTTTCGCAACCGCTGGGGTCGCAACGACCTGCAATTCCAGGCTGCGGGTCGACCATGTTCCGCGGAAGGATGCTGCGATTGAGTCCGCGCTGCGGGCGGGCGGCGCCGTCCTGCTCGGAAAACTCAATACCCATGAGTTTGCACTCGGCGGGCCCAGCTATGACCTGCCCTTTCCGCCTGCGCGCAATCCGTGGAATTACGCGCATTTTACCGGCGGGTCGTCCTCCGGATGCGGAGCAGCCGTGGCGGCGGGATTCCTGCGCCTGGCATTCGGTTCCGACACCGGTGGTTCCATCCGCTCTCCGGCGGGTCACTGCGGTGTGGTCGGATTGAAGCCGACGTATGGGCGAGTGTCGCGGCGCGGTGCGTTTCCGCTGTCGTATTCCCTCGATCACTGCGGCATGCTGAGCAGCAGCGTTGAGGACGCCGCACTTGCGCTGGGGGTCGTCGCCGGATATGACTGTTGCGATCCCAGCAGTGCGGATGTACCGGTACCGGACTTCTGCGCCGACATCGGCCGCGATCTCCATGGCCTGCGGATCGGCTACGCAAGAAAGTTTTTCGCGACGCTGGAGGGGTTGTCGGGCGAAGTGCTCGGCACGCTGGATTCGGCGGCGCAAACGCTGGCAAGCCTGGGCGCCACGGTTGAAGATATCGCGCTTCCGGATTTCAGTCAGTTCAAAGCCTGTGCCCGCATCATCATGTTGGCCGAGGCCTATGCCATCCACGAGGCCGATCTGCAGACAAGACCCAAAGACTTCGGCCGCTACACCTTTCAGCGAATCGCCGGCGCAGCCGCGCTGACGGCCGCGGATCTGCTGCAGGCGATGAGACTGCGCCGCGTATTGACCGTGGATTTCAACACCCGCGTGCTCGACCGATACCATGCGGTTATCACCGCGACCAACTTGACGCCGGCGCCTCCTCTCGCAGTATTCCCCGAGCAGTGGCCTCCGCCCGGCCCGGCCATGGGCGCGTTGACTGCGCCATTCAATGTCACCGGAAACCCAGTGTTGAACGTTCCGGCGGGTTTTTCGGCCGCCCGGCTTCCCATCGGCATGCAGATCGTCGGCCGGCTGTTCGACGAGACGCAGCTGTTCCGCATCGGCCATGCATACGAGAAAGCTGCCAGCTTCTCGACGATGCGCCCCTCCCTTGATCGCTGTGCCTGAGAGAGAAACCACTATGCAGGCTGCCAGCTCACCAGTCGTCATCGCGATCGTAGGCGGCGGTGCGTTCGCGACTTATGCACTCGAAAGGCTCGCTGCGCGACTGCATCGGGCAGCACTTACCAAGCCCGTGCGCATAGTTGTCTTCGATAAGCACGGGCGCTTTGGCGGCGGTTATGCACACGACAAAACACAGTCGCAGACCAGCTACATGAATCGTGTCGCGGCGCAGATCGCCTTTGCGGCAGACGAGTCGAATGTCGACGCGCTCGATCTGCTGCCGCGGACCTGGCGTCCCTCGTTCTATGAATGGGCCCAGGTTAAATTCCGTGCGACAGGCGATGAACGTTACGACATCGGGCCCGAGCAGGCGCCTCCGCGCTACCTGCATGGCGAGGCATTGCGCGAAGCTTTCGATCGTTATATCGCGCTGCTGTCTAAACACCCGATGGTGCAGGTGGAGGTTCATGACGCGGAGGTCACGGATATCCGCCGCGAGGCCGCGGGCACCTTCCGGCTCACCGCGAGCGGTCGATGCGATGAAATCTTTATCGTTCATCGCATATTGCTGGTCACCGGTCATTCCGTAAACCGGCCGGATGCGGTTACGGGTTCGTACGCGGAACACGCGCAGCGGTCTGGCAGCGGCGCCTACGTTCATCACGTGTATCCGCTCCGCACGACGCTGGACGAGAAGCAGATTACTGCCGACCGGCGCGTAGGGGTTCTCGGGATGGGGCTGACGGCAATCGATGTATTGCTTGCGCTCACGGAGGGGCGGGGCGGCACCTTCGCTCCGGTTGATGCGGCCGACCCGCACAGTTCGCTGATTTATCGCTGCAGTGGCCGGGAGCCTCGCACTATCGTGGCCTTCGCACCCAGCGGGCTGTTCACTCACACCCGCGCAGAAAATACCAAGGCTGCCGAGAGCCAGCGTCTTCGACGCACGGAGCGCAGCCACGAGGCAGTCTTCCTCACACGCGCAGCGGTCCTGTCGTTGCGGCAGCGGCATGGCGCGTCCACGGCGTTCGCCGATGAGGTGGTGCGGCAGCTCGATTTCGATCGTCACATTTTTCCGTTGCTGATTCTTGAAATGGCCTGGGTCTATTACACGGTGCTCCTCGGCGAGCGATTCGGCGCGCGCGTGCGCGCCGCGACCCTGGACCGGTACGAATTTTTTCTGCTGCGCGGAGCCAGTTCCCCCGACGACGCCGTTGCGACGCTGCTCGAGCCTGTACAGGCATATTTCCATGAGGTTGCTGGTGCGATCAGCAAGGCAACCGACACTGCAGCGATCCACGCGTTGCCGGCCGACGTGGCTGATTGTCGGGCCGCATTTCATAGAGTGATATTTGGTGAAAGCGGCGTCGGCGGGAAATCGCCCTGGGGTCATTCGCCGGATCTTGCGGCACACGTCTTCGATTGGCGCGGATTGTTCGATCCGCTGGCCGATACCGCGGGCGATTGGCAGGTCGCCGTGACGCGTTGGCTTGCCGGCGATTTACGGGCCGCGGCGCAGGGCAATTTACACAATCCGGTCAAGGCGGCGTGTGATGCCGTATGGCGGGATTTGCGCAGCGTATGGTCCGAGATCCTGGACTTCGGCGGACTAACCGCGTCGTCGCAGCGACGATTCATGCAGACTTTTTTCCGGCACTATACGCGCATGTCCAATGGAGCGGTCCCGACATCGATGCGCAAGGTGTACGCGTTGATCGCCCAGGGCGTAGTCGACGTATCCATCGGGCCCGATCCTGCAGTCGAGCTGGCGACATCGGGCGGGACCTTCAGGGTCCGTGGTTCGCGCTCGGGGGCCGTCCGCGACCTGGATATATTGATCAACGGCCGCACCCATCCGTTCGATCTGGAACTCGATACCAATAGCCTTTACGGCAACATGCAGCGCCACGGTTTGCTGCGGCGGTGGAAAAACCCGGGGTTGGAAGGCGACGCGCCCTATATTCCCGGAGTTCTCGACCTGAGCCGGGCATTGCACCCGCGCGACGTGAATGGGCAGAAAGTTCCGGAGCTGACCATCATGGGCCCACCGACGGAAGGCCTTTTACACTTTCAATTCAGTGCCGCGCGCCCGCAGTCGAATAGCACGCTGCTGGCAAACTTCTGCCGCTGGGCAAACGAATTATTGGCCAGCCTCGCGCTCGTCGACACCTCTTCGCATGAACGAGCTTTGCGACCGGCGCCGGAAGGCATCCATGCCAGTTGAATCGATCGCGGCGATCCGGCGCAGAGTAGGAGCCGTGCTGCGCGACGAGTTGCGAACGGGCCGGCGCCGCACGTTGATACTGCTGGCGGTTGACGGCATTCCTGCCGCGCTTGCGAAGGCGTACTGGCCTGCCGCCACGATAACGGATTTCCGTTCGGTATTTCCTGCGACATCGTCCACGGCGTGGCTGAGCAGCCTGACCGGCGCCGAGGTCGATTTCCATGGCATTCCCGGCGTAATTTTCGCGGCGGATGATCACACTTATCCGCCGGACTTGCTCAATATTTTCGAACACCGGAAAACACTGCGTGTACCGGATACCGGGCATCTGTTTGCGGATGCCAGGTCTTGCGGTTACGAGCCCGTGGCCATTGTCGGCGACCTCGAGCCGTTGGATTGTACGTGGCGCGAAATACTGCTTGCCGAAGCGCACCGTGTGACTGGATATCCCTTTTATGCAGCTGCAACACCGCTTTCGCCCGCAACGTTGTGTGATCGCCTGCGGTCCGCCCTCCGGAAAGCCCAAGAAAGCGCGGGCGCTCCCCAATTGATCTGGTGTTTTATCGATGCCGATCGCCATATCCATGGGCATGGCTACGACGACGAACTGCTCGCTTTTCTGGGCGAGCTGGATGCGCTGGCCGCACTTCTGGCCGAACAGGATTTGCTGGTGTTTGCCTACTCCGACCACGGCCTCGTTCTGACGCGGCATAACCCGGCGCTCGAGGAGTTGCTATTGCATCGCCTGCCCGGCGAATTCGGCTACATGATGGGAGGGGCGGGGCGGACCCGCTGGTTGTATTGCCGGCCCGGCACGCAGGACGCGTTGGCGGCGGCACTGGCAGAGACACTGCCTGGCTCGATTCGCATCGAGCTTTCAGATGCCCGGTTCGCGATCGGCTCTGCGGCGTACCGCCGCGTCGGCGAACTGTTGTTGATCGCCGAGGGCGATGAGTTTTTGGCGTTGCCCGGGTATACGCACGATCACGGCTCGCTGACGGCGCCGGAGATGGAGATTCCCCTCGCGCGTTGGGGGCATGACGCATGACGCTGGCGAGTTCTTCCTATGACAGCGTGGGGTCGTTGATCGACCAGCCCGGACTGTTGAATCTGGCCTGGACCATGGACGAGCAAGCACTGCTGACGGCTGATATCCGGACGTGCGTGCGCACGGCATTGGGGTATGAGTTATCGAGCGGCGAGAGTTGTATCGATCAGTATTGGGTGAAAGACCCCTATGCAGAAAATTATCTCAAGCCAACCGTTGCGGAGTTTTTTTCCCTGGCCCACTCCACCTTTGATATCACCTGCGGCGCCGGAGTGAATGCGTTGCTCTATGCCATCGGAGCGCTGTGCCGCGACCGCCGGCTGTATGTCAGCGGCGATGTCTATCCCGACCTGGCTCATTGGGCGCGACTGTTCGGGAGCACGCCGCGCAGGTTGAGCGATGTCATCGATCGATCCCCTGTGAACTATCGCCGCAATGATTTGAACGAGGCCTTTATTTTGCTGGAGCGTCCGGCTTCACGCGGCCTTTACACCGCCTTGGATGACCTGCGCGACCTGTGTAATCGCGTCGCTCCGGCCGGCGCCATCGTCGTCGTCGATGAGTCCTACGCCAATTACTTCGCGCCGGCGTTCAGTGCCGTACATTTGCTTGGCGAGACATCTAATCTTGTCGTATTGCGCGGCCTGTCGAAGGGGTACTGGCTCGGCAGCCTCCGGTTCGGCATGGCTTTGACAGCGTCGCAGCTGACCCGCCGTATTCGAACCGTCGTTCCGTCCATGCAACTTTCGCCGTTGTCCGCGTGTATGGGTAAGGCGGTGCTGGCCTGCGGGGACGTGATGCGTAAGCTGCGTCATCGAATCGCGGAGGTAAAAATGCACGCGCTGGACGCGCTGCCGGCCGATCTGCAGCAATGCCTTTGGCCCTGTGATCCGGCCTTGCCGTATTGGTTGTTCGAGTCGCCGGAGTCGACGCTGCAAAGATTCCGCAACCTGGGTATCGTCGGAAAGCTTCAACCTTTTTTTTCAGAATCATCGCTGACCGTAAGGTATTTATGCCGGCTTAGCGTGCCTCTGCAGGGCGACAGGTACACGCAATTTTGCAGGAAACTGGCAGGCAGCGAATCAGGGAGGCAGTATCCATGAACGACCGTTTACCTACCTGCGCCGAATGGCTTCGACTCGTTGAGAATCCTGTACGGCAAGAGCTGTTCGTAGACGATTTATATTTCCGTGAATGCTGGAACGATGCGGTGAGTCTTTTCGGAAGCGGTGCGATCGACATCGTGTCACGCGCCGCGCTGATGAGTTTCAAGCCCGAAGCAATCGTCGGGCGGCGGATGGGGCAGGCGCTGGAAATTATCCTGGCGCAGAGGTTCGTACCGGTTGCGTTTGGCTCCTCCACGGTGAGCCGGCATCTCATTCGCGAGCTCTGGCGTTATGATTGGACAGTGTTTCCGATCGATCGGCTGGTGCTCTCGACATTTTGGTACACCTCAACCGAGATGCCCTTCCTGCTTTTCCGCGATCCGGAAGCACTGCCGGCCGCGGTGGCGGCCCGGCGCCTGAGCCGGCTCAAAGGCGCCTATAAAAACGGCCAATACAGTCGCGGCAGTCTGCGGCAGATGCTCGACTCTCCGAATCGCATGCTGAATTTCGTTCATATCGCTGACGAACCCGCCGATGTGGTTCGCGAGCTGGGTATTGCCTTCGCCCGTAACGAGCGCCTTGCAGTGTTGAAGAAGCTGGCAATGCAGGCGGATTCCAGTGGGCCAATGCTCGAATACTTCGACAACCTGTATGCCCGCTATCCCGCCCACGATCTGCGTTTTGATCGTTCGTTGCAGCGGCTGTGCGACTCCGGCCGGCTTCTTCCGCGAGATGCCGATTACCTGCGCTGTCTCGCGGCGAATGATCGATGCATCGGCTGGGACGAGCTGGTTGAGATGACGGAGCCGGATATCGCTTGGCAACGGTGGGATTTTATCTGTGTTGCAAGCCGGGTCATTCACGCTTTGCGCCCCGACCAGTTCCGCAGCCCGACGAAGGGGGCGAGTCATGCCCGATGATAACCTGGCCATCGCGGATCATACCGAATATCTACAAGCGAGGGGCGCCGCCACCCGGCGTCTCGAGACGCTCGTTGCGTGGCCGCTTGCGTTCGAGCAATCCGCTGTCCTGCGCAGCGACTGGCGGTTGCCGATCGAGGATCGGGTTCGCGCCGAGTTGATGCAGGTGGTGGATGTCTTGCGCGAGTCGCCCTTGCCCTATGTGCTGCGCGACGCGTGTCAGTATAAATGGCCGACCTGTGCTGCGTTGATTACGGAAGCGAAGCGGCGTATAGACGGCGGTATCGGCATGGTGGTGCTGTCAGGTTTCCCGGTGGCAGATCTGTCGGCGGAGGAGGCGAAGGCTTTATTCTGGCTGTTGGGGACTCAATTATCGCGACCGGTGGCGACCAAGTGGAACGGAACCATGGTGTACGACGTCCTTGATACCGGTAAAACCTTCGGGTATGGCGTGCGAGGCTCCGCTACGAACGGCGAGTTGCCCTTCCATACCGACAACGCCTTCGGTAAAGCGCTGCCCGATTACGTGGGCTTGTTGTGTCTGGAAACCTCCGGGGAGGGCGGGCTGAGCCGATACGGCAGCCTGTATTCGGTTCACAACATATTATTGCGCGATCAACCGGCACTGCTTCAGCGGCTGTACGAGCCGGTGTATTTCGACCGGCAGGCCGAGCACCCGACCCACGCCCCCAAGGTTTTGAGAGCTCCCGTCTTTGCCTACGACGGTCGACGCCTGTCCGTCCGACTGGCGACGCGGTTGGTGCACAGCGGTTACGCCTTGCTTGGACTGACTATGGATTCACAGTTACAGGAGGCGCTGGCGTGTCTGGAAGAAATACTGGCCGACAAGCGCCATTGGATCGAGTTCAGGCTGGAGGCCGGCGATCTGCAGTATCTCAACAATCATTGGGGGGCACATTTCCGGAGTCCGTTCGTCGATACCAGTGCGCAGCGGCGCCACCTCCTGCGAATGTGGTGCCGTGAACATGGCGGTCCCTGTTACGACGGTTGACACTTCGTCGGGAAATCGATATCCGAACGCCAGAGCTCAGGGTCGACTGCGCCGATGGCTTTTTCCCAGGGGGGCTCGTCATAGGTAATAAAGGAGGCGGCGAGCAGCGCTTTATCCCAGCGATCGAGCTGTATATCAGCAGCTTTCAACGCGAGCTCTAAGGTACACCACGCGATCGGCTCGCCCGCAGTCATACGTTCGATCGCCGCAGATACCGTGTCCAGTGTTCTGGAATCCGTGCAGCCATTTTGAATACATCGATGCAACGCGGCGCGCAGCCTAGTGAGCGATGCAGTTTTATCAAAAATTAAGTCATCGCTAACTACCGATTCCAACAGGTCGTCGACATTCATTGCGGTATTGCCGGCGACCGTCAGTAGTACCTGTTTGCGCGCCTCGGGCTCGAGGATGATGCCCAGCTCGCGAATGAAGTCGGCGGGTTCGTCGGAGACGTGGAAGTAGCTGAAGATTCGATTGGGTTGCCCGATGACGCGGCGCAGGCAAAGGGGCGGTTGCAGTTTGAGATCGGAGCAACCTTTTAGTTCGCTCAGGCGAACCGAGCCCGGAAGGGCCTGGTTTGTCGTGTCGCGCAATATTAGAAGCAGCGCCTGACCCCGGTGAACGAGATCGTTGGCTGCCAGACGGTCCAACGTAGCGCAGGCCAGCTGATGGCGCCAGAGTTCGCGCGAATGCAGTCGCGTTAGGTTAATGAAGGTAGCGGCGACGATCGAAAAATCATTTTTGCACACAAAGTCCATAATAGCAGGTGCTTTACCGGCGGCCAGTCCGTCGGGTTTGATCAGCAACAGCGCCAGCGGGTGCAGTTGCAAAAGCGCGCGCGGGCCCATCGTGCCGACGAAGTCCGCCCAGCCTTCGCGAAAATAAGTCTCGCGCTCGTACAGCGAGATTTTGCAAGGAATGCGGGTGACGGCCGACCATTCCATCAAACGGCGATTTCCGGAAAACGTGCGTGCTCGAAGGGCTGGTCGATCTGCAGCCCTAGTCCGTCGGTACGATGATTGGGTGCGCCTGTGTAACGCGCCTTGGCGGGCAACCACTGGCATGCGTAGACCCAGCGGGGCGATGATGTCTGATTGGGTTGCGCATAATGAATCACAGCTAGGTTGTGGATGGTCACATCGCCGGGTTGCAAATGGAGTACCGGAGACAACTCGTATTCGTCGAGCAGCGACGGGTATTCGTCGACCAGGCAGATGCCGTCGCTGCGATTGAGGTAGCGGCCGAACAATCCCGCCTTGTGCGAACCATTCAGGAATCGCATGGTTCCCATTTCCGGTGGACATTCCATCAGCGGCGCCCAGATGGTCAGCGCTCCCTGGCGATCGAGCGGATGATGAGGGAGGTCCTGATGCCAGGGAGTCTCCGTGCCCTGCCGGCTTGTCGGATTTTTGACAAAGATATGGTCGAAATAGAATCGCACCTTGCTGTCCATCAGCGACGCTGCGACCTTCGCGAGCGCTTTCGAATGGCTGACGCTGTGAAAAAAATCGTCGGTATGTGAGCAGCCGTCCCAGCGCGAATACCATCGATATTCGTCCGGCATGCGTTCGGTCGGCGCAGTGCGGCTGATGGTCAGAGGCAATTCGCCCATGCGCTTTCGCGCTCTGGCGAGAAGCTCGTTCACCAGTTCCGGCGAATAGAATTTATCGAGCCTTACCCAGCCATTTTTTCGGTAGAGTTGAATTTCATCATCCCGGATCGCTCTTATTATGTCGTCCATTTGCCGCGTCCCAATCGTTATTTGCGAGATTATTCGACGCGGACCATTTGAGCACCGGCTTTCAAATGGTGTCAACGCTTTTGCTCGAACGCAGCAGGATTGTTCCATTTAAGTTGTGCTAAGCTCTCCGGGCAATGTGACATTTTTGCTATCCGTCCTATTCTGTAAGCAGGTCGGTTCGAAGAAAGTATTTGAGTAGTCATGAATCATAATAGGGTTCAACGTGCGCGACATTTTGTCGCACGGTAAGTCTGGCAAACATTCATTGGTTTAGGGTGCTGGACCGTTCGGATGACGATGATCGCCCTGTGGTCTCAGCGCCTTTTCATTTCTCTTTCAGTTTGATGGCTACACGAACGGGTGAACTCATGTCGTTGATTGCAGATATTATCGGTCGGGAAGTGTTGGACAGTCGCGGTAACCCAACGGTGGAGGTGGATGTCGTGCTCACCAGCGGAGTTTTAGGCCGGGCAACTGTTCCTTCCGGTGCCTCGGTGGGAACTCATGAAGCCGTGGAGTTGCGCGACGGCGGCAAGCGCTATCTGGGCAAGGGCGTTCGCAATGCCGTAAACAATATAAATAATGATATAAGACAGGCGCTGGTCGGTAGCAGCGCTCTCGACCAGATCCGCATCGACCGCCAGCTGATTGGCCTCGACGGCACACCCAATAAAAGCCGACTCGGCGCCAATGCGTTACTGGGCGTTTCGTTGGCCGTCGCCAAAGCGGCTGCTGCGATCCTCGGCCTACCGCTGTACCGTTACGTCGGCGGCACGATGGCCCGAACGCTGCCTGTGCCGATGATGAATATTATCAACGGCGGGGCGCACGCCGATAATCCCATCGATTTTCAAGAGTTCATGATCATGCCGGTCGGTGCCGAAACCTTCGCCGACGCGGTGCGGATCGGCTCCGAGGTATTCCACACGTTGAAGACGGCGCTCAAATCCGCGGGCCACAATACCAATGTGGGCGACGAGGGCGGTTTTGCGCCGGACATGCGATCTGCGGAGGAGGCGTTGACGTTCATCCTGCAGGCAATCGAAAAGGCCGGTTATCGCGCCGGCCCCGATGTGGCCATAGCGCTGGACCCCGCTGCGAGTGAATTCTTTGTAGACGGCGTATACGATTATGCCGGCGAGGGCGTGAAGCGAAGCATCGTACAACAAGCGGAGTACCTGCAGAAGCTCGTTGCGCAGTTTCCCATAGTGTCGATCGAAGATGGAATGGCCGAGAACGACGTAGAGGGCTGGAAGCAGTTGACCGCGTTGATAGGTAAAAAGTGTCAGCTGGTCGGCGACGATATTTTCGTCACCAACGTCGAGCGATTGAAGGAGGGTATCGAGCAGGGCGTCGCCAACTCCATCCTCGTCAAAGTGAATCAGATCGGCACGTTGACGGAAATGCTGGAGGCCACCGAGGTGGCGCACAAAGCGGCTTATACCGTCGTTATGTCGCACCGGTCGGGCGAAACCGAGGATACCACTATCGCTGATTTGGCCGTGGCTACTCATTGCGGACAAATCAAGACCGGTTCCTTGTCCCGCTCCGACAGGACTTCCAAATATAACCAGTTGATTCGTATCGAAGAGCAACTAGGTTCGGCCGCAGAATATGCCCAGTTCGCCCGCGCGCCCAAACCCTGATTCGGTATTGAGGTGCCAGGCCGGCGCAACCGCGCCGGCCGACGATTAAAAAGCGTTTGGTCTTCCGTCTGTTTTTGAAATGAACAGGGCGGTAGCTTTGCTTCTGCATCAACTCTGTAACCCATGCAAAGTTAATTCATATCGCTGAATAGTGCTCTAGGCGCTGTGGGTTTGCAGCTCCCGCTATTCGCTTCCAGGGAGGTTATTTCATGAGGAAAGGCGTCACGCTCGCTTCGTCTCGTTACACCCTGCTTTCGCCCGTGGGCCAGCTGGTGATCAAAACCGTTCGCGGCTGGCTGGATTACCATCGACTACCCGATGGCCTCGAGCCCCACTGGACTGCTCCGCTGACCGCGGCTGGCCTCAACGATAGTTGCTCGCGGGTGTTCGACATGTTGCTGCGGATGATTATCGGCGCAAGCAACGGAGCGTTTCAGAGCTCACCGCTCGAACAGGAGGCGATCAACTTTGATGAAATGGTGTTGCTTGGTGCGCTGGTGGCTGCGCAGCAGCAGGATCAATATTCGGCGGCTGCGTTGTTGAAGCGATGGTTTCGTCCCGATCAATTGAGCCTGGCTTGGACACATGCTTCCATGATCGTAATGGTCTTCGATCGCGCTGGTTTTGATTTTTCCGATTTCAGTCTTCGGCCTGGATCCGGTTCCGAAAGCGCCGCGAATCAACACCGGTTGCATTAGCAAAACAATCGGACTCTTATTCCGTAAATAGACCTTTGCTTATTTTATCGGTGCCGACATGCATGCCAGAGTGCGCGACCAGGGTTTTTCCACCGCCGAACTTCATACCTTGCTGGGATGTAGCGGTAGCTTGGACAGTAGCTCGGTCGCTCGCAAGCGATGGAAGGCGCTTATTGAGAACAACTGGCAGCTGGTCGGGTTGTTCGCGAAGAAACTGCACGACGCCGACGTAAGAAGATTGCCGGTGCCGCGCAGACCCTTGCAGACAACGTCGATAGCCGCGACGGCGCAGTGGCTTGCCGAGCTGCAATTCGCGGAGCTGCAACGTCTCGGACAGATCTTGAGCGGTGCAGATATTCCGTACTGCTTCATCAAGGGCGCCGCTTCCTGCTTACATACCTTTCAGCCCGGCGAGCGTTTGTTGGGCGACATCGATATCGCTGTCGATCCTCTTTACATCGAGCGTGCGCGCCGGCTTCTCAAGCGCAACCGCTATCACACCTGCGGATGGAATGCTTCGCGATGGCGATACGAGAGATTGTCCCACGCCGAAGCTGCGGCCCAGGAAGCGGGGCACTACGAACTATGCATGCTGGTAAAGCGGCGGAGAGTGGCGCGTCCATCGCCATCCATTCTCGAAATATTGGAAGCCGGCATCACCTGGTTTTCGCCGATGATTCAGCTAGACCGCACGGGAGCCGTGTTTTTTACGTCGGAAGTGGATTTACACCACGCCATGGCGATCAATTACCCATTCGACGGCTTCGTTGAAGGGAGCGTTTCGGCTCCCGCAGATCCGTCGATACGTGTTTCGAATATTGCGCAGACCTTTGCGCACATTGCGTTCAAGCTTTATTTTGAGGCCAACTTTCGGACAATCAAAGGAAGTCATCAGTATGCGGATCTAGTTCGATTGGCTGCGTTGATGTCGGATGCCGATTGGCGTGCCGTCTTTTCTCAACTGGATCGCTGGCGGGCTTCTGTTGTTGCCTACAATATAGTGATGCGGCTGGGTTTGATCGATCCTCGCTGTATCACCTCCTATGCACATCTACAGGCACATAGCAGGAAGCCCAAGATTCAGGGGCCGGCGGCTCCGTCCAAAGACCCGGTATGGTCCCGCCTATGGAGCGTGGTTAGCGATTAGGGAGAGAACTGGCGCTCGCAGCCATCAATGCGGCGGTGGCCGGTTTGCTGGCAGTCGCGATGTCAATCCTGTTTGGACCAGCGCGGTGAAAGGGTGGGTGGGGCGGCTGCCGCTGCTTGCACTATCCGCCGTGAATTTCAGTCGGATCTATCAAAGCGGGCTTGCGTAGCTTGAGCGCCTCTGTTGCACGCTGGATGGACGCCGCCCTATGGGGCGTTCGGCGATGCACATGCTCTGCTACTGCGTTATTCGCTGCGGCACGTTGCGTGAGGTGATTCGTCGCGCCGCTGAGTTCAATGAGATGATGGAGGAGCGGGGTGGTATCGTGGGACTTTCTGAGCACGACAACATCGCCCGCTTCACACTGGAAATTCCCGGGCGAGGTCGCAGTTGGGCCGCGCTGCTGATCGATGCGGTGGGTATGTACTATTACTACCAGCTTTTTTCGTGGTTGCTTCGACGACGTCTACCACTAAAAGAGGTTAGCTTCGCCAGCGGATTCGCTGGTCGCGCACTACCGGCGCTTGGTGCATTTGCCGCGGCGTTGAAATTCAACCGGCCGACAAACTCGCTGAGTTTTCCGGCAGAACTTTTGGATCAGAAAATTTCACGATCCCACACCGACTTGCTGAAAGTGATCGATCTCTTCCCGTTTGACATGCCGCTCAGCATGCTATCGGGAATGGAGGATGGCGCAGGGTGGGGCTGCTGCTGGTTCGGATTTTCGAATGGAGCGAAGGTGAGGGGCGTGGGAACAAATACCGAGCAACTCTTTTCTGAAGGCAGACTTATCGACCACTCCAAGATGAGGGCTAGAGATGCGACCCGATGATGACAATCGAGCAGGCCCTCTGAGCGGCCGCTCCCTGTTAATTCGTATACTCGCTCTACAGGTTGTTGAGGAGCTTCAGATTGAGCTTCTTCGGGGACCTGGCGAGGCGAACGGGAGCAGCGTAATTGTGAGTGGTGCCTTACTTGGCGATCCCCATATACGCACACTCTGCTACTTTGGGTCGCGAGGCTCGGCCTCTTCAAATACTGCCGTCTCGACCAACAGGTTTGTTTGTTGGAGGGGGTAGTGAGTAGGCCTCGGAGTCGGCTTTCAAGATTTGGTTCCAGTCGGCTAGAATTTCAAAAACCTGGTTCGAATTTTCTCCGCTTGGGTCCACCATTATATGGTTTCAAGGCGTTTCACGACGCCTCACCACACCCAGTAAATTCCCGTTTTTAAAGAACTTTCTGTCAAATGACGTCTCACCACGTCGCTTGACAGGCCAGTTCATTCGCTGGTACTTCTGCTGGTATATCTGCATTTTTCGCCCGATGCTCCGGGGGATACCATCATGAGCAAGCTAACGGAAGTAGCATGCCGCAGTGCCAAGGCCGCAGACAGGCCCTTCAAGCTAACGGATGGGCACAATCTCTATCTTCTGGTCCAGCCGGACGGCACAAAGCTCTGGCGCTGGAACTACCGCTTTGCTGGTAAGCAGAAAACGATGGCCTTGGGCATCTATCCGGATGTTTCGTTAGCCGCCGTTCGGCGGGAGCATGCAAGGGCTCGGGAGCAGTTGGCCGGCGGGTCTGATCCCATGCTCACGCGCAAGTCTGACAAGTTGAAAGCGGTGCTGTCAGTCAACACTCGATTTGAGCCTGTCGCCCGTGAATGGTTTGCCAGGAAAAAGACCAAATGGGCGGAGAGCCACAGCAAGAAAATTATCGAGCGGCTGGAGCGGGATATATTCCCTTGGTTGGGCGCTCGCGAGATTTCCGGGATTGAAGCTCCCGAATTGCTGGCCGTGCTCCAAAGAATCGAAGCGCGCGGAGCGATCGACACTGCTCATCGAGCCAAGCAAAACTGTGGGCAGATCTTCCGATACGCCATCGTCACAGGGCGCGCCAAACGCAATCCCAGCGCCGATCTCCAAGGTGCACTGGAGTCCCCTCAGGAAAAGCATTACCCGACCGCCACCGATCCCAAAAAAGTAACAGCGTTACTCCTGGCGATTCGCACATACCGGGGCAGTTTCGTTACTCGTTGCGCGTTGAGGTTGGCTCCCTTGGTATTCCAGCGACCGGGCGAACTTCGCCATGCTCGATGGGAGGAGTTCGACCTCGACGAGCAGCTCTGGGAAATACCAGCTGACCGAATGAAAGGCTCGAAGGCCAAAAAGGCAGAGGGTGGGTCACACTACGTGCCTCTCTCGCGCCAAGCTGTGGCTGTGCTGAGGGAGTTGTTTGCGTTGACCGGTCCCGAGGGATATGTGTTTCAGGGGGCGCGCGACCGACGCCGGCCCATGAGTGAAAACACGGTGAACGGTGCCCTACATCGGTTGGGCTATAAGGGGGAGATGGTTGGGCATGGCTTCGGCGCCATGGCTCGCACGATTTTGGATGAGCGCCTAAAAGTCCGCCCCGATTTTATAGAGCGTCAGCTCGCACATAAGGTTATCGATCCCTTGGGGGTGCCTATAACCGCACTACCTTTTGGGGCGAGCGAATGCAGATGATGCAGGAATGGGCAGATTATTTGGATGAGCTGGTCAAAAAAGCCGATGAGTCTAGATAGCGAAACAGAGTCGGCTGATTCTCTGGCGAGTTATGTAGACGACTCTAGAGCTGATCTTAGGCTAAACCGATTGGCGGGCTCGGCCCGCCAAATTTAAATTTAGTTTTTATGGTCCTCATGCCTGCGTCGAGGTACAGCAACCGGCACTTCGCCAGCTGCTGTACGAATTTATGCGCTCCTTATTTATCTACAAAATCTGAAATTAAAAATGATGCCGCTTCAAATATGGCGCGGACTACATAATCTCCATGCTGATCGGAGAAGTGGTGAATGGCCTCACTCATTCAGCCCGGGAGAAAAATGGTCACATCTTCCCCGTCGTGTAATTCGTAATTTTCAACAAATTTAAAGCCGCCGAACTGGGCATCGTACTTGGAGACAATTAGATAGAGGCTGGCAATATCTCTTTCCTTTGTTGGCCATGGTTCCTTGAGCAACCGCATACGATCCTCAAAGCACTCTTTGGAAAACAATCTCTTGGCGATATCTGTTTAGCTTCTTTTTCCGGCATTCCGGGACTCTTTATTCAAGGATTTAACTTCGTCCATCAGGTGCGAGTAGATAGGCCCGTAGTAGAGTTTGCTGATATCCTGATTGAGAACAATTTCATAGCGGATACCCTCCGGTAAAGATTGGGGGCGCCATGATGCGATGAAGGGGCCGGCGAAATTCAGCCTGAAATCCTCGATCAAACATTGATGCCTACGAGGTGTTTCAGAGTTGCAAACGCCAAAGCGAACTGGCCGAATTGGGGCATCGCCGTTTCGTCCGCAACGCTGGCATCGTCGCTGGGCGACAACAGCGGCCGGGCACCACGACCGGCGTTATTTTTGTGACGCTGGAGGATGAGACCGGCAACACCAATGCGGCGGTGTGGAAGGATGCGCAGCACCGATCCCGCGATACCTTGCTGAAGTCCAAGTTGTTAATGGTTAAAGGTGTCGTGGAAGACGATCAGAACGTAATTCATGTGATCGACGGCGAAATGATTGATTGCAGCCATTATCTGACCGATATGAATCTCGAATCGCGGGATTTTCATTGATTCTTAAAAGGTTTGTTCAGTTTTTGGTTGAAATAATTTTCTTATTGATAAAATATTGATAATTATATATGATTTCGGATAGTCCGATTTGGGTATTGGTAACGCTAGAGTTTCACAAGCTCCGTATAAAACTAGTGGGGGTTTCACCTGTGGCGCGATGGAAGGCCGTCGAGAAATAGTTCGCATTGGGGAAGCCCAATGTTGCTGCGACTTGTTTGACTGCTAATTTGGAGTCGCGAAGTAGTGCCTTGGCACGCTCCACTCGAATCTGCTCAGAGTATTTACTGAGTGGTGTGTCCATCGTTTCAGAAAATGCGCGGGATAAGTGCTTGGGACTGATGCCACATAACTGAGCCAGTTCATTGAGTGTGGGCCAGTGGTCAGTCGTTTCGCGCAAGCATTCTTCGATTTTTCGAAGCTGCCATGGAGCTATTTTTCTCTGCCCGGTTGAGATCGTGTTGTATTTTTTCTGCGAAAAGATTCGGGCTATTTCGATGAGAATAAGTTGCAGCAGAGATTCGATGGCGCAAGTTGAGCCAAACTGTGGTGTTATTAATTCCAGAGCGACGCGCTGCATCATCTGGGCAATAATTTTCGATTGCAAGTTGTTGCAGTGAGATAGCTCATTTTCAGTCCATTCCTTCAGCCCAGTCGAATCTGAGAAGTAGTTGTCATCGAATCGAAACATTAATACCTGCGCAACACCTTTTGTCTCACTATCCGTGAAGGCCCTTAATGGCACACCGCATGGACGGAGAACGAGCGGACCCAAATCCGAAATTCGCGTGGGATTATCGCCAATATCAAAATAGCATTTCGCTGGACGCCAACCGCCAGAGCGCGGAATAACATAGGTAAGTTCGGTGAAAGGGCTATTCGCAAAAACTTCGTATGTGCCACCCGCAGTGCTTATCGTTTCCAGCATTACTTGTGTATTGGGAAGGGGAAGCAAGGAGTTCTTTTGCCGGGTAACGATCTCGTTTGTAAAATTTTTAATCATCTCATTGCCGCAGATTTAATAATTATTAATATATCCTAAATTACCACGATTTAAGGCGGTAAAAACAGAGTTAATGCGGAATTTTGGAAGAATCTCTCAATTACCGCTAGGGCCATTCGCAGTTAGTATGCTTGGGCCGTCCAGACCACGCGGCATGGGTGAGCGGAGAGCCAGCAAAATAAAGCTAATACCCGCTCATTAGCAATTAATCTGGGGAAATCAACAATGAAATTTCTTTTGCCTTCACTGCGGGCGCCGATACCTTCGTCAAAAAAATCACTGGCAAGCGCCATAGCGATAGTGATCACTGGATCGGCAACTCTCTCGATGCCGGTTCATGCAGAGAAAGAGCTGGAGGAGGTGATTGTAACCGCGCAGAAGAAGGATGAATCGCTGCAGACCGTTCCGATGACGGTCAACGCGGTGACAGGAGAAACCCTCCAGAAGTTTAAGATGCTGGACTTCAAGGACATCGCGACAGTTGCACCTGGTGTGACGTTGCAGAACACCAACGCGGGCGGCGCCACGATTGCGATACGCGGCGTTAACGTGTTGACCTCGGCCGGTTATGGTCCTGGTGTTGCCGTTTATTGGAATGAAGTCGATTACAACATCGATTCCGCCTACAAGGCGATGTATGACATCGCGCAGGTAGAAGTACTGCGTGGACCACAAGGCACTCTGCGAGGCATAACTGCGCCCGCCGGCGCGGTAACGATCAACACTAAGGGTCCGAGCTTTAATGCGTTCGAAGGGACTATTCAGCAATCGCTCGGCGAGCATAATTTGCAGAATACGCAACTGGGCCTGAGCATACCGTTAGTCGAAGATAAATTGGCACTGCGCATTGCAGGCCTGTACGACCACAATGCGAATGACGACATCAAGGATGAAATCACCGGAAAGACTTCT
>Ga0153956_1001203_pt1 | contig 23939 bp, 25 predicted proteins | sample TSFL040MetaG_FD_104704 | JGI IMG/M metagenome (GOLD analysis project Ga0153956, IMG submission 104704) | Attine ant fungus gardens microbial communities from Florida, USA - TSFL040 MetaG | ecosystem: Host-associated > Fungi > Mycelium > Unclassified | place: USA: Florida, Wekiwa Springs... | reverse complement strand
CGACTAAGTTGATAGAGTTAAGGTCGTAACCACGGAGGTAACGATGCAGACGCTACGGCTTTCCCGGCTTTTTGCTGCGGCGGTTTTGATTGGGAGTTTTTCGCTCGCGGACGTTTCCGCAGCGTGGAGCGCGGAGACGACGCTTCTCAATGTCTCCTACGATCCCACCCGCGAATTATATAAGGATTTCAACGCCGCCTTTGCTGCCAAATGGAAGCAGGACACCGGCGAGAGCATTAACATCAAGGCCTCCCATGGCGGCTCCGGCGCGCAGGCCCGCTCGGTCATCGACGGCCTCGATGCCGACGTGGTGACGCTAGCGCTCGAAGGCGACATCGACGCCATCGCCAAGGCGACGAAGAAAATCCCCGCCGACTGGAAGACCAAGTTCCCGAACAACAGCGTTCCCTACACCTCCACGATCGTCTTCCTGGTCCGCAAGGGCAACCCGAAGGGCATCAAGGACTGGGGCGATCTCGTCAAGGACGGCGTCCAGGTGATCACCCCGAACCCGAAGACCTCGGGCGGCGCCCGCTGGAACGTGCTCGCCGCCTGGGCCTGGGCGCGGCAGGCGAACGGCGGCGACGAGGCCAAGGCGCAGGATTTCGTGACGCAGGTCTTCAAGCATGTGCCCGTGCTTGACACCGGCGCGCGCGGCGCGACCACCACCTTCGTCCAGCGCGGCCTCGGCGACGTGCTGCTCGCCTGGGAGAACGAAGCCTATCTCTCGCTCGAAGAGCTTGGCCCCGACCAGTTCGAGATCGTCACACCGTCCGTCTCGATCCGCGCCGACCCGCCGGTCGCCGTGGTCGAGGGCAATGCCGACGCCAAGGGCACACGCAAGGCCGCCGAAGCCTACCTCTCCTATCTCTATTCCGACGAGGGGCAGAAGATCGCGGCGAAGCATTTTTACCGTCCGATCAAGCCGGAAGCCGCCGATCCCAAGGACATCGCCCGCTTCCCCAGCCTGAAGCTTGCGACCATCGACGATTTCGGCGGCTGGAAGGAAGCGCAGCCGAAATTCTTCGCCGATGGTGGTATATTCGACCAGATCTACAAGCCGGGACAGTAATACCCCATGCAGGCAGCATCTCGCAGGCCATGGCGGCTCAGGCAGCCGAGCGTCATTCCGGGTTTCGGAATGGCGCTCGGCGTCACGCTGATCTGGCTGACCTTCATCATCCTCATTCCGATTTCCGGCCTTGTCTGGAAATCGAGCGCGCTCGGCTGGGACAAGTTCTGGGCGATCGCGCTTGACCGGCGGACCATCGCCGCCCTTCGCATGAGCTTCGGCGGCGCGCTGGTCGCGGCCTTCGTCAACGCCGTCTTCGGCGTGCTGCTGGCCTGGGTGCTGGTGCGCTACCGCTTTCCGGGCAAGCGCATCCTCGACGCCGTCGTCGACCTGCCCTTCGCGCTGCCGACCGCTGTCGCCGGCATCGCGCTCACCACGCTCTACGCCCCGAACGGCTGGATCGGGCAATTTCTGGCGCCGCTCGGCATCAAGATCGCCTTCACGCCGGCCGGCGTGATCGTCGCGCTGATCTTCATCGGCCTGCCCTTCGTGGTGCGCACGGTGCAGCCGGTGATGGAGGAGATCGACCGCGAGGTCGAGGAGGCCGCCGCCACGCTCGGCGCCAACCGCTTCCAGACGATCACCCGCGTCCTGCTGCCGGGGCTGGCGCCGGCGGTGCTCACCGGCTTCGCGCTCGCCTTCGCCCGCGCGGTCGGCGAATACGGATCTGTGATCTTCATCGCAGGAAACCTTCCCTATGTCTCTGAAATCGCACCGCTTCTGATCGTGATCCGCCTTGAGGAATATAATTATTCGGCCGCGACCGCAATCGCTGCCTTGATGCTGGTCATCGCCTTTGCCATGCTGCTGGTGATCAACCTCATCCAGGCCTGGAGCAGGCGGAGGTACGGCTATGGCGCTTGACGCAACCTCTCAAAGCCCGGTGAAGGTCCACTCGGTCATCACCGAGAGCAAGGTGTCGCGCTGGGCGCTGGTGATCCTGTCGCTGGTGTTCCTCACCCTCATGCTGCTCCTGCCGCTGGCGGCCGTCTTCGTGGAAGCCTTCCGCAAGGGGCTCGGCGAATTCCTGTCGGCGCTGCGGGAGGAGGAGACCTTTGCCGCGATCCGGCTCACGCTGATCGTCGCCGGCATCAGCGTGCCGCTCAATCTCGTCTGCGGCGTGGCCGCCGCCTGGGCGATCGCCAAGTTCGAGTTCAAGGGCAAGGCGTTTCTGACCACGCTCATCGACCTGCCCTTCTCCGTCTCCCCGGTGATCGCGGGCCTCGTCTTCGTGCTGCTCTTCGGGTCGAACAGCCTGCTCGGGCCGTTCTTCGAAAGCCACGGCATCAAGATCCTCTTTGCCGTGCCGGGGCTGGTGCTCGCCACCATGTTCGTCACCTTCCCCTTCGTCGCCCGCGAGCTGATCCCGCTGATGCAGGAGCAGGGTACCGCGGACGAGGAAGCAGCGCTCTCGCTCGGCGCGAGCGGCTGGCAGACCTTCTGGCACGTCACGCTGCCGAACATCAAATGGGGGCTGCTCTACGGCGTGCTTCTCTGCAACGCCCGCGCCATGGGCGAGTTCGGCGCCGTCTCGGTCGTCTCCGGCCATATCCGCGGCGAAACCACCACCATGCCGCTGCAGGTCGAGATTTTGTACAACGAGTATAATTTCGCAGGCGCTTTCGCCGTCGCGACCCTGCTTGCGCTTCTGGCCCTCGTCACCCTCGTACTGAAGACGGTGCTGGAACTGCGCTACAGCGAGGAAATCGCGGCAAGCCGGCGTCACTAAAGGACATTTTGATGGAAGTTCGCGTACAGAATCTGCGCAAGGAATTCGGCCGCTTTCCGGCCTTGGAAGACGTTTCCCTCGATATCCGCTCCGGCGAGCTGATCGCCCTTCTCGGTCCTTCCGGCTCCGGCAAGACGACGTTGTTGCGGCTGATCGCCGGCCTCGAAAGCCCGACGGAAGGCCAGATCTTCTTCGGCGACGAGGATGCCTCGAAGAAGACCGTGCAGCAGCGCAACATCGGCTTCGTGTTCCAGCACTATGCCCTGTTCCGGCATATGACGGTGCTCGACAACATCGCCTTCGGCCTGAAAGTCCGGCCCGGTTCCCGCCGGCCGCCGCGCGCGGAAATCCGCAAGCGGGCGCTGGAGTTGCTCGACCTCGTGCAGCTTTCGGGCCTCGAAAAGCGCTATCCGGCGCAACTGTCCGGCGGCCAGCGCCAGCGCGTGGCGCTGGCGCGCGCCATGGCGGTGGAGCCGAACGTGCTTCTGCTCGACGAGCCCTTCGGCGCCCTCGATGCACAAGTCCGCAAGGATCTGCGCAAATGGCTGCGCGAAATCCACGACCGCACCGGCCATACCACGGTTTTCGTCACCCACGACCAGGAAGAGGCGCTGGAACTCGCCGACCGCGTCGTCGTCCTGAGCAAGGGCGTGATCGAACAGGTGGGCACGCCCGACGAGATTTACGACACGCCGAACTCGCCCTTCGTCTTCGGCTTCATCGGCCAGTCCAATTGCCTGAAAGTGCGCGTCGCCGACGAGGAAATCTGGTTCGACGACCGGCCGCTCGGCCTTACCGCGCGCGGCGAACCGGACGGCCCGGCCAGGCTTTTCTTCCGTCCGCACGACGTGGAACTCCGCGACGGCTGCAGCGGCTGCGTGGCAGGGCTGCTCGCCGCCAGCCGCCGCGTCGCCGGCACGCGTCATCTGGAAATCGATATCGGCGCCACCCACGACCGCGTCGAAATCGAGCTGCCCCCGGACAAGGCCGGCGCCGTCGACCGCAACCGCATCGCGTTTCGCCCGACGCGGTGGAAGCTGTTCAGGGATGCGGGATGAGCGTCATCCCTTTCCGTCACCCCGGACTTGATCCGGCGTGACGGAGGAGGCGTTTTGGGCATTATTCCAAGCTGGCGCGATTCCCCTCACCATCGAAGACGTGCAGGTATTGCGCCGGAAACGCCACGTTGACCGATGGCCCCGCCTTCAGCGCCTCGCGGTCGAGCGTGAAAATCTTGAACGGCAGGCCGTGCAGGCTCAGGTGCAGGATGATGCCGAAGCCGGTGGGCTCGACCAGTTCGACGGCGGCCGCCATGCCGCTGCCGTCCTTGGTCATGACGACATGCTCGGGGCGGATGCCGAGCGTCACCTTCGCGCCGCTTGAGAGCGGCACCGGCTTTGCCAGCGGCACCAGCGTTCCGTCCTTCAGGCGGATGCCCGCCTCCTCATAGACCGCATCGAGAAAATTCATCCCCGGCGAGCCGATGAAGCCGGCAACGAAGAGGTTGGCGGGGCGGTCGTAGAGTTCGAGCGGGGTGCCGACCTGCTGCACTACGCCGCCATGCATGGCGACGATGCGGTCCGCCAGCGTCATTGCCTCGATCTGATCGTGGGTCACATAGATCGAGGTCGCCTTGAGGTCGCCGTGCAGTTTCTTGATTTCCGCGCGCATCTGCTCGCGCAGGCGCGCATCGAGGTTCGAGAGGGGTTCGTCGAAAAGGAAGGCTTTCGGCTGGCGCACGATGGCGCGGCCCATGGCGACGCGCTGGCGCTGGCCGCCGGACAGCGCCTTCGGCCGCCGCGCCATCAGCGGATCGAGCCCGAGCTTGGAGGCGGCCCCCGCGACAGCGCTTGCGATGCGCTCGCGCGGCGTCTTCTTGAGCCTCAGGCTGTAGCTCATATTGTCGGCGACGCTCATATGCGGATAGAGCGCGTAGGACTGGAAGACCATGGCGATGTCGCGGTCCTTCGGCGCGCGCTCGTTGACGCGGCTGCCGGCGATGCGGATTTCGCCGTCGGTGACGTCCTCCAGCCCGGCGATCATCCTGAGAAGCGTCGATTTCCCGCATCCCGACGGGCCGACGAGCACGATGAACTCGCCGTCCCGGATATCGAGATCGACGCCGTGCAGCACCGGCACCTTGCCGTAGCTCTTCTTGATGTTGCGGATGTCGATGGATGCCATGGTTCTAACCCTTGACCGCGCCGGCCGTCAGGCCCTGCACGAGATAGCGTTGGATGAGCAGGAAGAAGAAGCCGGCCGGGATCAGCGCGAGCACGCCCGCCGCCATCATCTGCCCGAAATCGACCGAGAATTTCGACACGAAGGTGAGCAGCCCAACCGGGAAAGTCGCCGCGTCGTTGCCGGAAATCAGCATCAGCGCGAAGAGCAGCTCGCTCCAGGCCGCGGTGAAGACGAAGCCGAGCGTCGCCGCGATCCCCGGCAGCGTCAGCGGCAGGATGATCTGGCGGAAGGCGACGAACTGCGTCGCCCCGTCGATCATCGCCGCCTCTTCGAGGTCCTTCGGAATACCGTCGAAGAAGGACTGCATCAGGAAGGTGGCGAAGGGCACGTTGAAGGCGGTGTAGACGATGACGAGGCCGGTCAGGCTGTTGGTGAGATGCAGCGGCGAGAGTATCTTGAAGATCGGCGCCACCAGCATGACCAGCGGGAACATCTGGGTCAGCAGCATCAGCCCGACGATCCAGTATTTCGCCCGGAAGGTGAAGCGCGACAGCGCATAGCCGGAGAGTGAGGCGCAGATCGTCACCGCCACCGCCGTCGCCGAGGAGACGATCAGGCTGTTGCGGAAGAAGGTCGGGAAGGCGCTGTGGCGCAGGACAAAACTGAAATGATCGAGCGTCGCGTGCGACGGCCAGAGCCGAACGCCTTCCGTATAGAGGAGGTCGTTCGGCGTGACGGCGACCTTGAGCAGCCAGAACAGCGGAAAGAGCGCGAAGAGGATATAGGCAAGCAGCGCCGATCGATGGGCGATGGTGAGCGCGGCGGTTTTGGCTCTCATCGGCTCAATCCTTGTTCAGAAGCGTCTGCCGCAGCAGGATGATCAGCATGGAATAGGCAAGCAGCATCAGGAGCAGCACCAACGCGATCGCCGAGGCATAGCCGAAATCGAGCCGCTTGAAGGCCTGCGTGAAGATGTAGCTCGCGACGATCTGCGTGCGGTCGGCGGGGCCGCCATTGGTCATGACGACGATCAGGTCTGCGAAATTGGCGATCCAGACGGTGCGCAGCAACACGGTGATGGCGATCGTCGGCGCGAGAAACGGCAGCGTGATCGAGCGGAAGCGCTGGAAGGCGCCGGCGCCGTCGATGCTCGCCGCCTCGTAGAGATCGCGCGGGATCGCCTGAAGGGCCGCAAGCAGCGTGATGGCGAAGAAGGGAATGCCCCACCAGACATTGGCGACGATCGGCCCCCACATGGCATAGTTCGGGTCCGACAGGATGTTGCCCGGCTCGCTCATCAGCCCGAGCGCGAAGAGCCAGTGCGGAATGGGGCCAATTACGGGGTTGAACAGCCAGGCCCAGTTGAGGCCGGCGAGAAAGGACGGAACCGCCCAGGGCAGGAAGACCAGCGCCTGCACCACACCCCTGCCCCAGAACGGCTTGTCGAGCAGAAGCGCCAGGATCAGGCCGAAAACGAACTGGAAGAAGACCGAGGCGCCGGTCCACCAGAGCGTGTTGCGCAGCGCGCCGTAAAAGGCCTTGTCGCGCGCCAGCTCCTTGAAGTGGTCGAGCCCGATGAAGCCGCCGGAAAACGGGTTCAGCAGTTGAATATCGCGAAATGCGTAGGAAATGCCGAGCACCAGCGGCACCAGCATCACCGCGACGATCAGCACCAGCGACGGGGCGCTGTAGAGATAGGGATCGGACGCATCGGCAGCGCGCTTCAGCCAGGAGCGGCGGTCTCGGCGCATGTCGAGCGGATCGGCGGTCAAGTTCATCGGCGTGCGGCTTCCATCAGAGTGCGCAGTCGGGAATGTTCGGCGAAGGCCCCTCATCCGACCCTTCGGGCCACCTTCTCCCCGTTCTGACGGGGAGAAGGACACGGAGAGGCAGCGGCTTGTCCCTTCTCCCCGTCAGACGGGGAGAAGGTGCCGGCAGGCGGATGAGGGGCGAGACTCGGCCCTCTGCCCGCCTACTTCTTCGCCAAAAACTTCTGCTGCGCCTTCGTCAGATAATCCGCCCACTGGTTGGCCAGATCCTCCGCCGAGATATCGCCGAGCAGCGCCTGCTGCGAGGTCTTGATCGCCAGCGAATCCTTGAAGTAGGCGAATTCCTCCAGATAGGTCGGCATGACCGTCGGCACCGTGTCCTTGTCGGCCAGTTCCTCGAACCAGCCCTTGAACTGATCGCCGGCGTAGAACGGGTCCTTTTCCGCCGCCTTGTAGGCCGGCAGCGCGCCGATGCGCTTGTTCCACTCGATGTTGCCGTCCGGGCTTTCGAGCGTTGCGATCAGCTTCCAGGAAAGGTCCTTGTTCTGGCTCGTCGACATCATCGACCAGCCGCCGTAGCCGATGGTCGGGAAGGATTTGCCGTCCGGTCCCTTCGGCAACGGCATGACGCCGAAATCGTCCTTGTTCATGCGCTCGGCAATGGCGATCAGCGCGTCCGGGTCCTGATCGAGGAAGGCGCAGGTGCCGGAATAGAAGCCGGCGACGACCTCGTTGAAGCCCCAGTTGACGCTGTCCTTCGGCGCCAGGCCCTTCTTGTAGAGATCGACCATCCAGGCAATGCCCTTGGCCCAGCCGGGGCTGTTCATGGTCGAGGTGCCGTCGTCGTTGAAATACTTGTTGGAGCCGGCCATGGAGGCGGCGAAGATCATCCAGCCGTTGAGGCCGCCCGGTCCGCCGCGCATGCAGTAGCCGTATTTGCCCGGCAGCTTCGCGATCTTTTCGGAGGCGGCGACGAAGTCGTCGAGCGTCTTCGGCGGCTCGGAAACGCCGGCCTCCTTCAGGAGCTTCTTGTTGTAGAACATGGCGCGCAGATAGAAGCCGTAGGGCAGCATATAGGCGGTGTTCTTGACGTCGCGGCCGAGTTCCAGCGCCCGCTCCGTCAGTTCCGGCGTGTGCTCCCACTTCGCCAGATACGGCTCGAGGCTTTCGAGCATGCCGTTGTTGCCGTAGAGCGACAGCCAGGTGTCGGGCATTTCCATCACGTCGGGGATATCGCCGGCGGAGACCATGGTCGCGAACTTCTGGAAGGCTTCGTTCCAGGGCAGCGAGATGATGTCGACCTTGGTGCCGGGATTGTCGGCCTCGAACTTGCCGACGATCGACTTCAGCGTTTCGGTGCGCTCCGGACTGGTGATGACCTCGACGAGCTTGAGCGTGGTATCGGCAAAGGCCGTGCCCGACATCAGCGTGGCGAACAGGGCGGCAGTCAGCAGTTTCTTCATTCTCGTTCCTCCTCTTTTTATTGCATTGCCAATCAGGTTGCGGATGCGGCAGCGATCGCCTCCTCGATATCGCGCCAGAGCGCCTCGGTTCCTTCGAGGCCGACATGGAGACGCACCGACCGCGGATGGATGCCGAACGTATGCGCCGAATTGGGCTGCGCCTTCTGCTGCAGCACCACCTCGCCGGGGACGATCAGGCTCTCATGGCCACCCCAGCTCACGCCGAGCTTGAAGAGCTTCAGCCGGTCCGCGAAGGCCCGCACGTCGACGCCCTCGCGGAAAATGAAGGAAAACAGGCCGGATGTGCCGTTGAGACCGGCGGGCAGCCGGTTCGCAAGGCCCGGATGGCAGACGGTCTCGACCGCCTCCTGCTCCTGCAGCCGGCGCGCGACGGTCAGCGCCGAAGCCTCATGCGCCTTCATGCGGATCGGCAGCGTCCTCAGGCCGCGGATCAGGAGCCAGGCGTCGAAGGGCGACAGCTTGCCGCCGAGATAGGGATAGGCCTCGGCGCGGATGCGGCCGATCAGCTCCTTCGAGCCGGCAACGACGCCGGCGACGACATCGCTATGGCCGCCGAGATATTTCGAGGCGGAATGGATGACGAGATCGACACCGAGCGTCAGCGGCCGCTGGAAGATCGGGCTTGCCCAGCTATTGTCGATCATCGTCAGCACGCCGTGGCTCTTCGCGAGTGCGGCAAGCGCGCCGACGTCATGGGCCTCCATCACCCAGCTCGTCGGACTTTCCATGTAGAACAGCTTGGCGCCGGGCAGCGCCTTCGCAACCGCCTCCTCGTCGCGGCCGTCGACATAGGTCACCTCGACCTTCATGCGCTTCAGGATCGTGCCGAACAGGCGGAAGGCATCGGGATAGACATGCCTGACCGCGACGATGCGGTCGCCGGGCTCGACGAAGCTCAGCACGGCCGACGAAATCGCCGCCATGCCGCTTGCAAAGCCGATCGCGTCCTCGCCGCCCTCCAGCTTGGCCAGCATCTCCTCGAACATGCGCACCGTGGGGTTAAGCCCCCGCGTGTAGATCGGCCGCACCTTCTCGCCGCGATAGGAGGCGATCATGTCGTCATAGTCGGTGAAGGTGAAAAGCGAGGTCTGCACGATCGGCGGCACCACCGCCTCGAAGGCGTTGCCTTCGTCATGCGCAACGATGAGGGAGGCAAGATCGAAGGGATCGGCGGCGCCGTCGTTCATCTGGACATTTCCTTGATATCTTCCTCGACCACGTCGAGAATCTTTAGGGTTTCCCGCCGTGCCGCCTCGGTGTCCTCAGCGGCGATGGCGTTGAAAAGCGTGCGATGAAACGGAAAGGAGCGGCGGGCGAAATCCTGCCGGTCGAAAGGATGCTCCCAGAAGCGCTGGAACGCGCCGCGCATCTGTTCCAGGAGCTGGCGAAACAGCGGATTGTGGGTGGCGTCGTAGACGGCGAGATGGAAGGCGAGGTCTTCCGGCCCGGAACTGCCGCGCGCGTAATGGGCGCGCTCCATCTCCTCCAGCCTCGCCTCGATCTCGGCAAGATCGGCCGCGGTGCGCCGGCGGGCCGCGGCCATGCTCGCCTCGCTCTCGATGCCGCGGCGCACCTCCAGCGTCTGCAACAGCGCATCGCGCAGATGCGCGGGATCGAAGGAAAGCGGCATGTGTATGGTCGCCGACGACACCGGCTTCAGGAGATAGGTGCCGCTGCCCTTGCGGGTTTCGATGACGCCGAGCGCCTGAAAATGGCGGATGGCCTCGCGGATCGTCGAGCGGCCGACGGCAAGGGCCACCATCAGTTCACGCTCGGCCGGCAGCCGGTCGCCGGCCTTCAACTCCGCCTGCTGAACGTAGGCCGTCAGCGCTTGCGTCACCTGACGCGCGCGATCGACCGCCGGCAGCGGCCGGATCAAGGGCCTGTCGAAATGGTCCGCCATGTTCCCCATTATCGTTCTTCGGATCGGCCACCAAATTGGTCTGACATCTTAGCATTATGTGACAGCCCGGCGCTGTCAAGCGTCAATCGGCTCCGGATGGCGACCGTCGCGATTGCGCTCAGGCAATGCTGCCTTTCGGCCACTCGCCCGCACCCGCCGCCTCGATATCGTCTGCGAAGGTAACCCTGCCCTGCCCGCCGGTCTTGGAGACGTAGAGCGCCTGATCGGCGAGCCGCATGATCTCCTTCGGCGAACGGTCGCGATCCGGCGCGATTGAGATGCCGAGGCTGATATCGACATCGACGATGGCGCCGCTTTCGAGCGTGATCGGCAGGCCGACCGATATCGCGATCTGCGACGCCAGCAGCGACAGCCGGGCGCGGTCGTTGAACCCCCTCACCAGAACGACGAACTCGTCGCCGCCGGTGCGGCCGACCATGCCGTGCCCGCCGACCGTCTGGCGCAGACGCTCCGCCACCACCTTGATGACCTGATCGCCGGCTGCGTGGCCATGCGTGTCGTTGACCGCCTTGAAGCGGTCGAGATCGCCGGCGATCGCGGCAAGGGGCTGGCGGGAGGTGGCTGCGTCGAGAAGCGCTTCGTCGAATTGCAGCCGGTTCGGCAGGCCGCTCAGCGGATCGTGGAAGGCGAAATGACGGATGCGGATTTCGCTGGCGACGAGCAAGGCGGAGAGCCGCCCGACATGGCGCATGACGACGAGGCAGGCGAGCGCGAGCAGCAGCGAGAGCCCGACGATCACCGGCACGACAATGGTCCAGATGCGGGCGCCCGGCCTTGCGCTTTCCCAGAAGACGCTGCCGAGCGGCGTGCCGGAGATGGAAACGGCCGGCACCTTGCCGGAGCCGCCGTTGCGGAACGCGAGATGCCGGTAGGAAAGCTGGAGGTTGAGTTCGCCAAGCAGGCTGCCGTCGAGCGGCCGGGCCGAGATAAGGATGTAGGGGTTGCCCTTCGGCATCACGACATTCTCATCGCTCGGCACCACGGCCATGGCGGTGACGATGGCCGGAGCACCGTCGACCAGCGCGAAAGCGGAGACGGAAATGTCGCCGACATGCCCGCTCTTGACCGCCTTCTGGCTGAAGCCCGCGCCGACGGGGATGCGGTAGCGCATATGCGTCTCGACGGCCTTTCGCGTAAGGACGGCGAAATCGCCATCGGCCGGCAGGTCGCGGCGGGTGAAATCCACGCGGTCTTCGACCGCCGACATGACCATCCTGCCGTCCGGATCGATCAGGAAGCTGCGCGGCTGGCCGTAGTCGTGCGCGAGAGAATAGACGAAGGTGTCGCGGATGAAATTCCGGGAAAATTTCACCGCGATGCCCTGCACCGCGTCGTCCCAGTGCGCCAGCGAGTAAGTGTCGCGGGCCATCTGCATCTGGCGGCTCTTCAAGACGTTGCCGAAGAGATGGCGCTCGGTGTCATCGGCCTGTGCGTCGGCGATGTTCGAGGCGATATGGCCGATATAAAGCAGCGACAGCGTCGAAATCGCGATGAGGCACACCGCGAACGTGACGACGATGCGCAGAAGCCGGCCCTGGGACGGCTGGCGGGGGCTTTTCTCGATGGAAACCATGGATTGCACAAGGAGCCGTTGCGGTTTTTGGAAGGACCTGCGATCGGGCGGCGGCACGCGCCGGCCAAAGGTGTGCCGGGCGATGCATGACATCGCGGCGCACCTTGAGAGTACGGCTTATTGAGCGGCGGCCAGAGAGGTTGCGATGCCCAGCAGGTCTTCCATGTGCCTTTCTTCCGCCTCCTTGGTGCCCCAGGTCGTGATGAGCAGCAGCTTGTCGGCGCCCGGCTTCGGCAGGAGGACGCTCAGGTCCATATCGACGGGATCGCCGTCCCAGGTGCCCTCCCACTTCACGGTCGTACCCTGCATTCCGTTCAGCGTGGCGTCTTCCTTCTTCATCGAAGCCGGATCGATCTTCGCCCCGGTCTTCCCGAGATAGTCGGCCGCTTCGTCGATGGCCTTGTCGATCGAGCCGGCGCCGGATACGTCGATCGAGATATAGAGGGTCTCATCCGGCGAGATCGCTTCGAAGCCGCCATTTTCCAGATCCGTGATCTTCCAGCTGTCGGGAATGTCGACTTGAGCGACCGGCGCCTCCTCCGGGAACTTGATGATCTTGGCGGATGCCACCGCCGGGAAAAGGGCAAGCGCAAGCGTAACGGCAATTGCGGATTTCATGGGTTTATCCTTGGGATTGAAACTATTGGAATTTTCGGATTTTAGCCGGTATCGGTCCGGCAGGAGCCGCGATCATTCGCTGGCGTCGTCGCTGTCCTCGTCCTCCTCCTGGTGAGTTGCAGCCTTGGCCTGCGTGAACCATTGGCTCAGCTCGTAGCAATAGGTCAGCTCCCGGTCGTCGGCGGACCAATAGGCGTTGGCCTCGTCGCACTGGGCGGCCGTCAGCTTTATATCGTCCTTGACGTCGTAGGTGCCGACGACCTTGCCGACGATGCCCAGGAGGTCTTCCCGCTTCACCAGCGCGGCATAGTCCTTCAGCTTCCTGTCTTTCGGCGGGTCGTAGCTGATGGTGAAGTTCGGCGGCGTGCCCTGCTTGCGCAGATGCTGGTTCAGGAGCCCGAACCAGCTATCGTGTGCTTTCCGGAATGCGTCGGCACAGCTCTCCCGCCGCTCGTCCGGCATCTCCAGTCTGTCCGCCACGTCCTTGAACTTGGCGGCGTCCTTGCCGACCATCATGCAGACGATGGCATAGGCACGCTGCTTGTCGAGCGAATGCTCGTCCCATAGATCGGGGTCCTCCCCGTCGTCGGCGGAGAGCGTCCAGCCTTCGACGGAATCCTTCAGCGCTTTGTCGTATACGGGACTGTCCATATCCAGGAGCACGAGCGTCGACAGCGTATCGGCGGCATCCTCCTCGCGGCCGAGGATCGGCAGGCTGAACTCCGAGATCATCATGTGCCCCATTTCATGGAACAAATAGAACAGGGCGTTGTCGAAGCCGAATTCGACGGCTTCCTTTCGCTGGGCTCGATCCAGCCCGTCGAGGTCGTCCTTCAGCGCTCCGGCATGGGCAGCCGGGCCGGAGGCTGAAAGGGCGAGTGCAAGCAATGCGGCGGCGAATTTGCTGCGCATCGGCGGCACCTCTTACGCGGGAACCGCGGCGGCCGGCGCCTTGCCGCGGCGGAGGCGCAGAACGAGGAAGGCGAGAACCACGCCACCGGCGATGATGCCCACGGCAACCAGCGGCCGGTAGGCGATCCAGCCGATGGCGATCGCCAGCGGCCCGAGGAGCAGCGTCAGGAAGAAGGCGAGGACGCCGGTGCCGAAGCCGATGATCGAGCCGATAAAGGGGACGATGTCGCCGAGGACGGAAAACACGCCGAACAGCAGCACGAAGCCGATGAACATGCCGACCAGCCCGCCGGCCCGCACCAGCCACGTCAGGAGCGCATTGTCGCTTTGCGCCGTCTTGAACATGGCGGCGGCATCGACGTCGCCGCTCTCGCTCAGGAAAACGTCGCGGCCGTTGCTCGTCGGGAAAGCCGTCAAACGGTCGCCGCCCTGCTTGCCGATGATGCTCGCCTCACTGAGGTCGATGCGCTGGTATCCGATCCTGATGTCGCCGACCTCGGGCGAAGAGGCGTTGCTGCCGAAATAGACGCCCTTGCCGCTTGTCTTGGCCGGCAGGCCGATGCCCGACTGCGCGGCGATCTTTTCGATATCATCGCCGGTCAGCGCAAGATCGGAGCGGTCGCCGATAGCCGAAAGCGTCTCGCCGTCCACCTGGAAGGCGCCGACGCGGCCGTCCCGGACCCGGAACGTGCGGCCCTTGGGCATGCTGTCGGGATTTGCATGGCCGTCCGGCTGCTTGAAGTCGGAGGAATCCACGATATCCGTGCGCCACTCCTTCTTGTAGCTATAGGTGGTGACGGTTTCCTCGCCGCCGCCGAGCTTCTTTTTCGTCTCGCCGTGGCCGTCCTCGACCCACTGGTACATCTCGACATCGCGCACGAGCCCGACGGCGCCCTTGGCGCCGATGCCGTATTCCGTGTCGGCCGGCATGCCCTCGGCGACCACCGGGCCGCTGACGTGGACCAGCTTGCCGTCATTGCCGGAAACGACGCCGTCGCTCTTGACGGAGATGACCACGGCGGCCCCTTCCGCGAGCGCGCGATAGGTGCCGATGGCGCGGCCTTCGTTCCAGATCAGCAGCCAGATGCACCCGATCACGAGAAGGATGCCGAAAAGCGTGCCGATCAGCGCGTTCCGGATGCGTTGAAACCAGTTGAGGGAAGTCGTTTCCGTGTAGCTCATGTTGACAACCGCTGTTCGCGTTCCAGCAAAAAAGCCCCGTCCATGCGGGGCTTTCCGGGGGGATCATTCGTGGATGGTGTAGCTGCCCATTTCGCAGAGGTCCTGCGTGTCGGTCGTCGTGTCGAGGTCCTTGCTGTCCTTGAACTCGAACTTCATATCGTATTTGCAGACGCTGCGGCCGTCGGAGATGGTGATCTTCGTGCTTTCGCCGGGTTCGAGGACCTCGTCGCCGAAGACATCGTCTTCCCAGTCGTTCACGCCGATGGGCGACGTATAGAAATTGGTGAGTGTGGACTTCGTCCCGTTCGTCAGAGTGAACTGGAGATCGTCCGCGTAAGAAACGCCGGCGAACGACAGGCTGGCAGCGGCGGCAAAGGCAATTCTGAAAGCTGGCATGATTTGACCCCACGCTCGATATTGAGCGGGTAATCTATAGTTGCGCCCCTTCTAATCCGCGGTAAATTTCTCCTCTCATTTTTGGTGGTATTTAACGCTTGAAAATACAAGGGTTTTCGATACTAATTCATTGCCTTCGCTTACCCATTGTCCATTCATTCTTTGCCCCTCGATGTTGTTTCCATTCTTCGAAAACAACTAAAAGATGATTTTCGGGCGGGCGGCGGCGTATTCTTTCATTCGAGACCTTCTTCATCGCAGCCCGAACGTCCCGCCCGTCGACCGCCATGACCGCCATAGCAAGACCGAACCCGCATCGTCACCTTCCGCCGGCCTATTCCATCGGCGAGATCCGCAACGCCGAGCGCTTCATCCGCTGCATGGACGGAGCCTCGACCGACCTGCTCGGCGTTCACCGCGTCCTGCCGCGCGAGGTGCGCTATCTCGCCGATATCCAGCGATGGCTTTTGAGCCATGCGACGCTCGCGGTGCATTTCGAGCACCGGATCGACCCCGCGCGGCCGCCTCTTGCGGCCACCGGCCTGCTCACGTTCCTGCAGGATTCCCCCGTCGCCAGCCGCAACACCGTGGTCGCCTTCCTCAACGAGATGCGGCGCAGCCGGCTGGTCGAACCGCTCGACAGCGAGGACAGGCGCCGCAGGGCGCTGCTCGCCACGCCCTATGCCGAAGAGCTGATCCGGAAATATATCGACATTCACCTGCGGGCGCTGGACATCATCGACGGCGGCCACCGCTATCAGCTCTCGTGCGAGGAGCCGGCGCTGCTCTTTCATGTGCAGCCGCTGATCGCCCGGCTGCTGCTGCGGCAGAAGGACTGGTGCGATCCGCCCGAAAGCGTCGCGAATTTCGCCAAGGCCGATTCCGGCAGCAATATCCTGCACGATCTGATGTCGGCGACGCCGAGCGAATGGGGCGACCGGGAACGGGTCTGGATCGGCCCGATCACCTCGAAGCGGATTTCGGACCGCTACCTCATCTCGCAGAGCCATACCGCGCGGATTTTCGCCCGCGCCCGCGAAAAAGGGCTGCTCGGCTGGGAGTTTTCCGCCAATCGCGGCAATTGCTGGCTTTCGGCCGGGCTGATCCGCGACTATCGCGACTGGCAGGCCGTCAAATTCTCCACCATGTCGCAGGCCGTGCGGCTGGGGGTGGAGAGGATGACGAGTGCGACGCTGGCCACCAGCGCCTGATCGCGCGCCGCGTCAAACCGCTTCCGCCGCCTTCTCGGCGCCGTCCTTCGCCCCCTCCAGCGTCAGCATGGTCTTGATCGGCAGGTGGTCGGAGGCGACACGGGCAAGCGGCGTGTCGTGCGCGTCGACGGTCGCGAGCATGCCGCTGCGGTTCGCCATGATGCGGTCGAGCGCCAGGATCGGCAGCGACGAGGGAAAGCTCGGCACCGCAGGTGGCTGCGGGCCGAAGGCGGAGTGGAAGGTGTTGAGCGAGGAGCGGTTGCCGAGCCGCCATTCGTTGAAATCGCCGAGCAGGATGGTCGGCACCTCCTCCCGGCTCGTCATCAGGTCGACGATCATCCGCGCCTGCTGCGCGCGCGAATGCCGAAGCAGACCGAAATGGGCCGCGATGACGCGCAGCACGCCGCCGCGGGCAAGCTCGATCTCCGCCACCAGCGCGCCGCGCGGCTCCAGCCCCGGCAGGTTGACCTGGTGCACGTCGCGCACCGTTCCCTGCTTGAACAGCACGACATTGCCGTGCCAGCCATGCGCCTTGGTCGCGCCGGCGACCGGCACCGGCACGAGGCCCGTCTCGCGCTCCAGCCGCGACAGGTCGAGCAGGCCGGTGCGCTCGCCGAAACGGGTGTCGGCCTCCTGCAGCGCCATGATGTCGGCATCGATCTCGTGGATCACCTTCAGCGTGCGCTCGGGATCGAAACGGCGGTCCGCGCCGACGCATTTGTGCACGTTATAGGAAGCGACCAGCGTGCCCTCCGGGCGCGGCGGATGGGCGGCGTGGCTCCCCGCATCCTTCCGCTTCTTCCGGCTCCTGATGGATTCGACGATGTTGGCGCGAAGGCTCTCGCTCTTTTTCCGCATCGTTCTCCCGATCGTTTCTGTCCCTGCACGAGACTATAAGATGTCTTGCCGGCCTGCCACGGCAATCGGCATTCAAAGGTAGGGCGAGCCGAGCCAGAGCACTTTTTCGACGAGGCGCACCCAGAAGGGCCGCGCCCGAAGCGCGCTCAGATGCACCGGCTCGGCGTTTTCGAGAATAGCGCCGATATGCGCCTCGAGCGTCGACGCAAAGCCGCGGTCCATCACTTCGAGGTCCACTTCGAAATTCAGCCGCAGCGAGCGCGGATCGAGGTTGGAGGAGCCGACATAGGCCCAGGCGCCGTCGATGACCATTAGCTTCGAATGGTTGAACGCGCCGCTTGCCCGCCAGATGCGGCAGTAATTCTTCAGCATCTGGTCGAACTGCGCCGTCATGGCGTGATCGACGAGCTTCAGGTTGTTGGCGGCGGGGACGACGATATCCACCTCGACCCCGCGCCGCGCCGCCGTCACCAGCGCGCTGATCAGCTCGCGGTCCGGCAGGAAATAGGGCGACATGATGCGGATCGACCTGCGGGCGACGGAAAAGGCGCCCATCAGCATCTTGTGGTTCGTCTCCAGGCTGCGGTCCGGGCCGGAGGTGATGACGCGCATCATGACCGGCGCGCCGGGCGCGTTGATCGGCGTCGCGATACTCCAGGCCTCGCCTTTCAACGTCTCCTCGGCGGAAAAACGCCAGTCGGCGGCGGCGGCATTGAAGAGGTCGGCGACGGCCGGGCCGGTCACGAGGAAATGCGTGTCGCGGGCGCAGTCGTCGGCGGCGAACTCCCTGGTAAAGCCCTGCCGGATGTTCATGCCGCCGGTGAAGGCGACGCGGCCGTCGACCACGAGGATTTTCCGGTGCGTGCGCAGGTTGGCGTAGGGCAGCCTGAGGCCCATGATGATGAAGCCGTTGAAGAGATCGACGGTCACCCCGCCCTCCTTCAGGTAGCCCATGATGCTCGGGACCGAATAGCGCGCGCCGACGGCGTCGATGAGGACGCGCACGGCAACGCCGCGCTTGGCCGCTCCGATCAGCGCGTCGGCGATGCGCAGGCCGATCGGGTCGCGGTCGAAAATGTAGGTTTCGAGGATGACGCTGCGCTCGGCGCCATCGATCGCCGCCTTCATCGCGGCATAGGCGGCGTCGCCGGTCTCCAGCCGCTCGATGGTATTGCCGGTCGTCAGCGGATGGGAGGCGACACGGTCGCCGAGCGTCTTCATCGCGCGGAAGCGGCCGCCCAGTTGCGCCGCGACGCTGTCGCCGTCGGCGTCGAAGCTGGTGAGGTCGCCGAAGGCGTTTTTCTGGAAGAAAGCGCTGCGCTGCAGGCTGAGCGAGGCGCGGCGCATGCGGTTGATGCCCGCCACGGCATAAAGCACGGCGCCGACGATCGGCGAGAGGATGATGACGCCGACCCAGCCGATCGCGGCGCGCACCTCCTCCTTGGTCATCGCGGCGTGGATGGCCGCCGTCGCCCCCATCGCGATGGAAAGGACGGCGAGAATGTGCGGCCAGTAGACGGCAAGGAAGTGGGTCATGGGCGAAGTATATCTTTGCCTGCGCAACGTGCAATCCGCCGCCGGTCGAGCCGTGATTGCACGTATCGGACGGATGACGACACCTTACCCTCCGGATGTGATTTTTAATTGAACGCGCCGTCGTCCCGGCCCATATTGAATGGCGAGCGACGCCAACGGAGAACAGCGATGACGGAATCCAGGGACGAGTGGATCAAGAAACGCGCATACGAGATTTGGGAGGCGGAAGGCCATCCACAGGGCCGTCACTCCGCCCATTGGGAGCAGGCAAGCCTGGAGCGCGTCGCCATGGAGAGCATCGCGGAAAAGCCGAAAGCGAAGCGCAAGACCGCAGCGTCTGCGGCCAACGGCGCTGCCACCCGCGCGCCGGCGAAGACCGCGACGCGCAGCAAGGCCAAGACGACGCCGCCGAAGGAGTAAGCTTTCGGCGGTTACCCGTCTCTTCTTATTCAACGACCCGCCACGTTTACAGCGGGCCGTTTTGCTTCGCGCCATGGAACCTTCGAAGGCACGACCGGTTGAAAGGGGATCAGCAACCGAAGGAGGCGGACATGCCGCGCGGAGACAAATCCAGCTATACCGACAAGCAGAAGCGCAAGGCCGAGCACATCGAGGAAGGCTACGAGGACCGTGGCGTTTCCAAAAAGGAAGCCGAACGCCGGGCCTGGGCGACCGTGAACAAGGAAAGCGGCGGCGGCAAGAAATCCGGCTCCGGCCGCGGCCATCCGGAATCCCACGCCTCCTCGAAGAAGGGTGGGCGCCTCGGCGGCGAAGCCTCCGCCAACCGGCCGGCGGCGGAGCGCTCGGCTTCGGCCAGGAAGGCGGCCGCCACGCGCAAGCGCCACGAACATCATACCGGCTGACGGCTCTCAGCCATGGAAGAAGACGATCGATCGGGAGGGGCGCATGACCTACAAGCTCTACTACTGGAACGGCATTCAGGGCCGCGGCGAGTTCGTCCGCCTGGCGCTCGAAGAGGCAGGCGCGCCCTATGTCGACGTCTGCCGTGACGGCATGGGCACGCAGGCGATGATCTCCGTGCTCGAAAGCCATTCCGAACCGCATGTGCCCTTCGCCCCGCCCTTCCTGAAGGACGGCGAGCTGATCGTGCCGCATGTGGCCAATATCCTCTTCTATCTCGGCCCGAAGCTCGGCCTTGCCCCGAAGGACGAGGGCCTGCGCATCGTCGCCAACGGCCTGCAGCTCACCATCACCGATTTCGTGGCGGAGGTGCACGACACGCACCATCCGATCGCGGTCTCGCAATATTACGAGGACCAGAAGCGAGAAGCGAAAGCGCGCTCGGTGGAATTCCTAACCGCGCGGATGCCGAAATTCCTCGGCTATTTCGAACGCGTGCTGACCCGCAATCCCGCAAGCCGGGATCACATCGTCGGCGACCGGCTGAGCTATGTCGACCTCTCGCTGTTTCAGGTGATCGAGGGCTTGCGCTATGCCTTCCCGCGCGCCACGGGCGCGTTTCAGCGCAGCTATCCCGGCCTCCTTTCCCTGCGCGACCGGATCGCCGCGCGGCCGAACATTTCGCGCTATCTTAGCTCCGAACGCCGGCTCGCCTTCAACGAGGACGGCATCTTCCGCCATTACCCGGAACTCGACCGGGACCCGGAATAGGCTTTCCTACGGCATCAGCTGGCCGCCGTTCACCTCGATGACCTGGCCGGTGATGTAGCCGGACAGCGTCGGCGAGGCGAGGAAGAGATAGGCGCCGACGCAATGCTCCGGCGTGCCGACGAAGCCCATCGGAATGGTCTTGCGCTGCAATTCCAGCTGGTCGGGGTCGGTATAGCGGTCGTGGAACGGCGTGGCGATCACGCCCGGCGCGACCGCGTTGACGCGGATGCCGTCGCCGACGAATTCCTTGGCGTGGCCGTGGGTGATGGTGGAGACGAAGCCCTTGGCGGCCGCATAAAGGATCGCGCCGTTGCCGCCGCCATTGCGGGCGGCGATGGAGGTGGTGTTGATGATGAAGCCGCCCTGCTTCTTCAGCCACGGATGCGCGGCGCGGGTCGCCGCCAGCACCGAGCGGGCGTTGAGGTTCATCACGCGCTCGTAGTGCTCGTCGGTCATCGCCGAAGTCGGCAGCCGGCCGAGCATCCCGCCGGCATTGTTGATCAGCCCGTCGAGCCGGCCGAAGGCCTTGGCGCTCTCCTCGACCGCGCGCTCCGTCTCGCCCTCCTTCGACACGTCCGCCTGGACGAGATGGACCTCCGCGCCGGACGCGCGGATGTCCTCGGCCAGCTTTTCGGCGGGTTCGCGGCTGGCGTTGAAATGCAGCGCGATCTTCGCGCCCTGTGCGGCGAAGACGCGGGCGACCGCAGCACCGATGCCGGTCGAGGCACCGGTGATCAACACCGCCTTGCCGGCGAGATCGGGAACGCGGACGGAAGCGAGCGATTGGGCAAGATCGGTCATGGCGGCAATGTCCTCTTTGGAGCCTGTTTGCAACCACTCATACCAGCCGGAAACCGTTCCGGGCAATGTGGCCCGCGCTCTCCACAAAAAAGCGGGCCGCGGAAAACCCGCGGCCCGCCGTCACTTTGCCGTGATGCGAAAGCGTCAGACGCGCTCGAGCGCGATGGCGATGCCCTGGCCGACGCCGATGCACATGGTCGACAAGGAGTAGCGACCGCCGGTTTCCTTCAGCTCCAGCGCCGCCGTACCGGTGATGCGCGCGCCGGACATGCCGAGCGGATGGCCGAGCGCGATGGCGCCGCCGTTGCGGTTGACGCGGGCGTCGTCGTCGGCCACGCCGAGTTCGCGCAGCGTCGCCAGGCCCTGCGACGCGAAGGCTTCGTTGAGCTCGATGACGTCGAACTGGTCCTGCGTCATGCCGAGGCGGGCCATCAGCTTCTTCGAGGCCGGCGCCGGGCCGATGCCCATGATGCGCGGCGGAACGCCGGCAACCGCGCCGCCGAGAACGCGGGCAATCGGGGTCAGGCCATACTTCTTGACCGCTTCGGCCGAGGCAACGATCAGCGCGGCAGCGCCATCGTTGACGCCCGACGCGTTGCCGGCCGTGACCGTGCCGCCCTCGATCTTGTTGATCGGCTTCAGCTTGGCGAGCGTTTCGAGAGTCGTTACACGCGGATGCTCGTCCTTGGCGACCACCACCGGATCGCCCTTGCGCTGCGGCACGCTGACCGGCGTGATTTCCTTGGCAAGGCGGCCGTTTTCCTGGGCGGCTGCGGCCTTCGCCTGCGAGCGCACGGCAAAGGCATCCTGATCCTCGCGGGAAATCTTGTAGTCGATTGCGACGTTGTCGCCGGTTTCCGGCATGGAATCAACGCCATACTGCTTCTTCATCAACGGATTGACGAAGCGCCAGCCAATCGTCGTGTCATGGATTTCGGCGCTGCGCGAAAAGGCGCTTTCGGCCTTCGGCATGACGAAGGGCGCGCGCGACATGCTTTCGACGCCGCCGGCGATGATGAAATCGGCCTCGCCCGCCTTGATGGCGCGGGCGGCGGTGATGACGGCGTCCATGCCGGAGCCGCAGAGGCGGTTCATCGTCGTGCCCGAAGCCGAGACCGGCAGGCCGGCGAGAAGGGCCGACATGCGCGCGACGTTGCGGTTGTCCTCGCCGGCCTGGTTGGCGCAGCCGAAGATGACGTCGTCGACGGCCTCCCAATCGACCGCCGAATTGCGGGCGATCAGCGCCTTCAGCGGGATCGCGCCGAGATCGTCGGCACGGACGGTCGCGAGCGCGCCGCCGAAGCGGCCGATCGGCGTGCGGATATAGTCGCAGATGAATGCGTCGGTCATGTTTTCCTCCTCAGAGCGCCGGCACGACGAGATCGGCCACCGGACCGTCGATGTGAAGCTTGGCCCCGGTCATGGCCTGCAGCTCATCGATCGTCATGGCGCCAAGCTTTTCGCGCAGCACGAAATGCCTGTCCTTGATATCGATCACGGCATGGCTCGTATAGATGCGCGTGATGCAGGCGACGCCGGTCAGCGGGAAGGTGCACTTTTCCACCAGCTTCGGCTCGCCGTTCTTGGTGACGTGCTCGGTGATGACGGAAACCTGCCTGGCGCCGTGCACGAGGTCCATGGCGCCGCCGACGGCCGGCACGCCCTTGGAGCCGACGCGCCAGTTGGCGAGGTCGCCGTTCTCGGCCACCTGCAGCGCGCCGAGGATGGCGACGTCGAGATGGCCGCCGCGCACCATGGCAAAGCTGTCGGCATGGTGGAAGAAGGCCGCACCCGGCTTCAGCGTCACCGCCTTCTTGCCGGCGTTGATCAGATCCCAGTCCTCTTCGCCGGCGGCGGGCGCCTCGCCGAAGTTCAGGATGCCGTTTTCGGTGTGGAAGATCGCCTGCCGGCCGGGCGGCTGGTAGCGGGCGACCATTTCCGGAAAGCCGATGCCGAGGTTCACATAGGCGCCGTCGGCGATGTCCTGCGCCGCGCGCCAGGCGATCTGGGCGTTGGAAAGCTTGATGTCTTCGCGGGTGTTCACGGTCATGCCTGGGCTCCTGGGGCGTAGGCCACTCCGGCTCGGATAAGCTCTTCTTCCTGCCGCGGGTTTGCGACCCTTACGACGCGGTCGACGAAGATGCCGGGGGTCACGACGTGTTCCGGATCGATTTCGCCCGCCTGAAGGATGGTCGAGACCTGCACGATCGTCTTTTCGGCGGCCATGCACATCAGCGGGTTAAAATTGCGCGCGGCCTTGTTGTAGGTGAGGTTGCCGTAGGTGTCGCCGACATGCGCCTTGATGATGGCGAAATCGGCCTTCAGCCAGCGCTCCTGCACGTAAGCGCGGCCGTCGAATTCGGCGATGGCCTTGCCCGCGGCAAGCTCGGTGCCGTAGCCGGTCGGGGTATAGAAGGCCGGAATGCCGGCGCCGCCGGCGCGGATGCGTTCGGCAAGCGTGCCCTGCGGCACCAGTTCCAGCTCGATCTGGCCGGCCAGATACCGGTCGGTGAAGGCGCGCGGGTCGGACGACTTCGGGAACGAGCAGATCATCTTTCTGACCATGCCCGCGTCGATCATCGCGGCAATGCCGATGCGGCCGTTGCCGGCATTGTTGTTGATGACCGTGAGGTCTTTCGGCCCCTTGTCGATCAGCGCGTGAATGAGTTCGATCGGCGCGCCGGAGCCGCCGAAACCGCCGATCATGACGGTCGCTCCATCGCCGATTTCGGAGACGGCTTCCGCCAGACTCCCGATCGTTTTGTCCATGGGGGATTTCTCCTTGAGCCAGATGAGCTTGCTGCGGCCGAAATTCCGCCGGCCGTGCCTCCGCGAAGAGTGATAAATCTCTGCGGCTTCTTAGGCAAGGATTTTGTGCGCTATTTGACATTTGTTCATATATCGCACAGAATGGCGAAATTAGTGGTTGGGAAATAAAGGGGAAAGCCATGCGGGAAACGGATTTCGTCAGCGGTTTCGCACGCGGGCTGAAGGTGATCGAGGCGTTCGGAGAGGCGACGCCGAAGCTTGCCATTGCCGACGTCTCCAAGGCGACCGG
>Ga0153956_1001202_pt1 | contig 24004 bp, 21 predicted proteins | sample TSFL040MetaG_FD_104704 | JGI IMG/M metagenome (GOLD analysis project Ga0153956, IMG submission 104704) | Attine ant fungus gardens microbial communities from Florida, USA - TSFL040 MetaG | ecosystem: Host-associated > Fungi > Mycelium > Unclassified | place: USA: Florida, Wekiwa Springs... | reverse complement strand
CCCGCAGTTGCCGGTGATCGTGATGTCCGCCTACACCGACGTGGCCAGTACCGCCGGTGCGTTCCGTGGCGGGGCGCACGAGTTCCTGTCCAAGCCCTTCGACCTGGACGATGCGGTGGAACTGGCGCGGCGCGCGCTGCCCGAGCCGGAGCCGCGCGCCGAGGCGCAGCCGGTGCCGGTGGTGGCGGACGATGCGCCGCAGCTGATCGGCGATACCCCGGCCATGCGCGCACTGTTCCGCGCCGTCGGGCGGTTGGCGCAGGCGCCTTTGTCGGTGCTGATCAACGGCGAAACCGGCACCGGCAAGGAACTGGTGGCCAACGCGCTGCACCGCGAGTCGCCGCGCGCGCGCGGTCCGTTCGTCGCGCTCAACACCGCCGCCATTCCCGCCGAGCTGCTGGAAAGCGAATTGTTCGGGCACGAAGCCGGCGCCTTCACCGGCGCGACCAGGCGTCATGTCGGCCGCTTCGAGCAGGCCCACGGCGGCACGCTGTTCCTGGACGAAATCGGCGACATGCCGTTGCCGTTGCAGACGCGGTTGCTGCGCGTGCTGGCCGAGGGGGAGTTCTTCCGTGTTGGCGGGCGCGAACTGATCCACGTGGACGTGCGCGTGGTCGCGGCCACGCACCAGGACCTGGAGGCGCTGGTCGAGCAGGGGCGTTTCCGCGCCGACCTGCTGCACCGGCTGGACATGGTACGGCTGTGGCTGCCGCCGTTGCGCGAGCGCGTGGACGACGTGGGCAAGCTGGCGACGACTTTCCTGGCCAGTGCCGCGCGCCGCCTCGATGTGCCCCCCAAGCGCCTGTCCGCCGCCGCCGTGCAGGCGCTGCACCAGCACGACTGGCCCGGCAACGTGCGCGAACTGGAAAACGTGTGCTGGCGGCTGGCCGCCCTGGCCGTGGCCGACACCATTTCCACGGCCGACGTGCATGCAGCGCTGGCACGCGGTGGTCGCGCGCGCGCGCGCGGGGCGACGCTGGCGCCCGCGCACTGGGACCAGGCGTTGGCGGCATGGGCGCGGCAGCGGCTGGCTGGCGGCGCGACAGGCCTGCATGCCGAAGTGCGCGAGCGCATGGACGCGGTGCTGCTGGAGGCGGCATTGGCCTTCACCGATGGCCACCGCGGCGAAGCGGCCGCGCGGCTCGGCCTGGGCCGCAATACCGTCACCCGCAAGCTCGGCCCGGGCCGGCGCCGGTGAGCGCCGGGCGTGGCCGCCCCGGCGCCGGGAGCGGGCGCGATCGCCACTGCACTCGCGGGCGGGCTCTTGGGCGGTCACGGTCAATCGAGCCGCCCGGATCTTCCCATCCAGTCTTCCCATCCAGCCTGCGCATGCGACGTTGCCGCAGTGGCGCCACGCCATCGCCCGTGCCGGAGGCTCGACCTCGTGGCGGGGAACGGGCATGGTTGCCGGGTTTCACCACCGCCACCGCACCGGCGCATTACCGTGCCCCGGTACGGAGTGATGCCACCTGCCGCCAAGGAGTTCTCCATGCGTTTTCGCCTTCCCCTGGCGCTGCTTGCCGGCAGCGCGCTGCTGGCCGGTTGCGGCAGCCGTCCGCCGGCCCGGCCGGAAACGCCGCCGGCACCGTTGGCGGCCAGCACCGCGCAGATGGCCGAGGCGAACCTGGCCCCGGCGTCGGCCAGCCTGGTCAGCGGCCGCCTGGCGCTGGTGCCGGAAGCCGGCGGCGTGCACATCACCGGCGTGATCGGCGGTGTGCAGCGCGGGCGGCAGGTGGCTTTCCACGTGCACGAGAAGGGCGATTGCAGCGCGGTGGATGCCAGCAGCGCCGGCGGCCATTTCAATCCCGCCGCGCAGCCGCATGGCCGCGCCGGCAGCGGCACGCACCACGCCGGCGACATGGACAACCTGCAGGCAAGCAGCGAGGGCGTCGTGCACGTGGACATGCACCTGCGCGGGGTTACCCTCGGCGGTGGCGCGGCCAGCGATATCGCCGGCCGTGCGCTGGTGGTCCACGCCGATGCGGACGATTACCACAGCCAGCCGGCGGGCAACGCCGGCGCCCGGGTCGCCTGTGGCGTGATCCGCATCACCCGCTGAACGCGGCGATCCGGTCGATCCACCCCAACACAGGGAGTACGACGATGCGTTTGATCCATACCACGCTGTTCCTCGCCAGCGTCTTGGCACTCGGCGCCTGCAAGCAGGGCGCCGAACCCGGTGCCGCAGCGGCCGACCCGGCCCACGCCGCCGCCAGCGCGCCGGCACCGATGGCGGCCGCCGATCCGGCCGCACCGCCGGCCATGGACGCGGCGGTGGCTACCGCCGAACTGCAACCGACCCAGGGCAGCACGGTCAAGGGCAGCATCCGCTTCATGGTGATGGATGGCCGGCTGCACGCCAGCGGCGACATCAGCGGCCTGGCACCGGGCAGCGCGCACGGCTTCCACATCCACGAGAAGGGCGACTGCAGCGCACCCGACGGCAGCAGCGCCGGCGGCCACTTCAACCCGGCCAGCGCCGAACACGGCAGCATCGACGCAGCCGCGCACCATGGCGGGGACATGCCCAACATCGTCGCCGACGCACAGGGCAACGCGCACGTGGATGGCCCGGTATCGAGCAACGTCAACGCTGGCAAGGGCGATGCGTTCGACATCATCGGCCGCGGCCTGATCGTCCATGCCGACCCGGACGACTACAAGAGCCAGCCTACCGGCAATGCCGGCGCGCGCCTGGCCTGCGCGGTGATCAGCAAGGGCGGATAAGGCTGCGCGGCATGGAAACGGGAACGCCGGCAAGCGCCGGCGTTCCCGGATTGCCGGCGAGGTGCTGGTTTGACCTTCCTCCCACGGGGCGAACACCGCACCGTTTGCACACCACCGCCGTGCATGCAGTGGGAGTGCCCACGCCGCTGACGCGTCGCTGATGTGGGTTGGAGCGCGGGCAGGACGGGGACGAATGGAATTTCCGTGCCCGGTTGCAGGACTTCGCTCCACCCGCCCCCGCCCTTCGGGCTCCCAAAGGGAGAAGGGTTTGCCGGCAGGCCGGCGACGGCAGTCGCCGGCATTTTCGTTGGCAGAGCGCGCAGCGGCGTCAGCGCGCCAGCAGTTCCTTCGCATCCTGCCCGGCGTGCACGTGCACGTAGAGCACGTCCAGGCCATGCGCTTCGAGCACGGCGGCCATCTGCCGCTGGCGCATCAGGTATTGCTCGTACACGCGTTGCAGGCGGTCTTCGTTGTTCTTGTCGTGGGCGTAGTGCGCGCACCAGCCGGCCGGGTCGAACAGCGCCACGCGCACTTCGCCGCCGGCATAACGCAGCAGCGGTTCGGGTGCCGCGTCCAGCCACTGTTCCCGGGCGGGCGCGAACATCGCCGTTTCCAGCAGCGGCCACAGGTCGGCCAGGCCCTGGTTGTCGTACTGCATGGCCATCATCGCGGCCAGGTCGTTGACGGTGAAATAGCGCGCGTGTTCGATCTGCGCGGCGAATGCGTCCTGCGCCAGCAGCGCGGTGTCCGGCTGTGCCATGCCGTTGGCCAGCAGCACTTCTTCCAGCGCATCGCGGGTTTCGCCCAGCAGCGCGGCGTCGTCGCTGGTCAATACGAACGGCACCACGCGCAGGCCACCGCCGGTCAACGCCGGGTCGGCCTGCAGCGGCAGCGGCACATCGCCATCGGCGTCGCTGCCGAAGGCCAGCAGGCGCGGCCCCTGGTTGCGGCCCGGCGCGCGCATCTGCAGTTCCTCCAGGCGGCGATGGATCGGCCAGCCCGGGCGCAGCACTTCGGCCGGGTCGAAATGCGCGCCGGCCAGCACCAGGTCCAGCCCGCTCGCCTGCGGCACCAGTTTGGCCAGGTCGCGGCCCACCAGCGCGGCCAGTTCGCCGGCCTGGCCGGAAGACAGGGCGGCCTTGCCCGGTTGCTGGCCGCCGGCCAGCTCCAGTGCGATCACGCCCAGCGCGTTCATGTCGGGGTTGGAATTGCTCATGGTTCGCGGTTGGCCCGTCACAGGCTCGAAGCTACACTGGCTGCACATTATGCCTGCTGCCGCGGGCAGGTCCTTGCAGCAGTCTCCCTCCATGTCAGGTAACCGCATGTCCAGCGCCCGTCCCGTCGCCATCCTCGGTGGTGTCCGCATCCCGTTCTGCCGCCAGAACACCGCGTACTCGGACGTTGGCAACCTCGGCATGTCGGTGCGCACCCTGGGCGCGCTGGTGGAGCGTTTCGGCCTGCACGGGCAGCAACTGGGCGAAGTGGCGATGGGCGCGGTGATCAAGCACCCCAGCGACTGGAACCTCGGCCGCGAAGCCGCGTTGTCCTCCGGCTTGTCGCCCTTGACCCCCGGCATCACCCTGCAGCGCGCCTGTGGTACCTCGCTGGACAGCATCATTACCGTGGCCAACAAGATCGCCCTGGGGCAGATCGACTCGGGCATCGGCGGCGGCTCGGACACCACCTCCGACGTGCCGATCGTGTATGGCAAGAAGCTGCGCGCGCGCCTGCTGGCCGCCAACCGCGCCAAAAGCACCGGCGACAAGGTCCGCGCGCTGGTTTCCGGCTTCAAGTTCTCCGAACTCAAGCCCGAGTTCCCCGGCGTGGCCGAGCCGCGCACCGGCAAGAGCATGGGCGACCACTGCGAGGACATGGCCAAGCAGTGGAACATCGGCCGCGAAGCGCAGGACGAATGGGCGGTGTCCTCGCACCGCAAGCTGGCCGCCGCCTACGAGCGTGGTTTCTTCGACGGGCTGGTCGCGCCGTTCCGTGGCGTGGAGCGCGACAACATCCTGCGCCCGGACACCTCGCTGGAAAAACTGGCCACGCTGAAACCGGCTTTCGACAAGGCTTCCGGCCGCGGCACGCTCACCGCCGCCAATTCCACGCCGCTGACCGACGGCGCCGCCGCGGTGCTGCTGGCGTCGGAAGAATGGGCGCGTGCCCACGGCCACGAGCCGCAGGCCTGGCTGCGCGACGCGCAGGTGGCGGCGGTGGACTTCGTGCATGGCGAAGGCCTGCTGATGGCGCCGACCATCGCCGTGCCGGAAATGCTCAAGCGCAACGGCCTGACCCTGCAGGATTTCGACATCTACGAAATCCACGAAGCCTTCGCCGCGCAGGTGCTGTGCACGCTGCGCGCCTGGGAGAGCGAGGACTACTGCCGCAACCGCCTGGGCCTGGACGCGCCGCTGGGCCGCATCGACCCGGACAGGATCAATCCGCTGGGTTCGTCGCTGGCCACCGGCCACCCGTTCGCCGCCACCGGTGCGCGCATCATCGCCACTGTGTCCAAGGAACTGGCCGAACGCGGCGGCGGCCGCGCGCTGGTGTCGATCTGCACCGCCGGCGGCATGGGCGTGGTGGCGATCATCGAGCGCTGATGGCCGGGTGGGTTGCCGGGTCCGGTTTCTCAGCGCAGCGCGCCAAAGCGCATGGACAGGCGGGTGAACAGCAGGCCCTTGACCTGCAGGCAGGCGAGCCCGTGTTTGTGCTCGCATTCGATGACCACGTGCCGGCGCGGCAGCTCGCGCGTCACCCGCGAATGATGGAAGCGGTGCACTGCGCCGCAGACGCAGGTGTATTCCTTGCCATTGTGCAGCCTCATGGTCCTCCGAGGCGCCCGCCCGCGTTGCCAGGTGAGCATGAAAAACTCTTCCATGTCGATTATCTGCATGACTGCGTGTCCTGCGGTCGCCCTGCTGCCTGCCGAGGTGTCGGCTGCGTTTACCGGTCGGCAGGTGCGACAGCTGGTTTCCCCCTGAGTGGTTGAACAGGTGAATGGCCCGGGGCGCGTTCCCGACGCAAGCCGATCCGCCTTGCGCTTACCTGCAACAACCCATTCAGCCGGATGTTGAATTGCCACTTCACTTTTTGAGTGAATCAAAATTCACCTTGCATCGCAAGCGGCACTTCAACGTAGCCGCATGGACGAGAAGCAGCAATTTTCCGAACGACTCAAGGCGGCGATGGCAGCGGTAGGCCTGGACGCGCGCCCGGCAGTCCTGGAAAAGCTGTTCAACCTCCACTACCGCGGCACGCCGGTGACGTACCAGGGCGTGCGGCGTTGGCTGATCGGCCTGTCGGTGCCCGAGCAGGACAAGCTGGAGCTGCTGGCCCGCCTGCTCAATACCGCGCCCGATTCCCTGCGCTACGGCAACCGGCGCGGGCCCGGCGAGGGCGAGCCGCAGCCGGGCTGGACCCAGGTGACGGACATCGACGACCGGGTCGCCATCGAGACGTTTCTGCGCCTGCCGGCGCAGGGCCGGGAGGCGGTGCGACAGGTGATCCGTGCGCTGGCGCAGGCTGGCAAGCAGCCGTAGTAGGCCGGGGCTTCCCGGCGGGCGCGCATGTGCACAGGGGACGGGCATAGAGCCCCCGGGCTACGGTTGTCCCGTACCGGGCAGCCGGGGAAAGCCGTGGGGGTCGCGCTCTTCGGCCACCGCCTGGTCCTGTATCTGCTGGCGCAGGTCGCGGTTTTGCAGCGGTTGCGGTTCCCGGCCGCGGCGCTGGTGCAGGGCATTGAGCAGGCATTGCCGGGCCAACGCGTCCTCGCCCTGGGCGGCAAAGCCTTCGCCCAGTTCTTCCCAGGCCTGTGCGCCGGCGCCCTGGGCGATGGCGCGATGCAGGAATTCCTCGGCCTGCGGCCATTGGCCCTGGCCGCGCGCCAGCCGGCCCAGGGTCAGCAGCAGGGCGGGGCTGGAGGGGTGGGCATGCAGCCAGCGCTGGGCGCTGGCGCGGCGCGAATCGAGCTTGTCCACCGGCAGTTCGCCATAGAGCGCGATCAACGCCTCGTCCCACTGGCTGTCCAGCGCCTGTTCCAGGCTGCGCAGGGCCACCTCGTTCCAGTTCAGCGCCACCGCCCGCCGCGCATAGCGCGTCACCGCCTCGGGCGTGGCGCGCAGCGGTTTGGGCAGCACTTCCCAGCGTGCGGCCAGTGCGTTGACGTCGTTGGCTTCGTCGAGCATCTGCAGGGCCAGGCGGGTTTCCAGCGCGGCCAGCGCATCGGTGGGCAACGCCTGTTGCTGGCGCAGGGCGCCGAGCTGGCCGTAGGCTTCCTCGGCGCGGCCGGCGCGGGCCAGGGCGTCGGTACGCAGCCACAGGCCGCGTGGCGGCAGCGGCTGAGCGGCGGCGGCGTCCAGCGCGTCGATGGCCTGCTGCGGCTTGTCCTGTTGCAGCCAGCGTTCGGCGCTGTGCAGGGCGTGCAAGGTGGCATCCACCGCGCCCAGTTGCAGCAGGTGCTGGCCGGCGCTGGCGGTGTCGCCGCGCGCTTCGGCTGCGCGCATGGCCGCGGCCAGGGCGATCGGGCGCATGGCGGTTTCGCTGGCGGCGCCGTGCAGCAACTTTTCCGCGCGCTGCCACTGGCCGGCGTCCAGCGCCTGCAGGCCGTCGCTCAGGCGTGCGCGGCCCTGCCGCTGCCGGTAGCGCGCCCAGGTGCGGAACGGCGCGCTGAGCAGCAGCCACAGCAACCACAGCAGCAGGGCGGCGATCAGCAGCGCCAGCAGGGCCTGCGGCAGGGTGGCGATGTAGTCGTTGCCGCCGGCGCGCACGATCACCTCGCCGAGGCCGCGCACTGATTCGTGGCCCAGCCACTGCGCGCCGAAGATGCCGATGGCGGCTACCAGCAATACGACCAGCAGCGAGCGGAAGGCTTTCATGGTGTGTCCTTTGCGTCGCGCATGCCACGCAGTTGCTGCAGGGTGCTGCCCAGTTCGGGCAGGGCGATCTGCAGGTCGAGCCTGCGCAGCGCGTCCAGCGTGCGGCGCTGGTCGCGCCGTTGCGGGGTGTCGGGCCACAGCCGCTGCAGCCAGCCGTCAACGCGCTGCAGGGCCTGCTGCCAGGCGCGGGTGTCGCCGCGTTCCAGCGCGGCGCGGGCCAGGCTCAATTCGATCTGCAACGCATCGCCGGCGGCCAGGCGCTCGGAGCGCGCCACCAGCACCTGCGGGTCGGCCGGGCGGACCTGCACCAGCGGCGAAAGCAGCTGCTGCCACCACGGCCGTGCGCCAGCGCTGGCCTGCAGTGGTTGTTCGGGCAGCGTTTGCAGCGCGGTGGACCATTGCGCCAGCCGTTCCGCCGCCTGCACGCGTACGCCGGGACCGAGCGTATCCAGGGCGTTGCGTTCCTGCAGCAGTGCCTGGCGCAGATTCAGGTAGTCCGGGCCATCGACGCGGTCCAGCACCCCGGCGGCCAGCGCATACAGGCGGCGTGCGCCGTCCAGGTCGCCGGCATAGAGCAGGCGTTGCTGGGCCTGGGCGAGCAGCAGTTCGGCTTCTTCGCGGCGCAGCGCCTGGGTGCTGTGCTGGGCGTGTTCGGCCAGGCGGGTGACGTTTTCCTCCAGCAGCGCGCTGCGCTGGCCCAGGCCCAGCATTTCGTCGCGCAGTACGCGGTTGGTGCTGGCGATGTCCTGCAGTCCGCGCGCATTGGCGCGCTGGTCGCTGCGCAGCGCCTCCACCATCTGCTGCAGGGCCGCAAGCTGCTGTGCCGCCGCGGCGCGGTCGTGCTCGGCCTGCTGCACGCGCGCCTGCCAGGCCTGCCATGCGAAGCCGCCGGCCACGGCCAGCAGGCCCAGCGCCAGGGCGACGGCGATCCAGCGCGTCATGCGGCGCCGGGTGGGAGGGGAAGCGTCGTTCATGGGGGTACGGCGTCCTTGGCAGGCAGGCCACCCAGCGGGCGGCGGTGGTGCGCTTGAAGCATCGCCCGCGATGCGGCATGGCCGCAAGCCGACGCAGGCATTCAACCCGCAGCGGCAAACAACGCGGCATGCGCCGCGGCAGCCAGCTGGCCGGGCAGCGGGCCAGCGGCCACATGCACCTGGGTGAAACCGAGCCCCCGGGCCAGTTCCGCCAGGCGCGCGCTGGCCACTACCAGCGGTTGCCTCTGCCAGCGTTCGCGCAGCGGCGGCGGCAACTGGGGCAGTACGCGTTCCAGCGCTTCGCCACTGCTCGCCGCCAGAACCGCCGGCGCCTGCAATGCCCGCAGGCGGGAGAGCATGGTGGACATAACCGGCAGCGGGACGCGTTCGTATACGTCCACGCGCAGCAGGTGGGCGCCGCGGGACTGGACCTGGGCGGCAATCACGCCACGGCCGCCGGGGGCGGTGATCAGCGCGACGTGTTTGCCGTGCAGGTCGGCCATGGCCGGCAGCGCCAACAGGCCTTCGCTGTCCATCCGCCCGGGGGCATGCACGGCTGTGGCGCCATGCCGGCGCAGGGCGCGCGCGGTGCCCTGGCCGACCGCGACCACCGTGCCGGCACGCAGCCGGTGCAACGGCATCAGGCCGGCGGCGGCAACCGCGGCGGCGGGGCTGGTGAAGATCACGCGGTCGCAATCGCGGGCGCGCTGCAGTTGCTGGTGGGTCAGTGCATCGTCGCGGGCCTGTAGCCGCCAGGGCGAAACGGCGAGTGTACGTGCGCCGAAGCGGGCCGCGGCGCGGCGCAGGCCGTCATGCCGGCCGGCCGGCCGCAGCGAGATCAGGTACCAGGCCGTATCGGCCGGGGCGTAGGCGCGGCGGTTCATTCCATGCATTATGCGGGCGCTTCCGTTTCCTGTTTGCCCCATGCCCGATACCCCCGACTGCGCTGCCCTGCTGGACCAGCTTCAAGCCACCCTCGATGCGATGCCGCCGGTGGCGGCCATGGGCATCCGCATTGCCGGCTACGACAACGGCGTGCTGCGGGTACAGGCGCCGCTGGCCGTCAACGTCAACGACAAGGGCAATGCTTTCGGCGGCAGCCTGGCCTCGGTGATGACCTTGGCCGGTTGGGCGCTGGTGAGCCTGCGCCTGTCGTTGGCCGGACACACCGCCGAGGTCTACGTGGCCGACAGCAGCATCCGCTACCGGGCGCCGGTGTACGGCGAACTGCAGGCGGGCGCACGCGCCGCGCCGGACCAGGATTGGGAGGAGTTTCTGAGCCTGTTCGACAAGCGCGGCCGCTCGCGCATGACCATCCGCGCGCAGATCGAAGGCGGCGCGGCGGAACTGGAAGGGCGTTTCGTCGCCATCGCCAAGGGCTAGGAGAACTGCCATGGGAACCCTGCACCGTCGTGTTTTCCGATTTGCCACCCTGCTGTTGCTGGGCGCGGTGATGACTGTCCACGCCGCGGGCCTGAGCCGCGGCCAGCGCGCCAAGCTCACCGCCACCCAGGAAGCCTACGTGGCCGCGGTGCGCTGGAGCGATTTCGAGGCCGCAGAGGACTTCATCGACCCGGACTACCTGCAGGCGCATCCGCTGACCGACCTGCAGCGCGAGCGCTACAGGCAGGTGCAGGTGTCCGGCTATCGCGAGCGCTCCAGCGGCATGGCCGCCGACGGCAGCCTCGAGCGCCGGATCGAGATGGGCGTGATCAACCGCAATACCCTGGCCGAGCGCACGGTGATGGTGACCGAACGCTGGCGCTGGGACGCCCAGGCCAAGCGCTGGTGGCAGGCGCAGGGGCTGCCGGACCTGTGGCAGGGCCAATGAGCCCGGCTGGCCGGCGCGCGGCTGGCTTGTGCGACAATCGCCGCCCGCTTGCCTACCCGTGACCCGAGTGTGAATTACGAAGAGCTGCTGGCCTTCGCTGGCCGAAACCCGATGCTGTCGCTGGCCTTCGCCGGCCTGACCATCGCCATCATCGTCACCGAGATCGCGCGCCTGTTCCGTGGCTACAAGTCGATCAAGCCGGCCGAGCTGACCCGACTGATCAATGCTGGCGACGCCGTGGTCATCGACCTGTCGGCGGGCAGCGATTTCGAGAAGGGCCACATCGTCGGCAGCCGCAACGTGCAGCCGGCCCAGCTGACGCCGTCGCACAAGCTGCTGGCTGCGGCCAAACAGTCGCCGGTGGTGCTGGTGTGCCGCACCGGCAATGCCTCGTCCACCGCCGCCAAGGCGCTGAAGAAGGCCGGTTTCGAGCAGGTGTCGGTGCTCGATGGCGGCCTGCCGGCATGGCAGTCGGCGGACCTGCCGCTGGTCAAGGGCCGCGGCTGAGCCATTCATTTCGCGTAAAGCCCTTGTGAGGGCGCCGGGCCGCCCCCATCGCTGGTCTGGCAACAATCCCATTCACCGAACAAATCGTTCTGGAGTCCTAGAGAAATGTCCGAAGAGAACAACAACGCCGCCCCGGTCGAAGCCGCAAACGGTCCGGCGTTCACCGTCGAGAAGATCTACGTCAAGGACGTTTCCTTCGAATCCCCGAACTCGCCGACCATCTTCAACGAGAACGTGCAGCCGGAGCTGCAGCTGAACCTCAACCAGAAGGTGCAGCGCCTGGCCGAGAACGCCTTCGAAGTGGTGCTGGGCGTGACCCTGACCTGCAAGGCCGGCGACAAGACCGCCTACGTGGCCGAAGTGGAGCAGGCCGGCGTGTTCGGCCTGGTCGGCCTGGAGCCGCAGGCGATCGACGTGCTGCTCGGCACCCAGTGCCCGAACATCCTGTTCCCGTACGTGCGCTCGATGGTCAGCGAGCTGATCCAGGCCGGCGGCTTCCCGCCGTTCTACCTGCAGCCGATCAACTTCGAAGGCCTGTACGCCGAAACCCTGCGCCAGCGCCAGCAGCAGGGCGACACCCCGTCGCTGGCCGACTCCGAGCCGGCCGGCAACGCCTGAGCCGCCATCGCGACGTCACGGATGAGCAATACCGCTGACAAGATCGCCGTCCTCGGCGCGGGCTCCTGGGGCACCGCGCTGGCCAGCCTGCTGGCCCGGCATGGTCACCCGACCGTGCTGTGGGGGCGTGATGCGAACGTGGTCGAGGCGATCGACCAGCGCCACGAGAATCCCCGGTACCTGCCGGGGATTCCGTTGCCCGGCGCCCTGCGCGCCAGCACCGACCTGGCAGGCACCGTCGCCGGTGCCCGCTGGATCCTGGTGGTGGTGCCCTCGCATGCCTTCACCCAGACCGTGCGCACGCTGGCGCCGCTGCTGCCGGCCGGTGCCGGCGTGGCCTGGGCGACCAAGGGCTTCGAGCCCGGTTCCGGGCGCTTCCTGCACGAGGTCGCACGCGAAGTGCTGGGCCCGGACGTGCCGCTGGCCGTGGTCACCGGCCCGTCCTTCGCCAAGGAAGTGACGTTGGGCCTGCCCACCGCGATCACGGTCCACGGCGACGATGCCGCGTTCACCCAGCAGGTGGCCGATGCCATGCACGGCCCGGCGTTCCGCGCCTACACCGGCGACGACATGGTCGGCGCCGAACTGGGCGGGGCGATGAAGAACGTGCTGGCAGTGGCTACCGGCGTGGCCGATGGCATGGAGCTGGGCTTGAATGCCCGGGCCGGCCTGATCACCCGCGGCTTGAACGAAATGCTGCGGCTGGCCGCGGCCATCGGTGCCCGCCCGGAAACCCTGATGGGGTTGGCCGGGTTGGGCGACCTGGTGCTGACCAGCACGGGTGACCTGTCGCGCAACCGGCGGCTGGGCCTGGCGCTGGGGCGCGGGCAGAGCCTGCCCGAGGCCGTGAAGGAAATCGGCCAGGTGGTCGAGTCGGTGCAGACCGCCGACGAAGTGATGCGCCAGGCAGGTCGCCATGGCATCGACCTGCCGATCTCGCAGGCGGTGCAGGCGGTGCTGCATGGCGAGCTGAGCCCGACCGATGGCTTGAAGCAGCTGCTCGCACGTGACCGCAAGCCGGAATATCCGGAAACGCTGTTCAAGTAGGATCGGCGGAGTTCAATAAAAAGCCCGGCACTGCCGGGCTTTTTATTGCAACCGTAGGTGCGGGTGCTTGTGCTTGCATCCCCTCTGGGGCCCCGCGCGGAGATTTCCCCGGTGAGGCCATGGCGGGGCGGGCCCGCCTCTACGAAGATTTCTGCCCATACGGGATATGGCTCGGAACGCCTCATGCCGGCCCCAAAGGGGATGCAGGCACAAACCCCGCATCTGCCAGGATCGATCGGATCCGATAGCCGGAAAAGAAGAAGCCCGGTCGGGGGAGGACCGGGCTTCCAGGGCGCGTGGGAGAGAGCACGCGCCGTCGAACGATGTACGGCCTGGCTTACCAGGTGAAGCGCGGGCCGACGAACCATTCCTTGTCGCCGGCCTTGGCCAGCTTCACTTCGCCGCTCAGGCCCCAGTTGGCGTTGAACTTGGCGGTGGCGCCGACGCGGCCGTAGAACTCGCCGTCCGGGTTGTAGCCGTGCTTCTTGCCGTAGTCCTCGTAACCGGCCAGCGCATAGCCCTCGAAGTTCGGGGTGAAGGCGGTACGCACGCCGACTTCAGCGCTGTAGCCGTCGAACTTGGTGCCATATTCCGGATCGAACTTCTGGTACGCGGCGCGGGCCAGCAGGTCGGTATTCGGGGCGATGCCGTAGTTGTAGCCGACACCCAGGCGCCACTGGTCTACGTCGACATTGCCCTTGTCGGTTTCCTGAGCGTTGTATTCGCCGAAGATGTGGAAGTTCGGGTGCACGGCCACCGAGCCCTTCACCGCCCAGCCATCGGCGTCGCCGCCCTTGGCGTCGGTGTTCACATAACCGCCTTCCACGTAGTTGTAGGACAGGCCGTCGGCGGCGGAAGCAGCGAACGGCAGTGCGGCCAGCAGGCCCAGAGCGATCAGGGAAGTCTTCATTGCGGATTACCTTTTAATTGGTTTTTTGATCGGGCGGCGGGAGTGGCCTGCCGCGCGACAGGTGTGAATTATCCGTTAGCCGATGGAATCGACCCTGAATATCAAACTGACCGGTACATAAATTGCGCGGCATGCGGGGGAACTTCCGGCGCAACGTTCGCGGCAGCGTGATCACCGAAGCGGCGAACGGCCACGCCAACGTGAAGGCACTGGTCTATGTCGCGGCATTCACGCCGGACGCTGGCGAGACGGCGGCCGGCCTCGCCGGCAGGTTCCCCGGCAGCACGCTGGGCCCGATGCTGGCCGACGGCGGCAAGGACCTGTACATCACCCAGGACAAGTTCCCCGCGCAGTTCGCCAGTGACGTCCCGGCGGCCGATGCCGCGTTGATGGCGATCACCCAGCGGCCGATCACCGAAGCGGTGCTCAACGAGAAGAGCGGGGAGGCGGCGTGGAAGCGCATTCCGTCCTGGCACATCTACGGCACTGGCGACCGCAACATCCCGCCGGCGGCGATGGACTTCATGGCCCAGCGCGCCAAGGCCAGGCATGTGGTGGTCATCGAGGACGCATCGCACGTGGTCATGGTGTCGCACCCGGACGCCGTCGCGCGCTTGATCGAAGAAGCCGCGGCCAGCATCAAGTAACGGTTGCACCGCGTGGCGCCCGGCGGGCAGGCATCTTCAGTGCCTGCCCGCCGGGCGTTTTGCTGTTTCCCGGTCCAGGGGCCCGGAGCCGTGCAGGGCATGCTTTCGCCTGCATGAAAACCGGAGTGGCCTGTGCCTGCCTCGCAGGGGCAATCCGTGAACGACAGAACGGCGTGCGTTCTGCTGCCCGCATGCCGGAAGCGGTGCAACGATGGAGCGGCACCAGCGCATCGCTGCGCAGCGCGGTACCGCGCGCGCTGCCATGCCGGCAATCACTTCCCACGTGCGCGCTGGCGCGCCGGCACCGCTGATTTCTGCTCCGGTTGCCGGCGCCGCTTGATCTGCTCGATGTAGTTGTAGATGGTGAAGCGGCTGACGCCCAGCGCCGCCGCCACCTGTTCCACGCTGTTGCGGATCAGGAACAGGCCGCGGTTCATCATCGCTTCCACCGCGTACATCTTCTCTTCCTTGTTCATCAGCTCCGGTGGCTTCATGAAGCGCTTGACCGCGTCGTCGATGATCTCCTGCATCATCGCCTCCAGGCCAAGTTCGCTGGCCGGCGTTTCCACCCGCGGCGCGGGCGGCTTGCGGTGCAGCATCTGCTCCAGCCAGCCGTGTGCCATCTCGAACACGGTCATGTCGGCGTTGAGGCACAGCGCCACCGCCGGGGTACCGTCGCCATCGCGGAACAACAGCGTGGCCGAGCGCAGCCGGCGGCCGCTGGCACTGGTGGTCTGGTAATCGTCGATGATCGACCAGCTGATGCGGCCGGTGCCTTCCACGTCGCGGTGAAGTTCGCGGAAGCCGGCATCCTCGCGCGGCCCGCTGAGGATGGGGTTGCCGACATTGCGCCCGGACACATGGCCGTTGGCGATCGCCATTACCGATGAATCGGGCGCGGACAGGTCGTGCAGCACCACCTCGATGTTCTCGCCGATCATGCCGCCCAGCAGGGTGACCATCGGCTCGAGTACGACGAGCAGGTCGCGCACCTGCACGCGCGTTCCGATTTCCCGCGCTGCCGGGGTCCGCTTGCGCCTGCTGGTGGCGGCCATGCCTTTCTTCGCTGTTGCCATTGATGCTTCCGTCCGGGGAGTGCCACTGAATGCGCCCGGCCATCTTGCCGGCAACACCCGGGGGCGTCGAGCCGCTGCGTCGGCGTGGCCGGTTGTGGCCCGTCGTAGCCCACGGCCGGATTTCACCATGTTGACATACAAATTATTTTTCGATATCAACAAAGTGTTGAAGTTGTGCCGGATGGCGTTCTCCACGGTCGATGCCCGCCGGCAATGCAGTCGCCACACCCGCGCAGCGGGTGTCCAGCCACGCTTCACCAGGGGAAAACCAGCGCCACATGTCGACGTTCCTGCCGTCCGCAAGCTTGCGTCACCGTGCCAGCCACCGGCTGCGCCCGTTCGCGGGCGTGGCGCTGCTCTGGGCGCTGGCCGCCGTCGCGGCCGCGCAGGGCGTGCATGACGCGGCGGAAGCGCGCAGCGCCGGCCGGCTGGCGGTCGCCGGCCATGGCGCGCTGGACTACACCGCCGAGGCCGGCCTGCTGCCGATCCTCGAGGACGCCACCGGGCGCTTGATGGCGTCGGTGTTCTACGTCGGCTACAGCACCGCGGCCGATGCCGGCGCGGCGCGTCCCATCACCTTCCTGTGGAATGGCGGGCCGGGCTCGAACGCAGCGCAGCTGCGCCTGGGCGTAGGCCCCAAGCGGCTGGATACGGCCAATAGCCTGCCCGGCTGGACGCCGGCCCAGAGCGAGCGGTCGCTGTTGGACAACGCCGACAGCTGGCTGGGCGTGAGCGACCTGGTGTTCATGGACCCGGTGGGCTCGGGCTACAGCCGCGCGACCGATGCCAAGGACCTGCCGTTGCTGTATTCGCCGTATGGCGATGCCGAAGTCGTCGCCGAGGCGATCCGGGTCTACCTCACCCGCCATGATGCCTGGGGACGCCCGCTGTACCTGGCCGGCGAAAGCTATGGCGTGACCCGCGCCATGCTGGTGGCGCAGGCGCTGGAGCGCCGCGGCACGCCGGTCCATGGGCTGGTGCTGATTTCCTACAGCCTCGACCTGGGCACGCCGGCGCCGGCCTACCCGGAAGAGGTGTTGAACCTGCCGCAGTTCGCCGCCGCCGCGCATTACCACCGGCGCCTGGAGGCGGACCCGCAGGCGCTGGACGAAAGCGCGGTGGTGGCGCAGGCGTGGACGCAGCAGGAGTACCTGCCGTTCCTGTCCTCGCCGGCGGCGCGGACGGCCAAGGCCAGGCAGCGCATCCTGGCCGGCCTGGCGCACTTCACCGGACTGGACCCGGGCGCCATCGACGCGGACAGGCTCACCGTGGCCACGGCCGATTTCGCCGACCGCCTGCTGGCCGACCGCGGCCTGGAACTGGGCCGCTACGACCTGCGCATGAGCGCGCCACGCCGCGCCGCCGGCACGCCGTGGCTGCCGTGGAACGACGCCAGCCCGGCGCCGATGGCCGGACTGACGAACGGCACGTCGCGGGTGTTCAACCGCTACCTGCGCGACCAGCTCGGCTTCCGCAGCGACCTGCTCTACCGCGGCCCGTTCGGCAATGCCTTCCATCCGCAGCCGCTGCGCAGCGACCCGGGCAGCGGCCTGCCGGACGACCGGATGGCGGCGATGTGGGATTTCTCGCAGAAGGTCCCCGACGGCGCCGATGCACCGCTGCGCAGGGCGATGGACCTGGACCCGCAACTGCGCGTGCTGACGCTGCGCGGCCGCTACGACGGCTGGCCCTGCGAAAGCTCGGTGGAAACCACCCGCGCCGCGTCGCGGGGCCATGCCGGGCAGGTGACCAGCCTGTGCCAGCAGGGCGGGCACATGTGGTACTCCGAGCGCGCCAGCCGTGTCCAGGGGCGACGCGCATTCGAGCAGTTCCTTGCCGCCGATCCTTCCCGCTTGCACACGGACTAGCCTCATCATGCGAACCGCAACCGCACGTTCCGTCCGCCTGCCGCCGCGTGTTGGCCCGCTGCGCCTGGGCGCAGTGCTGGCCTTGGCGCTGGCCCTGTCCAACCCCTGTGCGCATGCCGAGCGGACGGCGTTCATCGACCCGGCGAAGCTGGAAAAAGTGAGCCTGCCCGCGCCGGTGCTCACCCACCACACCGGCACGTTCAACGGCCACCGGCTGGCCTACGACGCCATCGTCGAAAGTTTCGCCACCACCGCCGCCGATGGCGGCGCTGCGGCGCAGCTGGTTTCCACGGCGTACGTCGCGGCGAATCCGGGCAGTGGACGCCCGGTGCTGTTCGCCTTCAACGGCGGGCCGATTGCGGCCAGTACCCCGCTGCACTTCGGCCTGCTCGGGCCGCAGCGCCTGGCCATCCCCGATGACCTGCAGGCCGATGCCGCCGGCTTCACGCTGGTGGACAACCCCTATTCGCCGCTGGACGTGGCCGACATCGTGATCTTCGATCCGGCCAGCACCGGCTACAGCCGGGTGGCCGACGGCGTGGCCCCGGCCAGCCAGTTCTCCACCCGCGCCGATTCGCGGCAGCTGGCGCAGCTGGTGCAGGCGTGGCTGCAACGGCATGGCCGCCAGCACGCGCCGGTCTATCTGCTGGGCGAAAGCTACGGCACCCTGCGCGCGCCGGAAGCGGCCAGCCAGCTCAAGCAGGCCGGGACGCCGGTGGACGGCATCATCCTGCTCGGCCAGGCCAGCAACATCCTCGAATACGTGCAGCGCCGCGACAACATCGTCAGCTATGCGGTGTCGCTGCCGACGCTGGCCGCGCTGGGCTGGTACCACGGCAAGGTGGAACGCGGCGGGCGCAGCTTCGAGCAGTTCGTCGATGAAGCCGCCGCCTTCGGCCGCGACCGTTACCTGACCACGCTGTTCCTCGGCAACCGCGCCAGCGCGCAGCAGCGCCAGGAGGTCGCGCAGGCATTGCAGGGCTTCACCGGCCTGGATGCCGCCACCTGGCTGAAGGCCGACCTGAAGGTGTCCAAGGCCGCCTATGCGCGGCAGTTGTTCCCCGGCCGGATCCTGTCGTCCAGCGACGGCCGCTACCTGCTCGATGCGGACGGCAACTCCGCCAGCGTCCCCGACTACAACGCGCCGGCCGCGCGCTATTACCAGCAGGTGCTGAAGGTGCCGGCTGCGGCGGGCACGTATTCCACGGCCACCCCGACCACGCCCGACTTCAACGCGTGGGACTGGGACAGCAACAAATCGCCGTTCGGTGATTACCCGTGGGTCGGCCAGCTGCGCGACCTGCTTACCGGCAACTCGCGGTTCCGGTTGCTGGTCGGCAACGGCTATTACGACAGCCAGACCACGATCGGCGCGATGGATTACCTGGCCGCGCAATCGGGTTTCCCGATGGCCCAGGTACGCACGCGCTGCTACCAGGGCGGACACATGATGTACACGGTCGAGCGCACCGCCGCCCAGCTTTCCGACGACATCCGCCAGATGCTCCAGCACGCCTGGTGACGCCGATGCCGTCGCCGGTTTTCTTCCTCATCCCGCCCAGCCAGACGAGTTCCCGCCCATGAGCCGCGTAGCCCGCCACCCGCTTTCCCAGGTCATTTCCCGCCTGCTGTGCCCGACCGCCGCACTGCTGGCGCTGCCTTCCCTGGCCCTTGCCCAACACAGCGGCGAGGGCGCCAGCGCCAAGCAGCTGGACACCGTCACCGTGACTGCGCAGAAGCGCAGCGAGCGCCTGCAGGACGTGCCGATGTCGGTGCAGGTGCTCAACACCGAGAAGTTGAGCAGCGAGGGCAGCTTCAAGCTGGCCGACTACTTCGCCCAGCTGCCCGGCCTGTCCTACATCCAGTCGCCGATGAGCAGCAACATCGTGCTGCGCGGCATCGCCACCGATTCGGGCATCGGCATCCGCCCGACCTCGGGCATCGTCATCGACGAGGTGCCTTACGGTTCCTCGATCAACACCGGCGCCATCCCCGACCTGGACCCTTCGGACCTGCAGCAGATCGAAGTGCTGCGCGGCCCGCAGGGCACGCTGTACGGCGCCAGCAGCATGGGCGGGCTGATCAAGTACGTGATGGCCGACCCGGACACCAGCGCCACCTTCGGCCGGGTCGAAGCCGGTGCTTCCAGCGCCAGCCACGGCGGCGACGGCTACAACGCGCGCGCCTCGCTGAACCTGCCGCTGTCGGACCGCTTCGCGCTGCGCGCCAGTGTGTTCCAGCGCAAGGACCCATACTTCGTCCACAACGACGACAGCGGCGACGCCAACGACAGCCAGGTGCGCGGCGGCCGGATCTCGGCGCTGTGGAACGTCACCGACACGGTGAGCGTGCGCGCCTCGGCATTGTTCCAGGACACCGAAACCGGCTCCAGCTCGGTGGTGGACACCGACCCGCAGCTGCACCCGCTGTACGGCCAGTACCGCCACGACCGCATCACCGGCGGCGATACCTTCGACGGCCAGGTGCGCTTCTACGCCGCCAAGGTCAGCTGGAACCTGGGCTGGGCCACGCTGGACAGCATCAGCGGCTACGCCCAGCACCGCAGCAAGGCCTACCAGGACGTCGGCTACACCACCATCGGCGCACTGGCGCCGATGTTCGCCGGCATCTTCGGGCTGGACAGCGACAACCCCAGTTCGCTGATCGACAACCGCTACAACATCAACCGCACCACCCAGGAAGTGCGGCTGGCCTCGCAGGGCGAGCGCGCGCTGGATTGGCAGGTGGGCGCGTTCTACAGCGACGAGGACATCCAGAGCACGCAGAACTTCTACATCGCCGACAAGTCCAGTGGCGCGATCTACCGCGACTACCCGCTGCTGATTTCGCAGGGCGACACCAGTTACCGCGAAAAGGCGCTCTACGCCGACGCCACCTACCACTTCACCCCGCGCTTCGACGTGCAGGTGGGCGCGCGCCATGCGCGCAACAACCTGCGCGACGACTCGTTCTCCGGCGGCTTGCTGCAGGACGAGATCCAGACCGCCGACGGCAACAAGGACAGCGCCACCACCTGGCTGTTCTCGCCGCGCTTCCGCTTCAACGAGGACCTGATGGCCTACCTGCGCGTGGCCTCCGGCTACCGCGCCGGCGGTGGCAACGGCAACCTGGTGGCGAACATCCCCTACTCCTACGGTTCGGACAGCCTGTGGAGCTACGAGCTGGGCCTGAAGAGCCAGCTGCTGGACCACTCGCTCAACCTGGATGCGGCGCTGTTCTACATCGACTGGAGCGACCTGCAGATTTCCCAGACCGAACCGACCCTGGGCAGCAGCTACACCACCAACGCCGGCAAGGCGCGCAGCCAGGGCCTGGAACTGTCGGCCACCTGGGTGCCGGACACTGACTGGAAGGTCACCGCCAGCTACGCCTATACCGATGCGCGGCTGGCCCAGGACATCCCCGGTTTCATCGAAGGCGCCTCGGCCTATGGCAAGGACAACGCACGCCTGCCGTACTCGGCCCGCAACAGCGCCTCGGCCGCGGTGAAGCGCTACTTCCCGCTGTCGGCCAGCCTGGAAGGCTTTGCCGGCCTCGACGTGGCGTACATGGGCGAACGCGACATGGAGTTCACCACCTCGGCCAGCATCCCGCGCATCCACCTGCCCGACTACACCACCGTGGGCGTCAATGCCGGCGTGCAGGGGCAGGGCTGGAGCGCCACGCTGTACGTGCGCAACCTGACCAACGAGGTCGGCTACCTCAACGCGCTGCGCCGCGGCTCGCTGGCCAGCTCGCCGATCGGCGCGACCCTGGCGCAGCCGCGCACCGTCGGCCTGACCCTGGCCTGGGATTACTGATGCACGCCGCCGGCCACCGCGGAGCAGGTGGCCGGCCTTTCTCCACGCTGCGGAATCTGCCGATGAAATGGACCTGCTGCCTGGGCGCGTTGCTGTGCGCCGCACTGCCGTTCGCCGTGCTGGCTGACGAGGCCCTGCCCGTCGCCCGCCCGACCCTGTTCTCCCGCCCGCAGCAGGCCAGCGTGGGCGGCCAGCCGCTGCGCTACCAGGTCAGCTTCGACCAGCTGGACCTGGCCGAAGCGGGCGGCGCGCCGGTGGCGTCGATCACCGCCACCGGCTACCTGGTGGAAGCTACGCCCGTGCATGAGCGGCCGGTCCTGTTTGCCTTCAATGGCGGCCCGGGTGCTTCGTCGGTGCTGCAGGTCGAGGGTCTGGGGCCGCTGCTGCGGGTGCGTGATGGCGAACGGCAGCAGCTGGTCGCCAACCCGTACAGCATCCTCGATGTGGCCGACCTGGTGTTCATCGACCCGCCCGGCACCGGCTTCAGCCAGGCGCCGGCCGATGCCGCCGCGCGTGCGCGCTACTGGGACGACCACGGCGACGCCAAGGCGGTGGAAGCCATGATCCGGCAATGGCTCAAGCGGCATGCGCGCGAGCACGCACCGCTGTACATCGCAGGGGAAAGCTACGGTGGCTACCGGCTTGCACTGCTGGCTGCGGACATCGCCGACCTGCACCCGGCCGGCGTGATGTTGGTGTCGCCGATGCTGGATGCGACCAGCAGCGACGACAGCGCCGGCAACGACCTGCGCGCGGTGTTCGACCTGCCTTCGCTGGTGGTGGCCGCCGCCGCCCACGGCAAGGGGGAACTGGCCGGCCAGCCGGTCGAACAGGTCTACGCGCAGGCACGCGGTTTTGCCCTGGGCGACTACACGCAGGCGCTGATGCGGGGCAGTGCATTGGCCCCTGATGCCCGCACCGCTGTTGCGGCGCGCTTGTCGGGCTTGCTTGGGGTGCCGGCGCAGTCGCTGGAGCAAACTGACCTGCGCCCGGATGTGGAAGGCTTCCGGCAAAGCGTGCTCGCCGCCGATGGCCAGCAGATCGGCCGCCTGGACAGCCGCATCGCCGCCGCGTTGCCACCACCGGTGGCAGCCAATCCGGACCGGCCGTCGGCGGCCAACGACCCGGCGCTCGGCCTGGGCCGCAGCAACCAGATCAAGTCGGCGTTGATGGCCGATTACCTGCATGGATTGTTCGGCGATGGCTTGCCGCAGGATTACGTCAGCCTGGACATCGACATCGCCCTGGCCTGGCGCTTCACCGCCGATGACGGAGCCGGCCCGCGCCCGATGGGCTCGGCGATGCGCTTCAACCCCACCCCGAACCTGGCGCGGCTGGCGCAGGCCAACCCGGCTTTCCACGTGCTGGCGCTCAACGGCTACTACGACCTGGCGGTGCCGGCGCTGGGGCCGTGGTACGCGCTGCACCACACCATGCTGCCGCCGTCGCGCATCGACTTCCGCATCCTGCCCGGCGGCCATGCGGTGTTCGGCGAGGACGCGCTGCGCCCGCAACTGCATGCCCTGCTGGAGGAATTCCTGAAATGACCCGCACGTCCCTGCTTGCCGCCGCGCTGGCCGGCGCCTGCGCCCTGGCCGGCCACGCCGCGCTGGCCGCCGCACCACAGTCGCTGGTGCTGATCGCCAACGGCGAGAACGTCGGCTACCTGAAGGCCCAGGTCGACGGCGCCACCTGCGACGTCGACTACCACGTCGACAACAATGGCCGCGGCCCCAAGCACCACGAGCACATCGTGCTTGGCGACCATGCAATCCCGTTGGCGTGGTCGGTGCAGGGCACCTCGCTGATGGGCGGCAAGGTCGCCGAGCAGTACCAGTGGCACGACGGCATGGCCGAATGGAGCAGCCAGGCCGACAGCGGCCACCAGGCGCAGCCGGCGCCGGCGCTGTACATCACCAACGACAGCAGCCCCTGGGCGCGCTGGACCTACGCCAAGGCCCTGCTGGCCGCGCCCGACCACAGCCTGGCGGTACTGCCTGCCGGGCGCATGCGCCTGGAGCCGGCCGGCACGCTGCAGTTGCAGGCGCAGGACGACCTGCCGGCGGTGCAGGCGCGGCTGGTGCGGCTGTCCGGGCTGGACCTGGAACCGCACTACCTGGCCCTGGACGCGGACGACGAACTGCTGGCCGACATCGACGACGGCACGGTGGCCATCCGCGAGGGCTACCAGGCGCAGACAGCGGCGATCAGCGAAGCGGTGCAGGCGCGCAGGCTGGAACATGCGCAGGCCCTGCAGCGCCAGCTCGTGCATCCGCTCGCGCACGGGCTGTGGATCGGCAACGTGCACGTGTTCGACCCGGTCAACGGCCTGCGCAGCGACGCGGTGAACATCCACGTCGCCGGCGGCCACATCGTCTCGGTGGATGGCCGCTGGCAACCCGCCGCCGGCGACACGGTGTACGACGGCGCCGGCGGCACGGTCATCCCCGGCCTGCACGACATGCATTCGCACAGCACCCTGTTCTCGGGGCTGTGGTACCTGGCCGCGGGCGTCACCAACACCCGCGACATGGGCAACGACAACGCGTTCCTGCTCGACCTGGACGCGCGCATCCAGCGCGGCGAGATCGCCGGCCCGCGCATCGTGCGCAACGGCTTCCTCGAAGGCCGCAGCGCGTACTCGGCGCGCAACGGCTTCGTGGTGGACAAGCTCGACGACGCGCTGGCCGACGTGCAGTGGTACAAGGACCACGGCTACTGGCAGATCAAGATCTACAACTCGATGAACCCGGCGTGGGTGGTGCCTATCGCCGAACGCGCGCACAGCCTGGGCATGGGCGTCACCGGCCACATCCCGGCGTTCACCAATGCCGACGCGATGATCGGCGCCGGCTACGACGAGATCGCCCACCTCAACCAGCTGATGCTGGGCTGGGTACTGGCACCGGAAGAAGACACCCGCACCCCGCTGCGCCTGACCGCGATGCAGCGCGTGGCCGGCCTGGACCTGGATGCGCCCAACGTGGCGCATACGCTGGAGCTGATGCGCCAGCACGACACCGCCCTGGACACCACCGCGGTGATCCTGGAACGGCTGATGCTCAGCCGCGCCGGCAAGGTGCTGCCGGCCGATGCGCCCT
>Ga0153956_1001201_pt1 | contig 24028 bp, 22 predicted proteins | sample TSFL040MetaG_FD_104704 | JGI IMG/M metagenome (GOLD analysis project Ga0153956, IMG submission 104704) | Attine ant fungus gardens microbial communities from Florida, USA - TSFL040 MetaG | ecosystem: Host-associated > Fungi > Mycelium > Unclassified | place: USA: Florida, Wekiwa Springs... | reverse complement strand
GTGGGTGCCGGGAAACACAAGATCGTTGCGCACCTCCCGATAGGCTTCCGCCCGCTGGAAGGCGCTGACGGCGGCATCAGACAACGGCACGATATGTTCGCGCCCCGCCTTCATCCGTTCCGGCGGGATCGTCCAGAGCTTCTTTTCAAGATCAAGCTCGCTCCATAGCGCGCCGCGTATCTCGCCCGAACGCGCGGCGGTCAGGATCAGCGCCTCGAAGGCGAGACGGCCAACCGATTCCCGCGCGCGCAGCTTGGCGACGAAGGCGGGAACATCGGCATAAGGCAAGGCGCTATGATGGACCGGCTTGGCCTTCACCTTGGGCAGCGACTTGTTCATGGCCGCAATCGGCAAGGGCCTGTCCCGGTAGCCCTTGGCGATGGCCCAGTCGATCACGGCGACGATTCGTTGACGCACCCGCCGCGCGGTTTCCGGCTTGTCGAGCCAGATAGCCACCAGTGCGTCGCGGACCTGTGGGCCATCGACCTTGCTCACCGCCATGTCGCCGAAATGGGGGAAGGCGTATGTGGTGAGCGTGGAAAGCCATTGGTCCCGGTGCTTGGCGTTGCGCCAGTTCTTCTTGTTCTCGGCAAAGACGATGGCGGCGGCTTCGCGGAAGGTCGGGATGCCCGCCTCCTTGCGTCGCTCGGCTATAGGATCAAGCCCCACCTCGACCTGAGTTCGCACCTTGGCGGCCCGTTCGCGGGCCAATGCCAGCGAAACTTTCTTCGCGCTGCCCAGCCCGATGTCGCGCCGCTTGCCATCTTTCTGCACCCGGCAGACCCATGAACGGGCACCCGCGCGGCTGACCAGCAGATACAGACCGTCGCCGTCGCCATAGCGTCCCGGCAGCTTCGCCGCCTTCACCGCCGTAGCCGACAACCGGCCCATGATTTTACTCCCACACTTATTACCACGCGATATGTGGGATAGCATGCAATCGGAGCATGCGCAATCGAACACGAGAACGCCAAAAATCGGCTGAAATCAGCCGCTTTTGAAACGATTTGGGTTTCGATGAAATAGTCAGGTGGCGGAGAGGGTGGGATTCGAACCCACGGTGAGCGTGAACCCACGGCGGTTTTCAAGACCGCTGCCTTAAACCACTCGGCCACCTCTCCGCTGCGGCGCGCCTAACCCGTGCCACGGGCGACGGCAAGCGCGGGCGATGCGAGGAAATGATCGGGCAGGGGGTTCATCCCGCGGACTCGCTGTGGCAAGACGATGTGCATGGCGGGGTGGCGTTCCAGAGTTCGAGCGGCGGTGACGGCGGCGGCGGTTTCGCTCGCCGCGTTCACGCCGGGCATGTCGGTCGCGCAGGACGAGGCCGGTTTCCAGACCTATCTCCAGACCTTGCGATCGCAGGCTTTGGGTGCGGGCGTCTCCGCGCGGACGCTCGACTCGGTGCTGCCGACCTTGACGCTCAATTCGCGGGTGATCGAACTCGACCGCGCGCAACCGGGCGGCGATCCCAACGCGCCGGTGCCCAATTTCGCGCCTTACCAGGCGACGCATCTCGGCGCAGCGCTGATCGCGCGCGGGCGTTCGGCGTATCAAGCGCAACGCTGGCGGCTGCAGAAGGTCGAGCAGCAGACCGGCGTGCCCGAATCGATCATGGTCGCGATCTGGGGCCACGAGACGAGCTACGGCACGGTGATGGGCAGCTTCGATCTGCCGCGCGCGCTGGCGACGCTCGCTTATGAAGGCCGCCGCCGCGATCTGTTCTCGACCGAATTCATCGACGCGATGAAGATGATCGATCGCGGCGTGCCGCGCGAGAAGCTGGTCGGCAGCTGGGCCGGGGCGATGGGCGGGCCGCAATTCCTGCCCTCGGTCTATCTGCGCCTCGCGCGAGATGGCGACGGCGACGGCAAGATCGATATCTGGGACAGCCAGGCCGACACGCTGGCGTCGATCGGCAATTATTTCGCCAATGCCGGCTGGCGGCCGGGCCAGCCCTGGGGCCTGGCGGTGAGCGTGCCGCCGAACTTCGACCGTTCGCTGATCGCCAACCAGATGTCTTCGCCGCGCTGCGCCAAGGTGTTCGCGCGACACAGCCGGTGGAAGACGATGGCCGAGTGGCGCGCGATGGGGCTGGTGCCGCAGACGCGCGGCTGGCCGGCCGACAACGTGCTGGCAACGCTGATCGAGCCTGACGGGCAGGGCAAAACGGCCTATCTGCTGACCGGAAACTACCGGGTCATCCTCGATTACAATTGCTCGAACTTCTACGCTCTCTCGGTAGGATTGCTGGCCGATGCCGTCGAACGATAAGGCGAAGCTCGCGGCGCTCGGCCTGCTGGCGCTGAGCGGCTGCGTAGGCGGCGGCGACCATGCCGATGCGCCGCGTGTGCAGGCGCCTTCGATGGAGGCGATGCCCGATCGCAGCACGCCTCCCGCGCGCTACACCGACTCGGAAGATGGTTACGCGCGGCCTGCGCAAGAGGGCTACGCGGATCGCGGTACGAATTACCCGCCGCCGCAGGATCGCCCGCAGCCTGCCTATCCCGAGCGCAGTTATCTCGAGCGGCAATCGCGACAGGAAGCGCCCCCTCCGGACATGCCGCAGGGCAGCGGCCCGCGCGGCACGTCGGGCGATGTGCGGTATGACGAGGTGGGCTATGCCGGAGTCGGCGCGGGCTCGCCCGGAATCAGCGGCGCGGTGCGCGGCTTGCCGCGCGGTTCCTATGTCGAAGTGACGGCGCTCGATACCGGGCGCACCATATTGGTGCTCGTCGCTGACCAGATGGCGCCGGGCAATCGCACGATCGATCTGTCGCCGGGCGCGGCGCAATTGCTCGGCGTGGGTGAGGGCGCACCGGTGCGCGTTCGTCGCGTCGATCCGCCGCCGCCCGACCAGAATGCGCTCGCCAACGGTCAGGCGGCCTCGCCGCGCCTCGATGCGCCGCAAACCTTGCTGACGGCGCTGCGCCGCAAGCTCGGCGCGCCGGTCGCGAGCAGGCCGATCCTGCCCCAACCTTCGAACGACGTTGGCGCCAGCTATGCTCCGCCGCCACGGCGTCCGCGTCCGGCCGCTTCTGCGCCCGTTCCGGCCCCTGTCGCGAGCGGCGGCTATTTCGTCCAGGTCGCCGCACTCTCCAGCCGTGATCGTGCGGTCGCGCTGTCGAGCAGCCTCGGTGGCGGTTCGGTGGTGCAGGCGGGCAATGTCTGGCGTGTGCGCACCGGCCCGTACCGCGATGCGGCATCCGCGCAACGCGCGCGTGACGCGCTCGCTGCACGCGGCTATGGCGGCGCGCAGGTCGTCCGCGATCAATGAGTAACCATCAAGCGTAAGACGGGATTTCATGCACAGGATCATTTTCGCCCCGCTCGCCATCGCGGCTCTCGCCGTTCCCGCGGTCGCTGCCGCCCCGGTCTATGACACGCCGGCGCCGGTCGCCTTCCTCCAGGATTTCAATACCGGCGCGATCCTGTTCCAGAAGGATCCCGATCGCCGCATGCCGCCCGCCTCGATGGCGAAGATGATGACGGTTTATGTCGTATTCGACATGATCAAGCGCGGCGAGGTGAAGCAGGACCAGATGATCACGGTCCAGCCCTCGACCTGGCAGAAATGGCATAGCCAGGGCTCGACCATGTTTCTGTCGTCCGGCGAGAATGTCAGCGTCGACAATCTGCTGAAGGGCATCGTCACCCTCTCCGGTAACGACGCCTGTGTCGTGCTGGCCGAGGGCGTGTCGGGCACCGAGGACACGTTCGTCCAGCGCATGAACCAGATGGCGCAGAAGCTCGGCCTGTCGAACAGCCATTTCGGCACCGCCAACGGCTGGCCGGACAACGGCGTCACCTATGTGACGGCGCGCGACCTCGCCACGCTCGCCTCGGCGACGATCCGCGACTATCCCGATCTCTACAAGCGCTATTACTCGCTGCCCAATTTCACGTGGGGCAAGACGATGGGCGGCGCGAATATCGACCAGGCCAATCGCGATCCGATCCTTGGCCACGTACCCGGCGCCGACGGCCTCAAGACCGGCCATACCGACGAAGCCGGCTATGGCTTCACCGGATCGGCGCAGCAGAACGGCCGCCGCCTGGTGATGGTGCTTGCGGGCATGACGAGCTGGAACCAGCGCGTCGAGGAATCGGTCAAGCTGATGAACTGGGGCTTCCATGCCTGGCAGGACAAGCCGATCGTCAAGAAGGGCAAACAGGTCTCGACCGCCGAGGTGCAGCTGGGTAGCGACACCGAGGTAGGCCTTGTCGCGCCGCAGGATTTGCAGATGACGGTGCCGGCGGGTGTGATGAACTCCGACATGCAAGCCAAGGTGGTCTATGAAGGGCCGGTCAAGGCGCCGATCGCCGCCGGCCAGCATATCGCCGATCTCGTCATCACCACGCCGGATTCGGGCGAGCAGCGCCTGCCGCTGGTCGCCGCGCAGGACGTGCCCGCCGCGGGCTTTTTCGGCCGCGCCTGGGCGGGGCTGAAGTCGCTGTTCTGATGGCGCGCCGGGCATGACCGGCCGTTTCATCTCGCTCGAAGGCGGCGAGGGCGCGGGGAAATCCACGCAGGTGAAACGGCTGGCCGAGACACTCGGACGGCGTGGGCTCGATGTGCTCGTCACGCGCGAGCCCGGTGGCAGCGAGGGTGCGGAACTGATCCGCGGCCTGCTGATGCAGGGCGACGTCACGCGCTGGAGTGCGCACGCCGAGGCGCTGCTGTTCGCCGCGGCGCGTGCCGATCATGTCGAGAAGACGATCCGCCCGGCGATCGCCGGGGGGCGCTGGGTGATCTGCGACCGCTTCGTCGATTCGAGCCGTGCCTATCAGGGTGTCGCCGGCGGGATCGAGGACGCCGCGGTGCTGGCGTTGCACGGCTTCGGTTCGCGTGGGCTGCTGCCCGATCGCACCTTCGTACTCGAAGTGCCGCTCGCCGAGGGTCATGCCCGCTCGACCGAGCGGGACGGTGCGGGCGCGGATCGCTTCGCACTGCGCGATGCGCAATTCCATGACGCCGTGGCATCGGCGTTCCGTGACTTCGCTGAAGCGGATCCGGCGCGCGTGCGGATGATCGATGCTTCAGGCACGCCCGAAGAGGTGACAGAGCGCCTGCTCACCGAACTCGCCGACCTGCTGCCATGAGCCTGCCGCGCGGAAACGAGACTGCCCACGCGGCGTTCGCCACTGCGATGGCGGGCGGTTCGCTGCATCATGCGTGGCTGTTTGCCGGACCCGAAGGCGTAGGGAAGGGGAGTTTCGCACGGATCGCGGCGGCAAGGTTGCTCGCGGAGGCGGCGGGCGAGGATGATTTGCCGCCCGGCTTTGATCTGCCCGAGGAAAGCCGCACGGCGCGCCTGCTCGCCGCTGGCTCGCATCCCGATTATCGCGAACTGGTCCGGCTGCCCAAGGATCCCGACAAGCCCGACCAGGATCTCGCGCGCGGCATCAAGATCGAGCAGGTCCGCGCGCTGCAGCCGATGTTCGCGACGCAGCCGAGCATGGGGCCGCGCCGCGTGGTGGTGATCGACGCGGTCGACGACCTCGAGCGCGGGGGTGCCAACGCGCTGCTCAAGAACCTCGAGGAGCCGCCGGCAGGCACGATCTTCCTGCTGACCAGCCATGCGCCGGGCCGCCTGCTTCCGACGATTCGCTCGCGCTGCCGCCTGCTGCGCTTCGAGGGGCTGGTCGATGACGCCATGGCGGCAATCGTGCGCGACGCGCTTCCTGAAGCGTCGCTCGACGAAATCTCGGCGCTGGTGCGGGCAGGGCAGGGCTCGCCGGGCCGCGCACTGGGGTTCGCGGGGCTCGATATCGCCGCGCTCGATCGCGCGATGGCGACGATCTCCGCGCAAGGTGACCGCGATAATGCCGAGCGCGTGAAGCTCTCCAGGGCGCTGGCACTGAAAGCGGCGCAGCCGCGCTACGAGGCGTTTCTCGATCGCGCACCGGCCTTCATCGCCGCCACGGCACGCACGCGGCAGGGCGAGGCGCTGCGCCGGGCGCTCGACGCGCATGACGCCGCGCGCGATCTGGCCTCGGCGGCACGCGGCCTGTCGCTCGATGCGCAGGGCACGGTGTTCGAGATGGCGGGGATCGTCGCGCGGCTCGCACCCGATAACCGAGGCTGAGGCTTCAATTGCCCGCGCCCTTGCGATAGGGCGGCGGCATGGCCGAGCCCTATTACATCACCACCGCGATTTCCTATCCCAACGGCCGCCCGCATATCGGCCACGCTTATGAGGCGATCGCGGCCGACGCCATCGCGCGCTATCACCGCCAGGCGGGGCGCGACGTGCGCTTCCAGACCGGCACCGACGAGCATGGCCTGAAAATGGTCCAGACCGCGCGCGACCGGGATATGAAGGTGACCGATCTCGCCGCGGAAATGTCGGGCTATTTCCGCCAGATGTGCGACACGCTGAACATCAGCTACGATCGCTTCATCCGTACGACGGACACCGATCACCATGCCGCCAGCCAGGCCATCTGGCGGGCGATGGAGGCGGCCGGCGATCTCTATCTCGATCGCTATGAGGGCTGGTACTCGGTCCGCGACGAAGCGTTCTACGACGAGAAAGAACTGGTTGTGGGGGAAGGGGGGGCGAAGCTCTCACCGCAAGGCACGCCGGTCGAGTGGACGGCAGAGGAGACCTGGTTCTTCAGGCTTTCCAAATACCAGCAGCCCTTGCTCGATCTCTTCCGTTCGCAGCCCGATTTCATCCGGCCGGAAAGCCGCCGCAACGAAATGACCGCCTTCGTCGAGGGCGGCCTGTCGGATCTCTCGGTCTCGCGCACCAGCTTCGACTGGGGTGTGAAGGTGCCGGGCAGCGACGGGCACGTGATGTACGTCTGGGTCGATGCGCTGACCAATTACCTGACCGGCGTGGGCTATCCCGACGAAGCCTCGCCGTTGTGGAAATACTGGCCCGCCGATCTGCACCTGATCGGCAAGGATATCGTGCGATTCCATACGATTTACTGGCCAGCCTTCCTGATGAGCGCGAAGATCGCGCTGCCGCGGCAAGTGTTCGGCCACGGCTTCCTGCTCAACCGCGGCGAGAAGATGTCGAAGTCGGTCGGCAACGTCACCGATCCGATCGAGCTGGCCGAGCGCTTCGGGGTCGATCCGCTGCGCTATTTCCTGCTGCGCGAAGTGAGCTTCGGGCAGGACGGCAGCTATTCCGAAGACGCGATCGTCACGCGCTGCAACGCCGATCTCGCCAACAATCTTGGCAATCTCGCGCAACGCTGCCTGTCGATCATCGCCAAGACTTGTGAGGGAAGGGTACCGATGCCCGGTGCGCCCGATGCGGCCGACGAGGCGTTGGTCGAAACCGTACGTGCCGCCGAGGCTGAGATGCACGCGGCGATGGGCGATCTGGCGATCCATGCCGCGCTGGAAGCGATCTGGGCGGCGGCGCGCGACGCCAATCAGTATTTCGCCGACCAGCAGCCCTGGGCGGTGCGCAAGACCGATCCGGCGCGCGCCGACACGATCCTCTATTACACTGCCGAGGCGATCCGCCATCTCGCACTCATGGCACGCTGGGCGATTCCGGCGAGCGCGGACAAACTGCTCGATCTGCTCGGGCAGGAGGCCGGCGCACGCGCGTTTGCTGCGCTCAATCGGCCGATCGAGGCCGGTACTGCGCTTCCGGCGCCATCCGGCGTGTTCCCGCGGCTGGAAATGGCGGCGGAGCCGGCCTGATGCTTGCCGACAGCCATTGCCACCTCAATTACAAGGGGTTGATCGAGGAGCAGCATGCAGTGCTGGAGCGCGCCCGCGCGCGCGGCGTTACGGCGATGCTCAACATCTCGACACGCGAGCGCGAATGGGATGACGTCATCGCCACAGCCGAACGCGAGCCGGATGTGTGGGCGACGGTCGGCATCCATCCGCACGAGGCGGATCAGCATCCCGACGTCGATACCGCCAAGCTGATCGAGAAGACGCGCCATCCGCGAGTCGTCGGGATCGGCGAGAGCGGGCTCGATTATTATTACGATCACTCCGACCGCGACCGCCAGCGTGCCAGTTTCCGCGCGCATATCGCTGCGGCGCGCGAAACCGGCCTGCCGGTTGTCGTGCACACGCGCGACGCCGAGGAGGATACCGCCGAGATTCTCCGCGACGAGATGGGGAAGGGCGCCTATCCCGGCGTGATCCATTGCTTCACCGCAAGCGGCGCGTTCGCCGATATCGCGCTCGACCTGGGCTTCTACATCTCGATCTCGGGCATCGTGACCTTCAAGAATGCGAAGGATCTGCAGGAAACCGCCGCGCGTCTGCCGCTGGAGAAGCTGCTTATCGAAACCGATGCGCCGTTCCTGGCGCCGGTGCCGCATCGCGGAAAGACCGGCGAGCCGGGCTTCGTCGCCGACACCGCCGCCTTCCTGGCCGAACTGCGCGGCGAGCCTTTGAGGCTGCTGACCGAAACGACCGCACGCAACTTCCACACATTATTCGCCAAAACACGGGCATGAAGATCCGGCTGCTCGGCTCGGGCACCTCGTCTGGGGTGCCGCGGATCGGCAATGACTGGGGCAATTGCGATCCGGATGATCCGCGCAACCGGCGCACACGTGTCTCCGCCATCGTCGAGAGCGCGACCACGCGCATCCTGATCGATACCGGCCCGGACCTGCGCGAGCAGTTGCTTGCCGCGAATATCGGCGATGTGGATGCCGTGATCTGGACGCACGATCACGCCGATCATTGCCACGGCATCGACGACTTGCGGCAGCTTTTCCATCTGCGCGGCGGTCGGCCGCTGCGCGGGCTGGCGCGCGACGCCACCATGACGTCATTGCGTCAGCGATTCGGTTATGTCTTTCACGGGCGCGACGGGTATCCGGCAACGGTCGAGGCGGAGCCGTTGCGGGATCGACAGCGCATCGGCGATATCGAGGTCACGGTGGCGGATCAGCAGCACGGCACGATCGCGTCGGCCGGTCTGCGCTTCGAACACGCAGGCAAATCGATCGGCTATGCTACTGATTTCAATATCATGTCTGATGGAATGCGTGCGCTCTATGCCGATCTCGACGTCTGGATCGTCGACGCCTTGCGTCACGCGCCGCATCCCACGCATCCGACTGTGGCGCAGGCGATCGAATGGGCGAAAGAGCTTCGCGCCAGGCGCACCGCGCTGATCCATATGGACCAGAGCCTCGATTATGCGACACTGGCGGCCGAACTGCCGCCCGGAATCGAGCCGGGCCATGACGGATTGGAGCTGATCGCATGAACGATCGCGGCATGACGGTGCTGATGTATGTGGCGATGCTCGTGCTGCCGCTGTCGGCGCTGATGTCGCGCCGCATTCCGTTGGGCAAGACGGTGAAGATGGCGCTCGCCTGGGTGGCGATCTTCGCGCTCGGGCTGCTCCTGTACAGCGGCTGGCAGGCGATCACCGATCGTTCGCCGGCCGTCGCGCAAGCCAAAAGCTGGGCGAGCGGGATCCTGTACGGCAACGACCAGACGGTGTCCGGCGGCGCGGTGAAACTGCGCAAGCAGGCCGATGGGCATTTCTATGCCGACGTGACGATCAACGGCGCCAGCGCGCATATGCTGGTCGATAGCGGCGCGACGACGACCGGTCTTTCGGTTGCGACCGCGAAGGCGGCGGGCATCGATCTCGGCGAGAGTCCGTTCGCGACGATCATCGATACCGCCAACGGCCAGATCACCGCGAACGTCGCGACGGCGAAGACGCTGAAGCTGGGCAGCATCACCGCGACCGATCTGCCGGTCGCCGTGTCGGCCAATTTTGGTGATCAGGACGTGCTGGGGATGAATTTCCTGTCGCGCTTGAAGAGCTGGCATGTGGACGGGGACTGGCTCGTTCTTCAGCCCGCCCAGGAATAGATTTTACATAATGTATATTATCGAACTTGAGGCATGAGCGGAGAAGTGACCCCCCTCTCGGCCTGTAAGGCCGAAGTCACGCCGATCGCACGCCTGGTGCGGATCATGGCGCGGCTGCGCGATCCCGAGCGTGGTTGCGAATGGGACATCGTACAGACGTTCGAGACGATCGCGCCGTACACGATCGAGGAAGCCTATGAGGTCGCCGACGCGATCGCGCGCGTCGATATGGCCGATCTCAAGGACGAACTCGGCGATCTGCTCCTCCAGGTCGTATTCCATGCCCGGATGGCCGAGGAAGCCGGATCGTTTGCGTTCGACGACGTCGCCGATGCGATCTCCGACAAGATGGAGCGCCGTCACCCGCATATCTTCGGCGGCCGCGCCGGGGGCGGCCATCATCTGTGGGAACAGATCAAGGCCGAGGAGCGCGCCGCCAAGGGCAACGCCGACGCTCCGGCGGGGGCGCTGGACGGCGTTGCGCTCGGCCTGCCCGCTCTGCTGCGCGCTGAGAAACTCCAGAAACGTGCCGCGCGCGTCGGCTTCGACTGGCCTGATGCCGGCGGTGCGCGCGCCAAGATCGACGAGGAGCTTGCCGAAGTGGAAGCCGCGGCTTCGCCTGCCGATATCGAGGAGGAGATCGGCGACCTGCTCTTCGCTGTGGTGAACTGGTCACGCAAGCTGGGCGTCGAACCGGAAACCGCGCTGCGCGCGGCGAATGCGAAATTCGAGCGCCGTTTCAAGATGATGGAAGCCGAAGCTGGTGACGCGTTTGCAGATCTCAGCCTGGACGCAAAAGAAGAGCTCTGGTTGAAGGCGAAGCGCGGCTAGCCGATCTGCGCAGCGATCTCGCGAAACAGTATTGCACACGCCGGCCGGGTTTTCCGATCGCCGCCGGGGAGATCGACCAGCCAGAGCGTGCCCCGCCACGTCGATCGCTGCGGCCAGTTCCTCAGAGCATTTTCGGTCACTCAGTTGCTGCGCTGAAGGAAGCGCTCATGGTCGCGCGGCGCCATACGGACTTCATACACCGCCTCGTCGCCCTCGATCGCCTGGCTCTCGACCTCGCCATGCTGGTGCAACCAAGCGGCTCCCGCCCCGTCCGCCGCATCGAGCGTGATCGTATAGCGGCGGTGGCCCGCGGTGAGCCTTGCCGCGACCTTGCGGACGAGGTCGTCCACCCCTTCCCCGCTCAGCGCCGAGATCGCCACGACATCGTCGCGCCGTGCGGCATCGGCCAGCGCGCGATCGTGCTCCTCGCCGTCGAGCAGGTCGATCTTGTTCCACGCTTCGAAGCGCGGCGTGGTTTCGGACACGCCGATGTCCGTCAGCACCGCCTCGACATCGGCGCGCTGCGCCTCGGTATCGGGATGCGCGATGTCGCGGACATGGATCAGCAGATCAGCGGAAACCACTTCCTCCAGCGTCGCCTTGAACGCCGCGACCAGTTGGGTCGGCAATTCCGAGACGAAGCCCACCGTGTCGCTCAAGATCGCCTTGTCGATTCCGGGTAGCGAGATCTGCCTGAGCGTGGGGTCGAGCGTAGCGAAAAGCAGGTCTTCCGCCATGACGTCGGCGCCGGTCAGGCGATTGAAAAGCGTCGATTTTCCGGCATTGGTATAGCCGACCAAAGCGATCACCGGCCATGGCGCGCGCTGGCGGCGATCGCGATGCAGACCGCGCGTGCGGCTGACCTGATCGAGCTCCTTGCGCAGCCGTGCCATGCGGTCGCGGATCAGGCGGCGGTCGGCTTCGATCTGCGTTTCGCCGGGGCCGCCGAGAAAGCCGAAGCCGCCGCGCTGCCGCTCGAGGTGAGTCCAGCTGCGTACCAATCGGCCGGCCTGATAATCGAGATGGGCCAACTCTACCTGCAGCCGCCCCTCGGCGGTGGCAGCGCGCTCGCCGAAGATTTCGAGGATCAGCCCGGTGCGATCGATCACCTTGGCCTCGAGCGCGGTCTCGAGGTTGCGCTGCTGCACCGGCGTCAGCGCGGCGTCGAACACCACCAGCCCCGCCTCTTCCATGCGGACATTGGCGGCAAGCGCCTCGACCTGCCCGCTGCCGATCAGGGTCGCCGGCTTGGGCGCACGCACCCGCAACGCGACCTTGTCGACCACCTGCACGCCGATCGCCGCGGCGAGCCCTGCCGTCTCCTCAAGGCGTGCGTCGGCGTCGCGCGAGGCGTCGCCCTGGTCGGGCAGCACCACGATCGCGCGTACGCCGCGGGCGAACTCGCCGCGATCCCGTTCGAAACCCGCGCTCAAGATCGATCTCTATTCTTCGTCCGAAGCGTCTGTTTCTTCGGCCAGATTGAGCGGGCGCGCCGGCTGGATCGTCGATACCGCATGCTTGTAGACCAGTTGCGCCATGCCGTCGCGCTGGAGCAGCATGCAGAACAGGTCGAACGAGGCGATATGGCCTTGCAGCATCACGCCGTTGACCAGGAACATCGTGACGTAATCGTCCGACTTGCGCACCGCGTTGAGGAAGATTTCCTGCAGCAGAGGCGCCTTTTTCTGCGCTTCGCCCACGCTGTCCACGATCGCGGCGGTGTCGATCTGGCCCGAAGGCATGATCGTCGAGATCGCGTGCTTGTAGATCAGCTGCGACTGGCCATCGCGACGCAACAGCACGGAGAAATTGTCGAACCAGGTGACGATGCCCTGGAGCTTCACGCCCTTGACGAGGAACATCGTGACGGGCGTCTTCGATTTGCGCAGCGCGTTGAGGAACAGGTCCTGGAGCGAAGTCTGCTTGTCGGCCATTGGCGCGGTCCTTGGTCTTGGCGGGGTTTGCCCCGCGATGCGCCGGTTCCCGGCGTCGGAATGCCGCCCGATGGCGGCGGTTCCCAATTTAGGTCACCCGCCTGCGTCCGTCCATAGCTGGGCTATCGGCTATTCGTCGCGCGTGTCGGTAATCCCCAGCAGCTTGAGCTTCCGGTGCAGCGCCGAGCGCTCCATGCCGATGAAGCTCGCGGTGCGCGAAATATTGCCCGAGAAGCGGCGGATCTGGACGCGAAGGTACTCGCGCTCGAAGCTCTCGCGCGCCTCGCGCAAGGGCGCCCCCATGATCGCGGTCGCGCCGCCACCGAGATCGCCCTGGTCACCCAGTACTTCGGCGGGCAGTAGATCGAGGTCGATCCGGCCGATCCGGTCGCCCGGCGCGAGGATGATCGTGCGCTCGACCACGTTCCGCAGCTGGCGAACGTTGCCGGGCCAGTCATAGGATTGCAGCGCGACCATCGCGTCGGGCGCGATCTCCGGCGTCGGCACGCGGCGTTCGGAGGCGTAGTGTGCCATGAAATGCACGACGAGCGGCGGGATGTCCTCGCGCCGCTCGGCGAGCGACGGGATGGTCACCGGCACGACATTGAGACGGTAATAGAGATCCTCGCGGAAGCGTCCGGCGGCGATCTCCTCGGTCAGGTCGCGCGCGGTCGCGGAGACGACACGCACATCGACCTTCACCTGACGCTGTCCGCCGACGCGCGTGAAGCTCTGATCGGTCAGCACGCGCATGATGCGGCCCTGCGTCGCCAGCGGCATGTCGGCGATCTCGTCGAGGAACAGCGTGCCGCCATGCGCCTGCTCCAGCAGGCCGGGGCGGACGAGGTCCCCGCCCTCTTCCACGCCGAACAATTCCTCGTCGACGCGCTCGGGCGTCATGCGCGCGGCGCTGACGATCACGAACGGCGCGTTGGTGCGCTGGCTCCAGCCGTGGAGCAGCCGCGCGGCGACCTCCTTGCCCACGCCCGCCGCGCCCATCACCAATACGCGGCTGCCGGTCTGCGCCACGCGCTTCAGGGTCGCGCGTACGCCGTTGATCGCGCCCGAGCTGCCCGTCAGGTCCTCCTCGCGGCCGACCGAGGCACGCAGGCTCGCGACCTCGCGGCGCAGGCGTTCGGTCTCGGTCGCGCGGGCGACGAGCAGCAACAGGCGCTCGGCCTCGAACGGCTTCTCGATGAAATCGACCGCGCCGCGCCGGATCGCCGCCACCGCGGTATCGAGATTGCCGTGGCCGGAGATCACCAGCACGGGGATCGAGGGGTCGCGGCGCTTGATCTCGTCGAGCAGGTCGAGCCCGTCCAGCCGGGAGCCCTGCAGCCAGACGTCGAGCAGCACCAGGCTGGGGCGGCGCGTAGCGATCGCCTCCAATGCCGAATCGCTGTCGGCGGCGGCTCGGGGGGAATAGCCCTCGTCCTCCAATACACCCGCGACCAGCTCGCGGATATCGCGCTCGTCGTCTACGACCAGGATATCGAGTGCCATCAGTCTGTCCGATTACGTGAGAGTTCGGGGAGGCGGGCATCGTTGCCCGTCGAACGGTCGGCGTCCCCCTCGCCGGTATCGAGCGATGCGATCATCGCGGTGTCGAAGCGCATCGTCACGACGGTGCCGCCGCCCTCGCGATCGGCGAAGGTCATCGTGCCGAAATGCTCCTCGACGATCTTCTTGACGATCGCGAGGCCCAGACCGGTCCCCCGCGCCCGCGTGGTGACATAGGGTTCGACCAGCCGGTCGCGCGCCGCGGGCAGGCCGATGCCGTTGTCGGCCAGCTCGATCATAGCAAAATGCGGCTCTTCGTTTCGAAGCGTCATGGTGATCGTGCCGGCAGGATTGTCGCCCTTGGCCTCGATCGCTTCGAGCGCGTTCTTGACGACATTGGTGAGCGCCTGCCCCATCTGGCGGCGGTCGCAGACGAACGGCGGCAGTTCCTCGTCATGGACGAGCGTGAACTTGACGCCGCTATGCGCGACTTCCTGCAGGAACAGGGCCTGACGCGCGATATCGAGTAACGATTCCTCGCGGAACACCGGTTTGGGCATGCGCGCGAACGAGGAGAATTCGTCGACCATGCGGCGCAGGTCGCCGACCTGGCGGACGATCGTCTCGGTCAGGCGGCCGAACGTGCCGTCGCTGGCGTCGATCTGCTTGGCATAGCGGCGCTGCAGCCGCTCGGCGGCGAGCTGGATCGGGGTCAGCGGGTTCTTGATCTCGTGCGCGATGCGCCGCGCGACGTCCGACCAGGCGGCGCGGCGCTGGTCGAGCAATTGCTGCGTGATGTCGTCGAACGTCAGCACCGGGCCTGCGGTGGCGCGGGTAATCTTCACCGCCAGCGTGCGCGCCTCGGCGCCGCTGCCGAGCTCGACGATGCCGTCGCGCTCGCCGCTTTCGACGAACGCGGCGAGTTCGGGTGCGATGTCCGCCAATGGCTGACCGAGCGCGCTGGCATCGCCGGCGTGCAGCAAAGCTGTGGCAGATTGGTTGATCAGCCGAACCGTGCCATCAGGCGCGGTAGAGATGACGCCGGCGGAAACGCCCGACAACACCGCTTCGATCAGCGCACGGCGACTTTCGATTTGCTCGTTGGCGGTGACCAACGCGCCATTCTGTTGCTGCAGCGTCTCGGTCATGCGGTTGAAGGCGTTGCTGAGGGTCGCGACTTCGCCGCGCCCCTGCGGCTCAGGTACACGTGCGCCGAGATCGCCCTCTTCGGCGCGCCGGGCTGCCGCGACGAGCAGGTTGAGCGGGCGTACCAATCGATCCGCAACCGCAAGAGCCACCCAAGCCGTCACGGCCATGATGAGCAGCGCCACGCCGAAAAGCGCGACATTGAATCGCAGTTGAAGCGTCTGCGCGTTCTTCTGCAAGCCGTTATATTCATGAAGAATCGCTTGCGCTTCGCTAACCTGGCGATTGAGGAACGCCGCATCGACTGCGGAACCGACATAAAGATAGGTATCCTTGGACCCCTTCACTTCCCGAAGGATCCAGAGCGTGTTTCCCGCATTGCCGACATAGGGGCGGCCGTTTTGGTGGACGAATTCAACCAGGCTTGGGGTTACGCGCGCCGAGAATATCTCCTTCAGGAGTTTCGCCGCCGGCGGCAGGACCCTCTCGTTTTCGGGCAAACTATCATCGGGGAGCTTCCAGTAATCATAGACGTTTACACCATTTTCCTTTGAATATGTGAATAGTGCCGCCTGGTTCAGGTTGCGATAAAAGGCATTGCGCGAAAAATAGTCGTGGAACTCGCTCGATCCCAATCGCAGATCACTCGATTCGCGCGCGATATCCGCGGCCATCGTGTCGCTTTCCTGCACCCAGCGATCGATGATCCGGTTCTGAGCACCGCGGACCATGTCCATCGAGGCTTCGAAAGCGTGCTTGGCATGATCCGATATCCAGAACTGGCCGCCGGTCTGGAACATGATCGAGGCCGCGATAACGGTAAGCACGATCGGCACGCTGGCGAGAAGGGAGAATATGCCGACGAGGCGCACATGAAGTTGCCCCCCTCCTTCGGCGAGAACCTTGGCAGCGCGACGCCGTGCGATACGGCGCGCGAACAGCATCATCACCGCAACCGCCGGTATCAGATTGACGATCAACAACAGCGCCAGCAAGGTGGGAGTCATTCGGTTGACGGCTCTTTCGCCACTCAACACGAAATAGCTGGCGACCAGCACGGTAATGGCCAGAGCAACAATACCAGCCTCGGCCACCGCCGTGACGGCAAGCCACCGTTTGCGCGGAGATGCTTCGTTCAGGGACTCGTCCTCAAAACCATTCATTTGAGCTAGGCTAGATCGAAATTGTGGCAGAAAGAACACATAATCGTGCTCGGTCTGTCGCTATTGGGCATCAGTCCGGCTTGTGTGCCGCCGGTCACCGTTTGCCGAGGCCTATGCGACGCGGTCTGAGCTCAAACACGGCGGGGATATGACAACCCGTTCCAGCAAATATCAGCTGTGGGGATTCATCCTTCGTATCCGGCCGGCGAGCGTGTTGCGATTGATCCCCAGCGCCTTGGCGGCGCGCAGTTGGTTCTGCCCGTGGCGTGCCAGCATGGCCTCGATCAGCGGGCGTTCGACCTCGCCGATGATGCGATCGTAGAGCGTGCCGTCATCGAGCGCGGCCGGATCCTCGCGCGCGAGGCGCTCGATCCGCGCGCGGATCACCGCCTCTACGCCGATATCGCCCGTTTGAGCGCTGCCCTGCCCTGCCTGGGTCGCACCGATCATCGCGCGCACATCGTCCGCGCCGACGCGTTCGTCGCGGCTGAGCACGGCGATGCGGCGCATGATGTTTTCCAGTTCGCGGACGTTGCCGGGCCAGTCATAGGACTCAAGCGCACCGATCGCCGCATCGCCTAGCTGCTTGCGTGGCAAGCCCTGGCTCGCCGCGAGCCCGAGGAAGTGGCGGGCGAGCAGTGCGATGTCCTGCCGTCGCTCGCGCAGCGCCGGCAGCGAGATCGGCACGACATTGAGGCGGTAGAACAGGTCCTCGCGGAACTGCCCGCCCGCCACCAGAGCGGCGAGGTCGCGATTGGTCGCGGCGACGATGCGTACGTCGGCGCGAATCGTGCGCGCGCCGCCGACCGTGGTGAACTCGCCCGATTGCAGCACGCGCAGCAGGCGGGTCTGCGCCTCCATCGGCATGTCGCCGATCTCGTCGAGGAAGAGCGTGCCGCCCTCCGCCTGCTCGAAGCGGCCGGCCGAGCGTGCCTGCGCGCCGGTGAACGCGCCACGCTCGTGCCCGAACAATTCCGCTTCGATCAACTCGCGCGGGATCGCGGCCATGTTGAGCGCGACGAACGGCGCGCGGCGTCGCGCGCCGAGATCGTGGATCGCACGCGCGACCAGTTCCTTGCCGGTGCCGGATTCGCCCGAAATGAGGACGGTGAGGTCGTTGGGCACGACACGGGCGATCACGCGATACACATCCTGCATCGCGGGTGAGCGGCCGATCAAAGGCAGCGCGCCTTCCTCGTCGCCGATCGCAGGGCCGGACGGGTCGAGCGCCTGCCGCGCGAGCGCGCTCTTCACCGCGCGGCCGAGTTCGTCGAGGTCGAACGGCTTGGGCAGATAATCGAACGCTCCGACCTCGGTCGCGCGGACCGCCGTGCTGAGCGTGTTCTGCGCCGACAGGATGATCACCGGCAGGCCGGGATGCCGCGCCATGATGCCACCGATCGCGTCGAGCCCGTTGCCGTCGGGCAGCATCACGTCGGTGATCAGCACGTCGGGCCGGCTGCTGCCGAGCTCGGTTTCCATCTCGCGCAGCGAAGCGGCGCTGGTCACCCGGTGTCCGTCGCGGCGTAGCGCTTGCGCGATGACGGTGCGGATCGCCGCATCGTCATCGACGACGAGGACGGCGCCGCTCACGCGGAGGCTCGCGGCAGGAGGAGGCGGAAGACGGTCGATTCGGGCACGCCTTCGCGGGCGTATTGCACCAGGCCGCCATTGTCGCGCACCAGCTTGTCGACCAAGGCGAGGCCGAGCCCCTGTCCCTCTCGCTTGCTCGATACGAAGGGTTCGAACAGGTGCCCGGCAATGTCCGCCGGCGCGCCGGGGCCGTTATCGATCACGCAGATTTCGATCGGCAGCGCCTGGCGCGGCTTGCCGGGGCCAGAGGCGACCGCCATGCCGTGGCGATAGGCGGTGGCAAGCGTGATGCGGCGCTCGGACAGCCCGGCGGTCGCCTCGGCAGCGTTCTTGAGCAGGTTGAGCAGGATTTGCGTGATCATATCGCGGTCGATGACCGCGTGCGGCAGCGAGGGATCGAAGCGCTCGACGATCGTCACCTCGCGCGCGAAGCCGGCGAGCGCGACGCGCCGGGCGTGATCGAGCAACGGGTAGATGTTTTCCGGCGCCAGTTTGGGCGGCCGCGTGTCGGTAAAATCCTGCATCCTGTCGATCAACGCGGCGATACGATCGACCTCGGTCGTGATGAGTGTGGTGAGCTCCCCCGCCGCCGCCTCGCTCGCGGCGAGCAATTGCGCTGCGCCGCGGATGCCCGAAAGCGGATTCTTGATCTCGTGGGCGAGCATCGCCGCCGCGCCGATCGCGGCGCGCGCGCCGGTGGACCGGTCGGCGGCTTGGGCCATCCGGCGCGAGGCGGCGGCGTGCAGTGTGATCGTGCGCCAGCCCGGGCGTTCGGCGATCCCGGTTTCGATATAATCGACGGGCAACCGCCCGGTACGCGTCTCCAGTTCGGTATCATAAGCCGCGAAGCCCTGGTCGTTGCGATCGCCTGAGCCCTCGGGCCGTCGCAGGATGCCGTCGAGTGGCTGGCCCAGCATCGCGCGTTCGGAGACGTTCAGGAGCAGCTCGCATTCCGAATTGGCATGGGCGATCCGCCCTTCCGGATCGAGCACCAAAGCCGCCACGGGCAAGGTTGCGAACAGCTCGGAATATTCCGGCGCGGCCGCGACCGTCATCGCGTCACGCCGCCGCGCGCTCGCGCCAGGGAGCATAGAATTCGGCGAGCATCGCCTGCACCACGCGCGGATCGGGCTCCTGGTTCACGCGATTGCGGAACTCGGCCGATCCCGGCAGGCCCTTGGTGTACCAGCCGATATGCTTGCGCGCCATGTTGACGCCCGTCTCGATACCATAATGCGCGAGCATCGCTTCGTAATGTTCGGTGATCGCATGATATTGCTCGTCGAGCGATGGATCGGCAAGGCGCCGGCCGGTGGCGAAATGCTCCATCACCTGCCCGAGCAGCCACGGCCGGCCATAAGCGCCGCGGCCGATCATCACGCCGTCCGCGCCCGACTGGTCGAGCGCGGTGGCGGCATCGTCGATGCCGCAGATGTCGCCGTTGACGATCACCGGGATCGTCACCGCCTCCTTCACGCGGCGCACGAACACCCAGTCGGCATTGCCCTTGTAGAGCTGGCAACGGGTGCGACCGTGGACCGTGATCAGCTTGACGCCAAGATCCTCGGCGATCCGCGCCAGCTCGGGCGCGTTGAGGCTTTCGTGATCCCAGCCCATCCGCATCTTGAGCGTGACGGGAACTTTCACCGCAGCCACCGTCTCGCGGATCAGGGCCGTCGCCAGCGGCAGGTCGCGCATCAGCGCCGATCCCGCCCAGCCGTTGACGATCTTGCGCACCGGGCAACCCATGTTGATGTCGATGATCGCCGCGCCGCGATCTTCGCTGAGCTTGGCCGCCTCGCCCATCTCATAGGCGGTGCAGCCGACCAATTGCATCGAGACCGGCTCCTCGACCGGATCCCATGCCGCCTTCTGGATAGACTGGCGCGTGTCGCGGATCGCGGCCTGGCTGGCGATCATCTCGGTGACGTTGAGGCCCGAGCCGTAGCGGCGCACCAATGTACGGAACGGCATGTCGCTCACCCCGGTCATCGGCGCGAGGATGACGGGCTGTTCGATCCGGACGGGGCCGATCTGGATGGGGTTGAGCTGTGCCATGTGCCTAAAAATCAGGCAACTCATAGCCGATCCGCTGCATTGCAGCAAGACTGGCGGGACGCTCCGGCATGGGCTAGGCGGCGCGCATGACGCAGCCTAGGACCGCAGCGCTGATCGTCGCCGCCGGGCAAGGCGTGCGCAGTGGCGGTGAAACACCCAAGCAATTCCGCATGCTCGCCGGCCGGCCGATGCTGGCGCATAGCTGGCGGGCGCTCTCCGCGCATCCGGCGATCGACACCGTGCTGGTGGTGATCGGTGAAGGGCAGGAAGATTTGCTGAACGCGGCGCTGGGCGATGTGCCGCACACGATCGGCGGCGCGACGCGACGCGATTCGGTGCGCGCAGGTCTTGCCGCGCTCGGCGACGGCATCGAACGTGTGCTGATCCACGATGCGGCGCGGCCATTCGTGCTCGGGGTCGTGGTGACGCGCTTGCTGGAAGCGCTCGACGCTTCGCCGGGCGCGGTCCCTGCCCTCGCCGTTGCAGACACGCTGGCGCGCGGTGGCGTGGCGCTTGGCGATGTCGTGGATCGCAATGGCCTTTACCGGGTTCAGACGCCGCAGGCTTTCAGGATGCGCGCGATCGTTGCCGCCCACGAAACGTGGCCTGCGGACGCGGAAGCGACCGACGATGCGCAGATGCTCCGCCGTGCGGGCGGCGAGGTGGCGCTGGTCGAAGGGGACACGATGCTCGAGAAGATTACCTACCCTCCCGACTTTGCTGCTGCAGAGGCGCGACTCGGCACGGCGATGCAGGTGCGCAGCGCGACGGGGTTCGACGTGCACAAGCTCGCCGAGGGCGAAGAGCTCTGGCTCGGTGGCGTGCTGATCCCGCACGACAAGGGACTGGCAGGGCATAGCGATGCGGATGTCGCGCTTCATGCGCTGACCGACGCATTGCTCGGCACGATCGCCGAGGGCGACATCGGCACGCATTTTCCGCCCAGCGATCCGCAATGGCGGGGCGCGGCGTCGAGCCAGTTCCTGGAGCATGCCGCCAGCCTGATCGCGGCGCGCGGTGGCGTGATCGATTTCGTCGATCTGACGCTGATCTGCGAGGCGCCCAAGATCGGCCCGCATCGCGAGGCGATCCGCGCGCGCGTCGCCGGGCTGCTCCAACTCGATTCGGGCAAGGTCAGCATCAAAGCGACCACCACCGAGCGGCTGGGTTTCACCGGCCGCGGCGAAGGCATCGCCGCGCAGGCGATCGCCACGATCAGGATTCCGGCATGATGAACACGAAACGACGGACCGTTGGCGCCGCCGCGGCCCTATGGCTGGGCCTCGCCGCGAGCAGCGCGCAGGCGGCCACCGCCTCGGTCTGCATCGGCGAGGACCAGGCGACCGCGGTGATGGCGGTGGCGATGCCAGACATCCTGACCGCGATCGGCAAGACGTGTGAAAGCCGCTTGCCGCCCAACGCGACGTTGCGCGCCGGCCTGCCCGCGCTGATCGGCCGCTACAATGCAGAAGCCGGCATGGCTTGGGCACCGGCCAAGGATGCGCTCATCAAGATTGGCGGCGACGCGCTCAAAAATGTCGACGCTGATCTGCTCCATCCGCTGATCGGCACCCTGATCGCACCGATGATGACAAAGAACGTCAAACCGTCGGACTGCCCCCAGATCGATCACGTCGCAGGCCTCCTCGCGCCCCTGCCCGCGCACAACAGCGCGCAACTGGTGGTTGCGATCTATCAGCTGGTCAGCGACGCCAGGAAGCAGTCGCTTCCCTTCACCATCTGCCAGGCGGGGCGTTGATCCGATGGAAACGGTCCTTCCCGCCAAGCTCGTCGATCTCGCGCGCCGCGTGGTCGAGGAAAACCGCGCCGCCGGGCGTCGCGTGACGGTCGCGGAGAGCTGCACCGGCGGCTTGGTCGCCGCCGCGATTACCGAGATCGCCGGTTCGTCGGACGTGCTCGACAGTGCGATCGTGAGCTATTCGAACGACGCCAAGCAGGGGCTGCTCAGAGTCAGCGGCGACGTGCTCGATACGTTCGGCGCGGTGTCGATCGCGACCGCCTGGAGCATGGCGCAAGGTGCGCTGGAGACGACCGGCGCGGATGTGGCAGTGGCGATCACCGGGATCGCCGGCCCCGATGGCGGCAGCGAGAAGAAGCCGGTCGGCACCGTGGTGTTCGCGCGTGCCGAGAAGAATGCCGATCCGGCGCATGTCGTCGCCGATCGCAAGGAATTCGGCGATCTCGGCCGCGGTGGCGTGCGCCTTCAGGCCGCGCTGTGCGCACTCGAATTGCTATTGCCGACCACACCCGAGCCGTAAAGCGCGGTTGCACGCGTTTCGAATGCACCGATCATCTTTCGCAGCGCCGCGCCGAACATCTGCCCGGCGAGCATCTCGAACACGCGGTTCTTGAACTCGAAATCGACCGCGAAATCGACTTCGCATCCGCCAGGCGCGGGCCGGAATGTCCAGTCGTTGCGCAGATATTTGAGCGGCCCGTCGAGATAATCGACATGGATGTGCCCCGGCCGCTGCTTCTCGACCTTCGAAGTGAAGGTTTCCCGCAGTCCCTTGAAGCCGACGATCATGTCCGCCACCATCTCGGTCGCGTTATTAGATCGCACCCGGATCGCGCTCACCCAGGGCAGGAACTCGGCATAGCGGCCGACATCCGCCACCAGATCGAACATCTGCTCCGGCGTGTAGGGGAGCGCGCGGGTCTCGCTATGCCTGGGCAAGTTTTGCCTCTCGCGCCGCCCTCATCTTCGCGAAATCGTCGCCGGCGTGATAGCTGGAGCGCGTCAGCGGCGATGAGGCGACGAGCAGGAAACCCTTGGCGCGCGCGATCGCGGCATAGGCGTCGAATGCCTGCGGCGTGACGAAATCCATCACCTTGGCGTGGCGCGGGGTCGGCTGGAGATACTGGCCCATGGTCAGGAAATCGATGTCGGCGGAGCGCATATCGTCCATGACCTGATGAACCTCCAGCCGCTCCTCGCCCAGCCCGAGCATCACGCCCGACTTGGTGAAGATCGACGGATCGTGCCGCTTCACGCTCTCCAGCAGGCGCAGCGAGGCGTAATAGCGCGCGCCGGGCCGGATCCTCGGATAGAGCCGCGGCACCGTCTCCAGATTGTGATTGTAGACATCGGGTCGCGCCGCGACGATCGACTCGACCGCGGCTTCCGCCTTGTTGCGGAAATCGGGGGTGAGGATCTCGATCGTGGTGGTCGGGTTGGCCTTGCGGATCGCCTCGATCACCTTGACGAACTGGCGCGCGCCGCCGTCGGGCAGATCGTCACGATCAACCGACGTGATGACGATATGCGCCAAACCCATCGCCGCCGCCGCGTCGGCGACATTGTTCGGCTCCAACGGATCGACCGCGCGCGGCATGCCGGTCTTGACGTTGCAGAAGGCGCATGCGCGCGTGCACGTGTCGCCCAGGATCATCACCGTGGCGTGCTTCTTCGACCAGCATTCGCCGATATTCGGGCAGGCCGCTTCCTCGCAGACCGTGGTCAGGCTCTTCGAGCGCATCAGCGCGCGCGTCTCGGCGAAACCGGCGGACGTCGGAGCCTTGACGCGGATCCAGTCGGGCTTGCGCTGGCGCTGCGGCTGGGCGAGCGGGGTCATCTCGTTCATATGCGCTGCCAGATAGCGGCTGCGCCCTCCCCTTGCCACCCCCTCGCGCGGCTGCAAAAGAAGACGGCATGAGTGCATATGACGATCTGATCGCCGGCTATCGCCGTTTCCGTGAGCAAGGCTATGCCCGTCAGCACGAGCGCTGGGCGCGACTTGCAGAGGGCCAGAGCCCCAAGATTCTGGTGATCGCCTGCGCCGACAGCCGCACCGACCCCGCCACCGTGTTCGATGTGTCGCCCGGTGAGATCTTCGTCGTGCGCAACATCGCCAATCTCGTGCCGCCCTTCGAGGAAGGCGGCGGGCGCCACGGCGTATCGGCCGCGCTGGAGTTCGCGGTGACGCAGCTCGAAGTGACCGACGTGATCGTGC
>Ga0153956_1001200_pt1 | contig 24036 bp, 23 predicted proteins | sample TSFL040MetaG_FD_104704 | JGI IMG/M metagenome (GOLD analysis project Ga0153956, IMG submission 104704) | Attine ant fungus gardens microbial communities from Florida, USA - TSFL040 MetaG | ecosystem: Host-associated > Fungi > Mycelium > Unclassified | place: USA: Florida, Wekiwa Springs... | reverse complement strand
TTCACGCAGAATGAGAATCGACCAGCGATCGCCGACGACCTCCATGGCTCTCGCCATGGAACATTCCTTGTTGGCGAGGCGTCCTTGCTGCGAACCGGACATGGTTCTCCCGTATGCGACCGTATGCGAACGATTGTCCATACCATATCGCTGGGATGCGTATAGGTCCAGAAAGCGGGCTTGACGCTAGGCACGCTCCGCTTCGCTTCCGGCAACAACCATTATGGGCCCGCAACCGCCTCGACACGGGGCCGAAGTTTTGCCGACGATCACCCGAAGGGTCTCAGGTCACTGCTTGTGGGGCTCACCGCGGCCATTTGCGTTGTGACGTTACCTTATGTTCGGCGGGTTTCGGACGAACGATGCTGCTTTGCCAGCGCAGGATACTTATCGATAGCATCCGCCTGTCGACACATTGTCGTGTTGTTGTTTGTGAGCAGCACACCTAAAGCACACGGACGGCCATCCCGGACTAACCGCTGAGAATTGCTAACTCAGGGGAGGCAGCAGATAGATTAGAATACGGGGCAGTGAATATTACATCAAGAACGGTTGGGTTGAGGTCGCAAGTTGCTTCAGGAGAGGTAGAAACGATAAGATAAGGCCTAGTTTAGGCAAGGGCATCGAGTGATAACGGCCAGAATACGCAATTAGTCTCCTATCGACTGACGCGAAATTCCAAAATAAACTCAACGTTCGGAATAGCGCAGCAAGAAGGATTGTTTGTCATGTTTCCGCCGCCGCTGATCAAGCTTCAGGAAGTGGCCGACAGGCTTCGCGATACGCAAAAGCGCGTGGAGGTTCTTTGGCAGGAGCCCGAATCCCTTGCCTTCGTGGCGCGAGGTCGGGAGTATCGAAGTGAATTTCACATCAACGACAGCGACGAGTTCACGTACATGATCAGGGGTACGATGAACCTGCATTACAGGACGCCGGAGGGCAAAGAGGAGATAGTCGTTATTCCGGAAGGGGCCGTGAACTTTATGCCGGCGGCGACGCCTCACTCCCCGCGGTTCCCGCCCGACGCCTTTGCGTTGATTGTCGAACGAGGACGGCGGGAAAACGAAATCGACAAGTTTCAATGGTTTTGTCCCCAGTGCGACTCGTTCTTGCACGAGGAGACATTCGTTGTGGACGACTATCGCATGGATCCCGTTTCAAAAGCGTATAAGAGCTTTTTTGATAATGAAGCGGCGCGAACGTGCAAGTCATGCGGCCATATAATGGCGAAACCCTAGTAGGTTGCAGCTAAAGCTGCCTGTTGAGTCAGCCACCAAGAATACGGGCAGCATTTCCCTGTTCGATCGCCATCAAGACCTGTGGAGAGATCTCCCGGCTTCGGAGCGAATTGAGCGCCAGATCGATAATGCTACTGCCGGCGTGGGGAAAGTCGCTACCGAACAGAATGCGATCTGGAACCGCAAAGCGAAGCAGTCCCGGAAGTGTATAGGGATCGACCGAGAGTGCGGTATCGAAATGGAGTCGCTTCAGTTCGGTCAAGACTCCGTCTGGCACGCGTCGCCGGAATTTTTCCTGGGATTCCAGGCGGGCCAATCGCCCAGCCAGGAAGGGCACTACGCCGCCAGCATGGGCGAAGATAAATCGTATTTTATTGTATCGCGCAAGGGCACCACTGAACAACAGACTGGCGATCGTGCGGGTGGTATCGAATGGAAATTCCAGTGACGCGGCCGGCAGCCCGACGGTCGATGCCTGAGGTTCGGGCATTGCTGGATGAACGAACACGATCGTGCCGCGCCGGTTGAGCTCCTCGAATACAGGAGCGAAATAGGCATCACCAAGGTAGCGTCCCGCGTAGTTGCTGAGCAGGCAAACGCCGGTGGCCGACAGGTTGTCGAAGCAATAATTGAGCTCTCGCAAGCTGGCATCGATATCCGGTAGCGGGAGCGTAGCGAATGACCCGAATCGCTTCGGATGATCCTGCATGATCTTTGCCGCATACTCGTTGCAATAGCGTGCGAGATCGGAGCGCTTGGTGCTGGTGAGTTCCCCGGTCGCCGGCGAAGATAGCGAAAGCACAGCAAGGGTCACGCCACTTCGATTCATCGCCTCCAGCGACCCGGTCACGCTCCATTCCGGAACTCGCCCCGAAACCAATAAGCTCGCGATCGCCGCTTCACCAACCTCCTCCACATAGCGAGGCGGCAGGAAATGATGGTGCGTATCAATGACGGTCATGCCGGTTGGTCGAACATGGCTACGCAATCGATCTCGATGTTGACGCCGTCGCGGTGTGGCGTTCCACCGACGCAGGTTCTGGTGACCTTTTCTTTGCCGATCTCCTGACGGAAGACCTCGTTGAACCGTTTGAAGTCCCTGACATCGCGAAGAATAACGCGCATGTTGACGACGTCGGCAAAGCCGGCGCCGGCCGCCTCGAGAACACTCCGGAGGTTCGCCAGCGTTTGCCGTGTCTGAGTTTCGATATCGCCATCCTCCACCTGTTTGGTTACCGGATCGAGCGGACCTTGTCCGGAAACAAACAGCATGTTGTTGAACCGGATGGCCTGAACGATCGGTGAAGGGGTCGAACGGTCAGAGAAGCCGGTTACAGGAGCGGCGCTGGACGTAATGATGGATTTTGACATGTCGTAATTGGCTACTCAGAGTCGGTTGATGTTAGACATCACAATCTCGGAGTCATTGCAAATATCGAATTTTCAGCGGACCATTGCACAGGCCTTCTGTCTCGCTATTTAGGTTTGGCCTTAAACAGTAACGGACTATCTGCCGCGAGATGTTTCCTTTCGAAGATCACCGGCCGCTCGGTTGAGTAAATCATGAAGCCATTTATGGGACGGTTCGTTTTCTACCCGTTCGTGCCAAAGGAGCCTGACCTCGAACGGGGCGGTAGCATAGGGTAGCTCGTGTGTTGTGACGGCGTGCGTTCGTTTCAGAGCCTTGGCAAGTGGACGAGGGACGATCGCTGCTAGTCCGGTATCGTCGAGCAGCGCCGGCAGTGCCAAAAAATGGGGAAGCGATACGGCTATACGCGGAGGGTAGTCGCTTTCAGACAACGCACGTTCCAGCGCCGGGCGATCGAACATTTCGGATCGTCTTGCCAGACCGCGCTCGGAAATGAACCCGCCGATCGCGCCCTCCTGCTCGCCGCCAAACGAGACCACAACCAGCGGCAGCCGTGCGAGCGTGGCGGTGTCGAGCCGTTTGATGGTGCGCTTCCGTCCGACGATCAGCACGTCGTCGTAGTCGAACAGGGATGCGGTGCGGAATCGGCTCGGAGGATCCGAGAACACGCCGATCGCGACATCGATACGCCCGAGATCGATCTGTTCGGCAAGGTCGATTCTCGTCACCGGCTTTATCTTCAGATCGATCAGTGGGGCTTCGTGCCCAAGGATATTCAGGAGCGGCGACGCCAGCACCATGGTTGTGAAATCATTGGCGGCCAACGTGAACTGCCTTGTGGAGGTTGCGGGGTCGAAAACCGGGAGTTCGACGGCAGCCTCGAGCGATCGCAGGGCATCGCAAACCTGAGAGGCCATGGCCAAGGCGCGTGCAGTCGGCTGCATCCCAGACGTGGTGCGCACGAACAGGTCGTCCTCCAGCACTTCGCGAAGACGCGCCAGCGAATGACTCACGGCGGACTGACTCAATGCGAGCTTATGGCTGGCGCGTAGAACGCTTCGCTCTTCCATCACGGCATCGAAGACCTTGAGCAGGTTCAAGTCCAAGGTCTTGAATGAAGCAGGCACACACAATACTCCACCGGTCCCAATTCGCTGCCTCAGTTAAATCCAATGGAGCGAATTGCGCAATCGAGCCAAGGCCGTTCTCGCTGGTGTCACCTGAATAAAGCTCAAGATCAAACTGCAAGAGTTTCACTTCCGTCCCGGGCCGATCGCGCCATTATCGCGGCCAATGAAGACGGGGGAAGCCATGAAGTTCTGGATGGGGGGTGCCACAGGCGTCAAAGCGGCGCTGGGCGCATTGGCGCTGACGTTCGCGACGGCCGCGATGGCGGCGGATGGTCCGATCAAGCTCGGGGTCCTGACCGATATGTCCTCGTTGTATGCAGACAACGGCGGCCAGGGTTCAGTCGTTGCGGCTCAGATGGCCGTCGACGATTTCGGCGGCGAGGTTCTCGGGCGACCTGTCCAGATCATAGCGGGCGACCATCAGAACAAGGCCGATGTCGGATCGGCAATCGCCCGGCGATGGTTGGAGAACGAGGGAGTCGAGGTAATTCTCGATGTGCCAAATTCAGCGGTAGCGTTGGCGGTCCAGGGGATCACCAGAGAGAAGAAAAAGATCTTCCTTGCGACCGGTGCGGCCACGTCGCGCCTGACCGGCGACCAATGCTCGATGACCGGCATTCATTGGACCTACGACACCTATGCTTTGTCGCAAGGTACCACACGGGCGATTTCGCGGTTGGGGGCGAAGAGCTGGTTTTTCTTGTCGGCCGACTACTCACTGGGGTCGCAACTCGAAGCGGACAGCAGAAAAGTCATCGACGCGATGGGCGGGCACGTCGTCGGCGCGGTGAAGCATCCGATCAATACCGCCGACTTCTCGTCGTTCCTGCTGCAGGCTCAGGCGTCGAAGGCGGATGTCATCGCACTCGCCGATGCCGGGGGCGACTTCGTCAACGCGGTGAAGCAGGCAGGTGAATACGGGATTTCAAGAAAGCAGAAGCTGGCCGGCTTGATCGTCTTCATCGCCGACATTCACAGTCTCGGGCTCGCGAGTGCGCAAGGTCTGCTCCTGAGCTCGGCCTTCTACTGGAATCTCAACGATGACACGCGCGCCTGGTCAAAGCGCTTCATCGCGAAAACCCATAAGGTTCCGACGATGATCCATGCTGGCACCTATGGCGCCGTCATGCACTACCTGAAGGCGGTCAAGGCAGCGGGTACGCTGGATGGTCCGACTGTCGCGGCGAAGATGCGCGAAATGCCTGTCAACGACTTCATGACGCGGAATGGTCGGATCCGGGAAGATGGGCGCCTGGTCCGCGACATGTATCTGTTTCGCGTCAAGTCACCTGAGGAGTCGAAGTTCGAATTTGATTATTACGATCTGCTCGCCACCATTCCGGGCGAGGAGGCATTCAGACCCATGGAGGAGGGAGGATGTCCTTTACTGAAGAAGTAGCCTTCGACGCCTGCCCCGCCGGCGAGACACGGCGCGCAGTGGTCGATCGGACGATCGCAGATCGTTTCGCCTGTCGCGACTTTTCGGATCGTCCGGTTTCGCAGCGGACCATCGAGAATATTCTGCGGGTTGCGCGGTTTGCGCCGAGCGGCGCCAACATCCAGCCGTGGCATGTCTACGCGGTCGCGGGCGACGTGAAGCAAACGATCTCTGCCGCGCTGCTGGCGGCGCACCGGACCGCGCGAGACGATCACGTCTCGGAATATAAATACTATGCGAGCGATTTGCCGCCGCCCTTCGCGGGACGCCGGGGAGAATTCGGGCGCATCTTCTACGGATCGCTCGGCATCGCCCAGGCGGATGCCGAGGCGCGGGCCAGCCAGACGGCAAAGAACTACACGTTTTTCGGCGCTCCGGTCGGCCTGATCGTCACGATCGATCGGCGCCTCGAGGTCGGAAGCTGGCTCGATCTTGGCATGTTCGTGCAGAACGTGATGTTGGCCGCTGCCGGGCGCGGCCTTCAATCGTGTCCGCAGGAGACGTTCGCAAAATATCACGCGATCCTTCGTTCGCGGCTCTCGATGCCGCAAGAGCAGATCGTCGTCTGCGGTATCTCGATTGGCTATGCGAGGGATGACACGACAACGCGGTTGATGCCGCGCGCCGACGTCGAGGCGTTCGCATCGTTTGCGGGATTCACAGAGTAAGGCCCGCGTTTTTTCGGAAGATAAGGAGACTGGTCATGGGAAGTCGGGACGAACTCATTCAGCGCAGCATTACGTTCCTTCGTGAGGTCAAGGATATGACGCCGGGCGCGGAGATGGAGCGTTGGCTCAACAAGACATATGGTGAGAGCAGCGATCTTTATCGGGACCTCTCTCGTCTCATCAAGGCCGGTGTCGAGGAGGGATGGGCGGCCAACCAGGAAGTGGAAGGTCCCGATTATCGGCGCAGCCGCATTCTCGAGCCTACGTCGGATACATTTCAGTTCAGCATCACGGCTGTCTACATGAACAGCGAAAGTCCGCGCCGCTTCACCGATGAGGATGATGGCGATGTGCTGCGCGGGCAGTATCACGGCCATCCCTACGGCGAACTCAATCTGGTCGTTCCCCTCAACAAGGGAGCGCAGTTGAAGGGACTGCAAGGCTGGCAGGGGCCCGGCTGGACCGCGCCGGATCCGGGAAGCCGTCATTATCCGGAAGTCAGAGGCGGGGCGGTCATCGCGCTGTTCTATCTTCCCGCGGGCCGCATTTCATACGATTTCCAACCTCCGGCCTGACGCATCTCGGATCTCCGCTTCTTAGCCGACGGAGCACTCTTCGTTCTCCCGATCGGTTTCTCTTCACATTGGAAAAGCTGATGACGCTGATCTATCCAGCCGTAGGCCAAGGCTTGCACCCTCTCTCATTGTCACCGACATACAAAAGTTCACTCAAGCGGGCTCCGCAGAAGCTACTCATCCCGATACGTCACACTTTATCCGAACTGACCGGGCCGGTTTATGGCCACGAGGCGGTGCGCGAAAATGACCATGATCTGACGATACAGCACGGAGGTGAGCCGATAGGCGAGCGGATCATCGTGCATGGTCACGTCCTGGATGAGGATGGAAGGGGAGTTCCCAATACACTTCTGGAAATCTGGCAGGCGAACGCGTGCGGGCGGTATGTGCATGTCAGAGACCAACATCCGGCACCGATTGATCCAAATTTTACGGGTGCTGGACGAGCGCAAACGGACACGTCCGGTTATTACCGGTTTATCACGATAAAGCCAGGCGCCTATCCTTGGGGCAATCACCATAACGCTTGGCGGCCGGCCCACATTCACTTTTCAATCTTCGGCGAGGCTTTCATCTCGCGTCTTGTTACGCAGATGTATTTTCCGAACGATCCGCTGTTCGAGTTCGATCCCATCTTCAATTCCGTGCCGGATGAGAAGGCCAGAGCGCGCATGATTTCAAGTTTCGATCTCGACAACACAAAGCCTGAGTGGGCGCTGTGTTACCGCTTCGACATTATACTGCGCGGACGCAGCGCCACTCCGATGGAGATCAAGTAAATGTCGAATTCGCGTTCGCGTTTGGAGGGGATCACGCCGTCGCAGACCGTTGGCCCCTTTTTCAAGTATGGTCTGACACCAAATGGCGCCTATGCATGGAACGACGCCTTCAAAAGCGATCTGGTGACTCCGGACGTCTCGGGCCAGCGCATTCGAATTGAAGGTTGTGTGTTGGATGGTGACGGCGCGCCGGTGCCCGATTGCATGCTCGAAATCTGGCAGGCCGACGCGCAAGGCCGCTTTAGCGATCCTCAGGAGAAGCGCGCATTACCGAACTCATCGTTTCGGGGATTTGGGCGCTGCGGTACCAATCCAGATGGCGCTTATGCTTTTGATACCATTAAGCCGGGCGCTGTGCCGGGACCTGATGGCAATCTGCAAGCGCCGCACATCCTAGTCGCAATTTTTGCGCGGGGAATGCTGATCCATCTTTATTCCCGCATCTACTTCGCGGACGAGGTTACCAACGCGAACGACGCAGTTTTGTTGGAGGTCCCTGTTGATCGCCGGGGTACCTTGATCGCGCAACCACAGCAGGTTGGAGATCGGAAAGTATATCGCCTCGATATCAGACTTCAGGGCGACGGAGAGACTGTCTTTTTTGACATTTGAATTTCGAACCATTATAAAGCTTTCAACGAACAGTTGTTCGGTAAACGAACAATCGAAATGGAGGATCGCGGACGGCTCGCCGTTCGCGTCGAGGGAGTGTCAGGATGAGTTCACGGGACGCAACGATTGCGCATGAACGGTCGGATTTGGCCGTGCAGGCGATTCATCCGGACTCGATCTATATCAACGGCAAATTCATTACCTCCGACAGCGCCTTCCGCGTTGCGAGTGCGGTGGCGGTGCGTGACGGCCGATTTCTGGCGGTCGGCAACACAGACGAGGTCAAGGCGCTGGCCGGCCCTGGCACTGATATCATCGATCTCAAGGGGCAGACCGTACTTCCAGGGCTGATCGACACTCACGTCCACGTCGAGCGCGCGGGCTTGTTGAAGTACACGGTTCAACTCAACGACGTGACTTCGGTCGAGCAGGCCATCGGCCGCATTTCCGAATATGCGGCAAAGCTGCCCAAAGGACGCTGGGTTCGAGGGGCGCAATGGCATCCGCTGTCTCAACTCGCTGAGAAGCGGTTTCTGACTCGCGAGGAACTGGACAGGGCGGCGCCCAACAATCCGGTGTGCCTGCCGATCGGCCATTTCACGCTGGTGAATTCGGAGGCGCTCAAGCTCGCCGGAATTTCAAAGAACACGCCTGACCCCGATGGCGGCATCATTCACCGCAACAAGGTCACCGGCGAGGCCAACGGCACGCTGGAAGAGGCGGCCGAAGATTTGGTGCACGATCTCCTTCCCGAGTGGTCCGACGACGAACGGGATCTGCAGATCAAGTATGCGATGCAATACTTTAATGAGTTCGGCCTGACGTCCGCGATCAGCGCGGCGGTGGACCCGGCGACCTTGCGCGCGCACCACCGGGTGCGCCAGAACGGTCAGGCGTCATTGCGCATCAGTGCAATGTACGCACCGACCGGCGGACTCAATCCGAGCATGACGCTCGAGGAATGGGAGCTGTTCTTCTCGCGGATCGGCGCAGCGTCGGATTTCGGCGACGACTGGTTGAGCTACTCCGGCGTGAAGCTGCAGATCGACGGCGGGATGACGCTGCGTACGGCGGCGATGCGCGATGGTTATCCTGATGATCGGGATTACAAGGGGACGATCGTCATCGAACCCGCTAGGTTCAATGCGCTGGTCGCGACCGCCAACCGTTACGGCTGGCGGGTCGGTGTTCACGCGGTCGGCGATGCCGCGGTCGATCGCGTTCTCGACGCCTACGAACTCGCCGATGCCGAGCGCTCGATCAAGGGGCGGCGCTTCATCGTCATTCACGGCAGCCTCATTCGCCGCGACCAGATGGAGCGCGCCCGGGGGCTGGATGTGCGGGTCGATGCGCAGACCTCGTTCTTGTGGGACAAGGCCGCGGCCGTCGCCAGATTCCTCGGCCGCGAGAATGCGGACCGCGCCTTCCCGATGCGAACCATGATCGACGTGATGGGTCTCGATGCCGTGGCGCAGGGAACGGATTATCCGATCAATCTCGCGAGCCCGTTCGTCAACATGTACGTGATGGTGACACGCAAGGACAAGAACGGCGACGTTTACGGCGCAGGCGAGCGGATCACGCGCGAGGAGGCGATCCGGCTCTATACCAGCGCGGCATCCCGGTATTCGTTCTCCGAAAACAAGACCGGCTCGATCGAGCCCGGCAAATACGCGGATATGGTTGTTATCTCCGACGACATTCTGACCGTGCCGGAGGAGGCCATCAAGGATGTCAAGGCGATGCAGACCATTGTCGAAGGGCGCACGGTGTTCAAACGTAACCCCGGCAAATGAATCAGAGACGTTGGTGTCTTCGTAGATCAAGGGAGCGGATGGTGTGAGCAAGAAACTGGGTTTCGATCATGTCACGAAAATCTTCGGCGGAACCGGAAAGGATACCGGCTTCGTCGCTTTCGACGACATCACGCTCGAAGCCTCGCCGTCTGAGTTTCTTGCCATCGTCGGCCCGTCCGGCTGCGGAAAATCCACCCTGCTGAAAATGGCGGCCGGGCTCATGCCTCCAACCAAGGGCAAGATCTTGCTGGACGGCAAGCCCGTACTGGAGCCGCCGCCCGGTGTGGTCTATCTCTTCCAGCAATATGCGAAGTCCTTGTTCGCTTGGCGCACGGTGATCGACAACGTGATGTTTCCGTTGGAGGGAACGCCGGGCGTGAAGCGCGCCGAATTGCGCGAGCGGTGCCGGGACTATCTCCGGCAGGTAGGCCTCGCGGAATTTTCCGATCGATATCCGTGGCAGTTGTCGGGTGGCATGCAGCAACGCGTTGCGATCGCGCGCGCACTCGCCGCCGACCCAAGCGTTCTGTTGCTGGATGAGCCGTTCAGCGCGGTGGACGCCCTGACCCGGATGGAGTTGCAGTCGCTCATGCTCCAGCTTTGGCAGCGTAAGAAATTCACCGCCATATTGGTTACGCATGATGTGGAGGAGGCGGTCTTTCTTGCGGACCGTGTCGCCGTTCTCGGCGCGAAGCCGACCGCGCTGAAAGAGATCGTGGATGTCGGCCTGCCGCGGCCGCGGGATCAGCTCACGACCCGCGAGGACGCCAGGTTCCTGAAACTTCGTCATCATCTGACCACGTCGTTGCTTGCCAAGAGTGCTGAGCATGTCGCAGCGATCTGAGACCCTCAACGTCAACCTGTGGGGCTTTGTCTCGCCGGTTGCCGTGCTCTGCATCTGGGAGACAGCAGGAGCGCTCGGCTGGATCAATCCGATATTGCTTCCGCGGCCATCGCAAATCGTGCTGTCTTTGATCGAGCTTGTCACGGACGGAGTGCTGTTCGGGCCCCTGTTGCGCACCATTGCGCTTTTCATCGTCGGTTACAGCCTCGCGAGCCTTATCGGCATCGCCATCGGTGTTGCCATGGCGACCAACCGGATTTTGTACGGATTGCTCGAGCCTTTGGTCGAATGCCTTCGCCCCGTTCCCAAGTCGGCCTTAGTGCCGGTGCTCTTTCTCTTTCTGGGCATCGGCAAGGTGACGATGATTACGATCGTCGTGCTGGCCGCGGTCTTTCCGATTTTGATCAGCACGTTCCAGGGCGTCAAAAGTCTCGATCCGGTTCTCCTGGAGACCGGTCGCACGTTTCAGGTCTCGCGCCTGCGCGCGATCGTGTCGATCATCCTGCCGGCATCGCTGCCCATGATCCTTGCGGGCATGCGCACGGCGCTTGGCCTCGGTCTCGTTCTGGTGATCCTCGCGGAAATGCTCGCCGGCGAAGACGGCATCGGCTTTCGGATACTGGATCTTCAACGCTCGTTTCAGATCCGCGACATGTTCGCCTGGATATTCGTGCTCGTCGCCTTAGGCGGTGGACTGATGATGTTGTTCGGCTTTGTTGAACAGCGCCTGGTTCCTTGGCGCGGCAAGACCTAACGGAGGAGAGTCACCATGCGTAGAATCTTACTATCGATGGGTGGGTTGCTGGTTGCGCTGCTCGCTTTCTCGCACGCCGTCGCTCCGGCTGCGGAATTACAAAAGGTGCGGGTCAGCATTATTCCGATCAATGACGTCGCGCCGCTGTTTGTAGCCATCCACAATGGCTATTTTAAGGATGTGGGCATCGAGATCGACACGACTCCCACTACGGGTGGGGCGACGGGTATCCCTGGCTTAGTAGGAGGTAGCTTCGATATCTCTTATGGCAATGTGGTATCCGCACTTCTGGCAAGTCAACAGGGGCTGAATGTGCGCGTGATCGCGCAGGTTACCAAACGTTACGACAGAAAGACTGATACGACGCCGATCATCGTGCGGGCGGACTCCGGGATCAAGAGCGGCAAGGATCTCGAGGGCAAGAGCCTGGCGGTCAACACGCGCAACAACGTGATCTGGCTCTACGCGAGAGCATGGGTCAAGGCGACGGGCGGCGATCCCGAGAAAGTCACCTTCAAGGAAGTGCCGTTCCCGCAGATGGAAGATGCCCTGCTTCAAAAGCGCATCGATGCGGCGTTTCTGGTGGCGCCATTCTCGATCGTCGCCTTGAAGAAGCCCGAGCTTACGACCGTTGCTTATCCGTATTCTGATTTGCAGATGGGGGTAAATGTCGGTCAATGGATCACGACAACAAAGGTGATGGCCGACAAGCCGGAGGTGATCAAGAAGTTCGTCGCCGGATGGCGCAAGGGTGTCGAGTGGTACAATGAGAACCGCACCAACCCCGTACTCTATAGCATTATCACTGGGTATTCGAAGACCGATGCGTCCGTTCTCAAAACGGTGGCCCTGGAAAAAGCGCCACTCAAATGTGACCTGCCGCAAATCAAGACGACGATGGACCTCATGATCGAGAACAAGCTTCTGACGAAACCCCTCGATCTGTCGAAAATCATCGACCCTCTGGCTCTTTAGGCCGGTCCGGAGCAGCGTGGATGAGTTCGGTTAGCACTCTCGATGACGTCAGGCGCGGCAAGGCCGATGTGAATCCAATCGCGGGCAGGCCGGGGCCACGCCTTTACGGTTTCCTGCTCATCGCGGTGCTGCTGCTCTTCTGGGAGATATCGTCCCGGCTCGGATGGGTGGTCAGCTCCTACTGGCCGCCGGTGACGAACATTCTGCGCGCGGCCGTCGAACAACTGGCGGGCGGCGATTTGCTGAACGCCTTGCTCGCGACGCTTGGGCGCGCCGCGATCGGCTATGTGATCGGCTCGGCTGTGGGCGTTTGCCTCGGGATATTGCTGGGCAAGAGCCGGTTTCTTCGCTTGGCTCTTTTGCCGTTGATTGAAATCGTCCGGCCGATTCCGACGCCAGCGGTAATTCCGCCGCTGATCCTGTTTCTGGGCGTGGATGATGCGCTCAAGATTTTCATCATTTCGCTCGCGAGTTTCTTTCCGGTCTTCACCAACACGATTTCAGGGGTTGCCGCGATCGACGATACCCTGATCCAGACGGCTCGAACGTTTCGTGCCGGCTGGGTCCGAACGCTGGTGCAGGTCGTCCTGCCGGCGACCTTACCGGCCATCGCGGCCGGATTGCGCACGGCGACCAGCCTGGCGTTCGTGGTCGCCGTTCTTTCCGAAATGATCGCGGGCTCGAGCGGCATGGGATACTACCTCGTGCAGATGCAATACGCCTTGCGGCCCGATCTGATGTATGCGGCCGTCCTCTATCTCGCCATCATCGGATACTGCCTCAATCGGGCGTTCGTCGCCCTGGAGACGCGCTGTCTTCCCTGGATGGGCAAGACGTGAGCAAGAAATTATATGTGGGGAGGATCTGACATGCTTGCCGCTACTCGCCTTGCTCTGTGCGCGCTGCTGGTCGCGGGGTCGACGGCACATGCCGCCGAGCTTTCGACATTACGGATCAGCGTGATTCCGACATCGGTTCTGGCGCCGCTCTATGCCGCCATGGAGAAGGGCTATTTCAAGGATGAGGGACTGAAACTTGAACTGGCTCCGACCGCCGGCGGCGCCATCGGCATTCCGGGTCTGGTCGGTGGTTCCTACGACATCGCGTTCAGCAACAATGTCTCGGCGCTTTCGGCTGTCGCGCAGGGGATCGACATCCAGCTTCTGGCTCCGTTCCCGCAAGGATCGGCCGATGAAACGGCCGTGATCGCGAGAAAGGGTGAGGGCATCAAGACCGGCCGCGATCTCAACGGAAAAATCGTCGCCTCAAATACGAACAAGAACGTGATCTGGCTTTATCTTCGCGAATGGATCCGCAAGACCGGCGGCGATCCCTCGAAAATCACGTTCCGGGAAGTTGCTTTCCCGCAGATGAACGACGCGCTGAAGCAGAAGCAGATCGATGCCGCGTTCCAGATCAATGTGTTTGTCATCGCTGCGAGCAAGGATCCTGCGCTCAAGATCGTGTCCTTCCCTTACCGCGAGGTGCAGCCAGAAGTGCAGCCGTCGCAATATGTGGCGACCCGGAAATTCATTCAGGCCAACCCGGACAAGATCGTGCGGTTTCTGCGGGCGCTCGATCGCGGCAACAAGTGGTTCGATTCGCATATCGGAACGGACGAGCTGTATTCGCTGGTCGCAGGATTCACCAAGTTGCCGGTCGCCGTTGTGCGGCAGTTGAAATTCCAGCCGGTCGCCAAGAAAGTCGAGCTGGTCGAACTGCAAAAGACCATGGCCTTGATGCGGCAGGAAGGCCTGTTGAAGGCGGACGTCGACGCCAAGGGCATGATCTATTCGCCCGGAACGCCCTGAGATTCATCGTCCAACAACAAGAAGAAAAGCGGAGATCAGGGTGAGCAAGTTTGGAGAACGCAGGCGGGCATGGCGCTGGCCCGGCAATGAGCGGATCGCGTTCACGATTGGCCTTGCCTTCGAGGCCTTCGAATTCCAATCCCAGTACCGAACGCGCGACACGCCGGGGAAGCTCAACCCGCTGTCGCTATCTTACGCCAACTACGGAGCAAACGTCGGCGCATGGAGGTTGCTCGAGCTGCTCGATGGCTACGGTCTGAAGTCGCATATGTCGACCAACGGTCTGGCTGCGGAACGCCATCCCGAGTTTCTCGCCATGTCGGTCAAAGAGGGGCACGAGATATCCGGCCACGGCTGGGTCAATGACCGGATCTACACGGCCGACGACCTTGAGACCGAACGGCGGGATATCGCGCGCACGACCGATGCGATCGCGGCCGCGACCGGCCGGCCTCCGAGAGGATGGACCAGTTCGGGAGCGACCCCGTCGGTCAATACGACGGGATTGCTTGCCGAGGCGGGATACCAGTGGAGCGGCGACGATGCGAGCGACGATCTGCCGTTCGTGAAGACTGTCGGCGGCCGCTCGATGGTGATGCTTCCGCACACCCACACGCATCAGAACGACGTGCAGATCTTTCTCGGGCCGCGAAACGGCCCCGGGATTATCTGGGAAGGCTTCAAGGAGTCGTTCGACCAGCTTTATCGCGAAGGAACCGATGGCGCGCCGGGATGGACCGAGATCATCCTGCATTGCCAGATCGGCGGCCGGCCGGTTCTGACCGGCACCATCAGAAAATGTCTCGACTACATCAGAAGCCATGACGGCGTCTGGTGCACGACCCGGGGTGCAATCGCCGACTGGACTCTCAAGCACGAAGCGCGGACGCAGTGATGCGCCGGCACGGCTCTGGATCAACGCAACATCATTGGAGGTTCGTGTGAGCAAATTTGACTCCCGCAGGCGATCATGGCGCTGGCCGAACAACGAGCGGATCGCTTTTTCGATCGGCATGGCGTTCGAGGCTTTCGAATTCCAGTCCCAGTACCGCACGCGGGATACGCCCGGAAAGGTGAACCCGCTGTCGTTGTCCTATGCCGAATACGGCGCCAAGGTCGGCGGATGGCGGTTGCTGGATCTGTTCGACGATTACGCAATCAAGTCGCACATCTCGACCAACGGGCTGGCGGCGGAGCGGCATCCGGAGTTTCTGGCGGCAGCGGTGAAGGAAGGTCACGAAATCGTCGGGCACGGCTGGGCGAACGACCGTCTGTACGCCACCATGTCGGCCGAGGCCGAGCGTGACGATATCAGGCGCACCACGGAGGCGATCACCGCGGCGACCGGAACGGCCCCGATGGGCTGGGCAAGCCCCGGCGCCAGCCCGTCCGCCCATACCTTGGATATCCTCTGCGAGACCGGGTATCGATGGAGCGGCGACGATGCGAGCGACGACATTCCGTTCGTGCAGCAGGTAAAAGGCCGCCCGCTGGTGATATTGCCGCAGACCAACGCGCAACATAACGACGTGCAAATTTTCCTCGGACCGCGCAACGCGCCGTCGATCATCTGGGAAGGCTTCAAGGAGTCATTCGACCAGCTTTATCGCGAGGGGCAGGAAGGACGGCCGGGCTGGACCGAGATCATCCTGCACTGTCACATCGGCGGGCGGCCCGTTCTCGGCGGGACGATCCGGAAATGTCTGGACTACGTTCGTCAGCATGAGCAGGTCTGGTGTACCACGCGGAATGAAATTGCGGCGTGGGCGTTGAACCAGAACGGCTCGGGTGCGGGCTAACGCCTCGCCATTGCAGGGTATGAGGAGCTTTCGAAACGATGTGGCATCCCGTGGTCGAATATTCCCGGAACGCTCCGGGCAGGTTTCCTCGCGCGATGGAGGCCTCAGCAAGAAAGCTTTTACAGTCTAAAAGAAGGTCAGTGATCGAGCAATGAAGCAATAGCCGTTGCTGATCCAAAATATTCGTTAGGGTCACCTGCTCACAATTGATAGCAGGCAGTGTTTCGCGCATTTGGGAGCTTCGCAAGATGTCGAAATCTTCGTTACAGCCAGTCTCGCGAGGGTTGAGTTTTGCTGAATATCTCAAACATGATGCACTAGGTCTGGCCGAGTTGGTACGCAAAGGCGAAACGACGGCGGATGAACTACTTGAGATTGCCTTGGCCCGGCTCGAGGTCGTGAATCCGTTGATCAATGCCGTCGTCGATACGTTTACAGACAAGGCGCGCAAGGAGATCGCTGGAGGTCTGTCCAACGGTCCCTTCACCGGCGTGCCTTATTTGTTAAAGGACCTTTTTATCGACCTGAAGGGCACCAAAACGACGAGCGGCGCAGTATTTCTCAAGGATGTCGTCGCGAAGCGCGACAGTACGATCGCCGAACGTTATCGTAAGGCCGGCCTGGTGATCTTTGGCAAGACGCACAGCCCTGAATTCGGCTCTGCTCCTGCGACGGAGAGCAGACTTTATGGCGTGACGCGGAATCCGTGGAATACGGACTATAGTGCCGGCGGTTCGAGCGGTGGTTCGTCCGCTGCGGTTGCGGCAGGTATCGTTCCTGCGGCAAATGGCAGCGACGCCGGCGGTTCGATCAGGACTCCATCTGCGACTTGTGGCCTTTTCGGCCTAAAACCCACGCGTGGTCGGGCGCCACTTGGCCCAGCTCGCTTCGACGGCGGTGGCGGCATAGCCACCGTTCATGCGTTAACTAGATCGGTGCGCGATAGCGCGGCACTGTTGGATGTCGTGGCTGGCATTGAGCTGGGCGCATCCTACGCTAGTCCTGTTCAGGTGCGGCCATATTTGGAAGAGGCGCAACACGATCCTCCGCGCTTGCGCATCGCGGTGATGACGCAGCCGTTTACGAAAGATGCCGTAAATGCTGACGTTCTGACTTCCGTCGCCGACGCCGAGAAGCTGTGCGAAGCACTGGGTCACACAGTTGAGGAGGCAACCCCTTCCATCGACGCAGATCTATTCGCATGGACACGAAAAGTTTTGAAAGCGGCAGCGGCTGTAACAGGCATTCACAATTCGGAGAGAGCGCTTGGACGAAAAGCGACCGAACAAGAATTTGAACCGAATACGTGGGAATCCTATCGTCAAGGTCTTAGTCTGACAGCGGAAGATATAATGCGCGCTCGCGAAGCCATGTTCGTACTGCATCGCCAGGTCGCAGAATTTATGGCGGACTACGACATGATCCTCACTCCAGCGACTGCCTGCGGCCCGTTCCCCGTCGGCACGCTCGGGCCGGTACATGTCGGTCCCGAGGCCGACGCGGGTCGCCGCCGTCTCAGTTGTTTCACCGCATTAGCGAACCTGACCGGTCAACCGGCCATGAGCGTTCCGCTATTCTGGAATGACGCGGGCATGCCAATCGGAGTGCAGTTCTGGGCGCGCTTCGCAGCCGAAGATATGCTGTTCCAGTTGGCAGGTCAGCTCGAGCGGGCACGACCATGGTTCAATCGCTTGCCGAAAATGACCTTGGAAGCTTCCTAGAAGGGTCTGCGCTGCCCGCGAACGACGGGCTTCGCAAGAACATTCTTGAATGGGATTGCCCGATTTGCTGGAGCAATACGGCATCAAGTCGCACATTCAGACCAACGGGCTGGCCGCGGAACGGCATGCTGAGTTTCTCACCGTGGTGAAGCAGGGCACGGGATATCCGGTCACGGCTGTGTCGACGATCGGATTTATGCCGTCATGTCGACCCAGGCCGAGTGTGACGATTCGAGAGACATTCCGTTCGTGCAGCAGGCGAAAGGCCGTCCGCTCGTGATATTGCCGCAAACCAACGCTCGGCATAATGACGTGCAGATTTTCCTCGCGCAATGGGCCGTGGATCATCTGGGAGGACTTCAAGGGATCGTTCGATCAGCTTTATCTTGAAGGGCAGAACGGGCTGGACCGAAATCATTTTGCGTTGTCACATCGGCTGACGGCTGGTCCCGTCAGAATTTCGTCTGACATCAGGTGGTACACGACCCGCAAAAATTGTGAAGTGGACGTTGAATCAGAACAGCTCAGGCAAGATTTAGCAGTCCTGCCGAAACTGGTGGAGTTTTCGAAGCTATGCCCCATTTTGTGATCGAATATTCCGATGGAGCCGTGAGCCAGGAAGGGATGAGCCACCTGATGGAGCGGCTCGCCATCGCAGCGGCGCGGACGGGCGTTGTGCGGGCATCTGACATCAAGGTGCGGGCACGAAGCTACAGCCAATTTCTGGTCGCAGGCAAACAAGACAGCTTCGTTCATCTGTCGGTCTATTTGCTTGCAGGACGAACACCAGAACAGAAGATCGGGTTGAGTGAACAGCTACGGCAGGTAATGATTGAAGACTGCGCGAACGTCGTCAGCCTGAGCGTTGATATTCGTGATATGGATCCTGCCGCGTACAAGAAGCGGCTGAAATGATCACGACGGTTTTGCGTCGCCGGTCGCTAGGTAGCCAACCGCGTGGAAATCTCAGGTGATTAGACCAGCAACGGCTGCACTGCAGTAGACAGGTTCTTCAATAGCGGCAGGAAACGGTCGATCATGTCGCCCGTGGTGATGCGGTCGACATGCGCGCCGATATTGGCAGCCGCGACGATCGTGCCGTCATAGCGCCGCAGTGGCACCGAGATCGAGCGAAAGCCCTCTTCAGCCTCCCGATCGACCAGACTGTATCCTTTGGTCCGCTCTGCGATGATGGTGGCGATCAGCGTGGGCTTGTCGAGAAGCGTGCTCGGGGTTTGCGGCGTCAGAGTGAGGCTGTTGATCCTGCTGGTAAGCTCCTCGTTGGACAGGCGACTGAGCAGTACGCGCCCTACCGACGTGCAGAACGCGGGCAAGCGATAGCCGATGTCCAGTCCTGTCGAGAAGATGCGTGCAGGGCTGGAGCGCGCGATGAATACCACGTCGTTCGCATCGAGGATCGCGACGGAGCAGACCTCCCTAGCCTTGGTCGCGACGTCATCCATCAGCGGCTGCAGCACCGTGCTGATCTGGTTGGAGGTCAGATAGGCGGCTGCCAGTAGCAGCACGCGCGGCGTCAGGGAAAACAGCCGCTCATCGCCCATGACGAAACCGGATTGTTGCAACGTCATCAGTATGCGCCGGACGGTGGCGCGCGGCAGGTTCGCCGTCTTGGCGATGTCGCTCAGCGTCATCGGACGGCGTTCGATGCTGAACGACTGAAGCACCCGAAGGCCGCGGTCGAGGCTTTCGATGAACTCCGCTCCGCCGCGCGCGTTCTTTTCTTCCTCTGTGCGCTTCAGTTTTGGCATCGCGGCAGCGTTCCCTCGATATCGGGTTGACGAATTATCACAAGTTTCTACGTGCGACATTAGCTTTATCTGTTGCTCTGACCAGCGGTCTGAGATCGAAGGACGGATCGGCGGCTTCCTCCGGCTTGGGTGAAACCCCGGCGGCAATCAGCCTGCGACAGGCCATCTGGTCGCCCGGTCTGTTGATACTATCGGCGGCGATCAGATCATCGCCCCTGTAGAAGAAAACGGAAAACTTGCCGTCGTCTTCCGAGCCGCGCATGACCGTGCGGTCATGACGGGCCGATAAGCCCACGATCTGAAGCTTGGCGTCGTATTGATCGGACCAGAACCGCGGCACGGCATCGTAGGGGGCATGGCGGCCCGCGATGGCGAGCCCTGCGGCCTTGGCCTGATCCTGGGCGTTCTGTACGGATTCGAGCCGGACCCAGCCGTCGGCGAAGCGGTTGTAGTGGTTGGCGCAATCTCCGGCGGCATAGATGTCCGGGTGTTCGGTGCGACCGTGCTCGTCGACCACGACGCCATTGGTGCACTTCAATCCAACGGTGCGTGCCAGATCGTCGTTGGCGATTCCGCCGATTCCGACCAGCACCAGATCTGCCCGAAGTTTCGTGCCGCTGGCGAGCGTGACTGCGGTGACGCGGCCGTTGTCGCCTTCCATGGCGACCACGCTTTCCCCCATCCGCACGTCGACGCCGGCCGCAAGATGCATGTCGTGGAGGAAATTGGACACCAGCGGGCATACGGCACGCTCAAGAAGCCGCGTGACACTCTCGACCACCGTAACCTTCTTGCCGAGCTTGGCCGCCGAGGAGGCAACTTCGAGCCCGATGAATCCGCCGCCGACGATCACGACTTCCGCGGCTTGCGCGAGTCGTGCCTTGAGGTCGAGCGCGTCCGTCACCGACCGCAGATAGCAGACGCCATCGAGATCGGCGCCAGTAACCGCGATCTGCCGGGCGCGCGAGCCGGTGGCGAGCACCAGTTTGTCGAAATCCAGTGTAGTGCCATTGTCGAGGCTGACGCGTTTCGCGCCGGGATCGAGTTCGGTCGCGCGACGCCCAAGATCGAGATCGATGCGTTCCTTCTTGAAGAAGGTCTCGTCACGCAACAGGAGATTGTCCTCGCTGGTGACGTCGAGCAGGAAGTCCTTTGAAAGCGGAGGTCGCTGATAGGGGAGCCACGTCTCGTCGCAAACGACAGTGATGCTGTCAGCATAGCCGGCTTCGCGCGCGCTGAGGGCACTCTGGATGCCGGCGTAGGAGGCGCCAATGACGACAAGCCCGGTCATGACTGGCTCTCGGGGACGTAGACGATCAATTCACTGATCGAAGGAGGAATCCTGAGCTGACAACTGAGACGACTAGCTGACTTACGAAAGGCAGTCACATTCGACAAGAGCTCGATCTCATCATCGCTCGGGGGCGGAATCAGGTCTACTTGCGCCTCATCGACATACACATGACAGGTTGCACAGTCGAGACAGCCTCCACATTCGCCGTCGATGCCTCGGATACCGTTGCGGACCGCTGCCATCATGATGGTAACGTCGCGCTCGATCTCGACATCCTCTTTTTCCCCGCTCGACAAAATGAACTTAATCCGAGCCATATTTCCTCTCCTCGGATGACGTTAAGTCAATAAACGAACATAAGTTCGATAGACGACCATAGCCTAATTGACGCGGCTTGTTCAACGGCTATGAGAATTTAGCATTCTACGCAGTTCGATTTCGTTGTCCCCCTTGCATTTTGAGATCTTTGGAGGCATTCTTCCAAGAACGCACATAAGTTCGTCTATCGAACATTGAGGAAGAGGATTATGCTGGGACGGGCGTTGTTCGCGCTAGGTTTTGCTCTCGCGCTCTGCCAAGGCGCGCAAGCACAGTCACACCTGGATCTGACTGCACCGTCGATGGTGCTGGTGAACGGCAAAATCTTTACTCTCGATTCTCGCTCTACAGTCGCGGAGGCGCTTGCGATCCGGGATGGCAAAATTCTTGCGATCGGAGACAGCGCTACAATCCGGTCAATGGCCTCTAGCCAGACCCGTATGGTCGATCTCGGCGGTAAGACGGTCGTCCCGGGACTGATCGACACCCACGCGCATTTCAAGGCAGCGGGGCTGTCTGATTATGTTGTGAACTTGAGCCGCGCAAAAACGGTCGCGGATGCATTGAGCGCGATCAAACTATTTGCCGCGAAGAAGAAGTCGGGCGAGTGGATCCTCAGTAGCGCATGGCATCCGCCTTCTCAACTAGCGGAAAGGCGCTATCTCACCCGTCAGGAAATCGACAGCGTGGCGCCGAACAACCCCGTCTATCTCCGCACGGTTGGGCATTTCTCGATGGCCAATACGCGCGCGCTTGAGAAGGCGGGTGTGGGCCTGAGCAAGGATACTCCAGATCCTAGCGGTGGACACTTCGAACGGGATGCCGCTGGCGAACTCACTGGCGTTCTAGTGGAAACCGCGATCGATAAAGTTGAGAAGGCAGTGTCACCATGGACGGAAGACGATCAGTTCCGCCAGTTCAAGCTCGCCGAAGCTGCGCTAAACAGTTTCGGACTGACCAGCGTCGTTGAAGGCGCGACCTCGGCAGGCGATATCGCTGCACTGGAGCGGGTTGCTGCATCCGGGGAGGCGACGTTGCGCGTCGGTCTTATGTTCCGGCCCGAGCCGCCGCCCGAAAATGCCGTTTGGGAAGCGATCATGCGCGGCAATGGCGCGTCGTCTGGCTTTGGCGACGACTGGCTGAAATTCGCGGGGATCAAGATTTTCTACGATGGCGGCATGACGTTGAAGACCGCACTGATGCGGGATGTCTATCCGGATTCTCACGGCGATTTTCATGGTATCGCGCAACAGTCGCCGGAACGCTTGAAACAGCTTGTATCGATCTGCAACCGATACAACTGGCGCGTGGGCGTGCATGTGGTCGGCGACTTGGGCATCGATCAGGTTCTTGATGCATTCGAAGCCGCCGACCGTGAGAAATCGATTAAGGACCGTCGTTTCATCCTTATTCACGGCAGCCTTATTCGGCCTGAGCAGATGGAGCGGGCGAAAAAACTTGGCGTGCGAGTCGACTTCCAGAACGTGTTCATGTGGGACAAGGCTGCGACAGTAGAGCGCTTCCTCGGCAAGGAGGTCGCCGATCGTGCGGTCCCAACGAAAACTCTTATTGAGAAGATCGGCTTGAATGGCCTGGGAGCCGGCACTGACTTTCCTGTGAACACGATTAATCCATTCATCAATATGTATATCATGGTGACACGGAAGGACCTGCGGGGGCGCGTCTATGGTGCGGCCGAAGCCGTTACCCGCGAACAGGCTTTGCGGCTCTATACCAGTGCAGCCTCGCATTACATGTTCGATGAGGACAAGAAGGGTACGCTTGAGCCGGGAAAATTCGCGGATTTGGCAGTGCTGTCCGCCGATTTGATGACGGTGCCAGATGAACAGATCAAGGATATCAAAGCCGATCTAACGATCGTCGGCGGCAGGATCGTATTTCAACGTTAGTTGTCGCGCTCGCAGCAGGCGCTTCTCGAAATCGAACAGGAGACTCAAACCATGATGAGCCAGGAACAGAACGATCTCATCACCCGTGTCGGTCCTTCGGCACCTGCCGGCAAGCTGATGCGCATGTATTGGCAGCCCGCGGCCCTGGTGGATGAGCTCGAAGGCGACCGGCCGATCAAGCCGCTCAAGCTGCTCGGCGAGAACTTCGTGCTCTTCAAGGACGAGAAGGGGCGGTATGGATTGATGGATCGCGATTGTCCGCATCGCGGCGCGGATCTCGCTTTTGGCCGTCTCGAGAACGGCGGCCTGCGTTGCGCGTTCCATGGCTGGCTGTTCGACGTCAGCGGACAGTGCCTCGAGGCTCCGGCCGAGCCGGGAAACTCCTCGCTGTGCAAGAACATCAGGCAGCGCGCTTATCCGGTGATCGAGAAGGGCGGTATTCTCTGGGCTTACCTGGGCGAGGGCGAGCCGCCGGCATTTCCCGAGATCGATTGCTTCGCAGCCCCCGATGCCTACACGTTCGCCTTCAAGGGGCTGATGGCGTGCAACTGGCTTCAGGCCCTCGAGGTGGGCATCGATCCTGCTCACGCATCCTTTCTGCATCGCTTCTTCGAGGACGAAGATACCTCGTCGGCCTATGGCAAGCAGTTCCGCGGCGCGTCGGCGGATTCCGATATGCCGATGACCAAGGTGCTGCGCGAATACGATCGTCCCATCATCAACGTCGAGCGCACCGAATACGGTCTTCGGCTGATTGCGCTGCGCGAGATCGACGATGAACGCACCCATGTGCGCGTGACCAATCAGTTGTTCCCGCACGCCTTCGTCATTCCCATGAGCACGGAAATGACCATCACCCAGTGGCATGTGCCGGTGGATGACGAGCATTGCTACTGGTACGCGATCTTCACCAGCTATTCGACGCCGGTAAACAAGAAGAAGATGCGCGAGCAGCGTCTCGAACTCTACGAACTCCCGGATTACGTGTCGCGGAAGAACAAGTCCAACGACTACGGCTTCGATCCGCATGAGCAGGCGACCGAAACCTACACCGGAATGGGCGCCGATATTAATGTCCATGACCAGTGGGCGGTCGAATCGATGGGCGCAATACAGAACCGGACGCGTGAGCATCTTGGCCAGTCCGACAAAGCGATCATCCAGTACCGGCGGCTTCTCCGGCAGGAAATCGAAAAGGTTCAGTCCGGAGGAAAGCCGTTGTTGTTTCTCGAT
>Ga0153956_1001199_pt1 | contig 24056 bp, 25 predicted proteins | sample TSFL040MetaG_FD_104704 | JGI IMG/M metagenome (GOLD analysis project Ga0153956, IMG submission 104704) | Attine ant fungus gardens microbial communities from Florida, USA - TSFL040 MetaG | ecosystem: Host-associated > Fungi > Mycelium > Unclassified | place: USA: Florida, Wekiwa Springs... | reverse complement strand
GAATACGGCTTGCCCATCCACGCTGACCTCCGTCACAGCCAGCCCATGAATCACAAAATCACCCACAACGGAATCGGGCCGATATCTTTTCCGATTCAACCCGGTCGAATTCGACTCTAGCTGGCGCTAGTCGCCTTTGCCGGGTTCCGCCGAGAAGTATTTGTCGTACTTGCCCTCTTCGCCCTTATGCTCGTCGGCATCGGCGGGGGTCTGGTCGTTCTTGCGCGTGACGTTGGGCCATTGCGCGCTGAAATTGTTGTTGAGTTCCAGCCACTTTTCGAGCCCGCTCTCGGTATCGGGCAGGATCGCCTCGGCCGGGCATTCGGGCTCGCACACGCCGCAATCGATGCACTCGCTGGGGTTGATGACGAGCATGTTCTCGCCCTCGTAGAAGCAGTCGACCGGACACACCTCGACGCAATCCATATACTTGCAGCGGATGCAGGCATCGGTGACGACGTAGGTCATTTCGGGCTCCCCAAGGTACGAATTGCGGCCGTGCTATGCCGGTGACTCCCGGAGGTCAATCAATCCGGGCTTGATGCGAGACGTTCTTAACTTTCGGGGTCGGCGCCGACGACCAGGTCTTGATAACAGGCCTGCGCTTCGCTCGGCGGACCGCGCCGGATCGGGAGGATCTCGACCCGGATCGTGCGGACCTCGCCGTGGCGCGTTGCGAAAGTCAGGATATTGCCGATGCGGACGGACGCGGCGGCGCGGTCCACGGCGCGGCCATCGATGCGGAAGCGGCCCTGTTCGACCAGGTCCTGCGCCAGACTCCGCGTCTTCGCGAAGCGCGCGAACCACAGGAACTTGTCGAGCCGCATGCCGTCAACCATTCAGCATGTCCGCGAGCGCGGCGAAGGCATTGTCCCTGCGCGGCGCGGTCGGCTGGGCGTTGGGGGGCAGGCCCTGCCACAGCCATTGCGGGCGTCCTTCGGCGTCGGGCCTGGCGGTGCGGAAGCCGAGCTGCGCCATCAGCCGCGCCAGCGTGTCCGGTTGCAGCCCGATCGACGTCGCCAGTGCCGGATCGAGCGCGAACGGCGCGCGGCCGGCCTTCGACTGTTTCAGCCGCGCGTCGTGCGCCGTTCGCGCGATGCGCTCGGCGAGATCGACGCGCACCGCCTGTTGCCCGAGCGGGCGAAAGCCATGCGGCAGGTCCGCGCCGGGCGCTCCCCTGGGCAGCGCCGTCGCCCCCTCGCGCGGGCCGTCGCCGAGCCGCATCAGCGTCCGCCGCCACCCCGCCGCCTGCGGCTTGAGCAAGGCGGGCGCGAACAGGTCGAGCGTGCCGATCGTCACCCCGATCTTCGCCAGCCGCTTGCGCGCGGGCGGATCGAGCGCCTCGACCTGCCGCCCGATCGCGCGGCGCGGGAGCAGCCCGCCCGCGTCGAGCAACGCCCCCGCGACCGCCCGCAACGGCGCACCGGCGGCGGCATCGCGCAGGATCGCGTCGAGCTGGACGAAGACGGGCAGGTGCCGTGCGACTTGCCCCGCCAGCCACGTGTCGAGCCGCGCCTGGACGGGCTTCCTGACCGCCGGATCGAGCGCCGCGACCGCGCGGTCGAGCACGATACGTGGCTGGGCGAGGTTGGCGCCGGGGGCGATGTACGCGACGGCGAGGCCGCGCCATACCACCTCCGTTCGTGCTGAGCTTGTCGAAGCACGGCTTTCCCCAAGCGATACGCTGGTGGCGCGCCGCCCTTCGACAGGCTCAGGGCGAATGGAGAAATCGGAATCCTCCCCCCGCACCAACTCCCCCGCGCGCCGCGCCAGTTCCGCGCCCAGCCTTTTCTCCGCCGCCGCCAGCAACAGCCGTTTGTCCGCCGCGCGCGCATCCGGCGCGACGGTGAAGGTGAACCCCGCCAGCGTCCCGATCGGATGGTCCTCGACCAGTACCTCGCCTTCCTCGCCGATCACCACCGGCAACGCGCCGGTATCCTTGCCGATCTGGCGCATCAGCACCGTCGTCCGCTTGTCGACGAACCGCTGCGTCAGGCTGGTGTGGAGCGCGTCGGACAGCCGCTCCTCGACCGCGCCGGTCCGCGCCGCCCAGTGCGCCGGGTCGGCCAGCCAGTCGCTCCGGTGGGCGATATAGGCCCAGGTGCGGATCGCGGCGATGCGCCCGGCGATCGTCTCGACATCGCCGGTCACGTCGTCGAGCCGCGCGACCTCGCTTCCGAACCACGACGCCGGAATGTGCCCGTCGCCCTCGCTCAGGTGCTGGAACAGGCGGCCCACCAGCCGGGTATGCGGCTCCGCGCCGAGCTTCCTGAAATCGGGCACGCCGCACGCCGCCCACAGCCGCGCGACCATGCCCGACGAGCGCACGCGGCCGCGCACCCAATCCTCCTCGGCCAGCCGCTTGAGCACGCCGAGATCGACCGCCGGCGGTGCGGCGCGCAGGGCGGGGTGCATGGGCCGCGTCTCCAGGCTCGCGATCAGCGCGTCGATCGACGCCAGGTCGGGCTCGCCCTCGCGCCAATAGAGGAAATCGAGCGCCGGAAAGCGATGTTCCTCGATCGCGTACACCTCTTCCGGCGTGAACGCGCCCGGCCCTTCCGCCGACAGCGACCCGAACGTGCCGTCGCGCTGGTGCCGCCCCGCGCGGCCGGCGATCTGCGCCATCTCGCTTACCGTCAGGCGGCGCTGGCGCTGGCCGTCGAACTTGGTGAGACTGGCGAAGGCGACATGGCTCACGTCCATGTTCAACCCCATGCCGATCGCGTCGGTCGCGACCAGATAGTCCACCTCGCCCGCCTGGAACATCGCGACCTGTGCGTTGCGGGTGCGCGGGGACAGCGCGCCCATCACCACCGCCGCGCCGCCGCGCAGCCGCCGGATCATCTCGGCGACGGCATAGACTTCCTCGGCGCTGAACGCGACGATCGCGGAGCGTTTGGGCAGGCGCGACAGCTTCTTTGCCCCGGCATAATTGAGCGTCGAGAAGCGTGGTCGGTTGACGATCTCCGCGTCGGGCACCAGCGCCTTGACCATCGGCCGCAGCGTCTCCGACCCCAGGATCATCGTCTCCGCGCGGCCCCGCGCGCGCAGCAGCCGGTCGGTGAAGACATGTCCGCGCTCCTGGTCGGCGCCGAGCTGCGCCTCGTCGAGCGCGACGAACGACACATCTCTGTCGGTCGGCATGCTTTCGGCGGTGCACAGGAACCATCGCGCATCGGGCGGGACGATCCGTTCCTCGCCGGTGATCAGCGCGACGCGGTCCTTGCCCTTGATCGCGACCACCCGGTCATAGACCTCGCGCGCCAGCAGCCGCAGCGGAAAGCCGATCATCCCGCTCGAATGCCCGCACATCCGCTCGATCGCGAGGTGCGTCTTGCCGGTGTTGGTGGGGCCGAGCACCGCGGTGACCGGGTTGGTGTACGCATTCATTACGCCGGCCAACATCGGCGTGTCGGAGGCGGTTCGCAAGCGTTGCCATCGCAATCCTCCCCCGCCAGGGGGAGGTGTCAGCGTAGCTGACGGAGGGGGAGGATGGCTTCGAACCAACCTTTGTGCTTCCTCCCCCTCCGTCGCCTTCGGCGCCACCTCCCCCTGGCGGGGGAGGATATGTTGGTGGCTGTCAGGTCTTGACGGAGTCGAACGTCCGCGACACTCCTTGACGCCATGACACGCTGGCCCCTTCTCCTCGCTATCCTTTCGCTCGGCGCGTGCAGCGGGCTGGGCCAGGACGGGCCGTCGCAGGACGAGATGTCGGACGCGCTCGCCCGCCGCGGCGAGAAGGTGCAGTCGACCGAGCGGATCGCGTGCAAGGCGGCGCCGTCGCTGCCCGGTTATATCTGCGACTTCAAGTCGGTGGTCTGTTCCGCCTTCACCAAGAAGTGCGACAAGTCGCAGCAGCGTACCGGCCGCTTCGTCCAGGTCAGTGGCAGCTGGATGTTCATGGGCGATGTCGAGGATCCCGGCCGCGGCACCGTGCCGCCGCCCGAACCGACGCCGAGCGAACCTGCGGTGGTGACCGACCTCGGCGGCACCGACGCCAATGCCAACGCCGTCGCACCGGCCGCCTCGCCCACGCCGAGCCCGACCCCGTCGCCGACTCCCAGGCCAACTCCGACCCCCAAACCGTCGCCGACGCCCTCGCCCAGCGCGACGCCGAGCCCGAAACCAACCGCCACGCCGGCTCCGAAGCCCACGCCCAAACCGACTCCGGGCGGCGTCAACCGCATCTGGCTGAGCGGGCGCTGGGGCGCGGCCGACGGCGATTGCACCGCGCGCCGGGCGGTCAAGTTCGGTGAGGGCGGCGGCTTCTACGGCAAGCGCGGCATCGGCAAGTGGAGCCTCAAGGGCAAGACCGTGACGGTGACCGGCCAATATTCCGACACCGACAAGCCGTTCGAACAGAGCCTGTCGGTCGAACGCACCGGCGACGACGCGATGATGATGGAGGGCAGGCGCTACCACCGCTGCCCGAACTGAGGAGAGGGTCATGAAGCCCTGGGCTCGATACCTGATCTGCGCGGTTGCCGGGCTGGCGCTCGGCGCGGGGGCGGCGGTGCAGCGCGTGCGGACGGGGGCGGTCGGCGCCAGTACCGCGATCGGGCCGTGGACCACGGGCAAGGATTTCGGGACCGCGGGCGCCAGCGCCTTCACCCGCGCCGTGGTGTCGCTGCGCGGCATCCTCGCGCTGCCGGCGCACGAGGCGCGCTATTACAACGCCGCGGTCGACAGCGCCGGCCAGCCGCTCGACGGCAAGTGCCGGTATCGCGTTTCGGGCAAGGCGATGCCGACCAGATGGTGGAGCATGACGCTCTACGATCACGCCGGATACCTGGTGACCAACCAGGCCAACGTCTTCTCGGTCGCGAGCGCCGCGGTGCCCGATCAGGCGAACTGGTCGGTCGTCGTCGCGCCGGCCGAACAGGCCGGGATGTGGTTGCCGACCGGACGGATCGACCGGTTCGAGTTGACGCTGCGGACGTACCTGCCCGATGACGGCGGCGTCGGGAACCTGACCCGCGACCAATTGCCCTCGATCGTCAGGGAGGGCTGCTGATGCGCCGCTGGATCTTGCCGCCGCTGCTTGGGCTGATCCTGGCCGTCGCCGGTTATGTGATGACGCTGACGCAGTTCCCGCATGTCCTGATGAGCCTCGCGACGAAGCGGGTCGGCAAGATGGGCGGCTACAACACGATGTACGCCGCCCCGCTCGCGACCGACAAGGCGCGGTCGATCGTCCGGCCGAGCCCCGATCTCGCCTATTCGTCGTGCCCCTATGACGTGTCGAACGGCCCGGTGCTGGTCGACGCCGAACCGGTGCCGGCGCCCTATTGGTCGTTGTCGGTGTTCGACGCGCGGACCGATGTCGCGTTCGTCCGCAACAATATCGAGGCGGAGGGCCAGCCGATCCGCATCGCGATCGCGCTGGCGGGCCAGCCGGTGCCCGACGGCATGCAGGCGGTGCGGGTCAAGGACGCGAGCGGCATCGCGCTGATCCGCATCCTGGTCCAGGACCGCGCGCAATTCCCCGCGATCGACGCCGCGCGCAGGAAATCGAGCTGCAAGCCGCTGAGCTGAATTATCAGCCCCTCCCCTTCAGGGGAGGGGTAAGGGGTGGGGGAGGCCTCGCAGAGGCCATCGCTTGTGGCGGCCCCACCCCAACCCCTCCCCTGAAGGGGAGGGGCTAAGTTAGGTCGCGCATTCTCCGCTTCGAGGTCGCGGACATAGGCGTCGCGGTTGATGGGCAGTGCTTCGCGCCCTTCGCCGGCGTTATGAGTGCTTGAACGCGTCGGAGATGCTGCACGATGCCGGGCCCAGAATGACGATGAACAGGGTCGGCAGGATGAACAGGATCAGCGGGATCGTCATGATCGCGGGCAGGCGCGCGGCCTTTTCCTCGGCGCGCATCATGCGCTCGTTACGGAATTCCGCGGACAGCACGCGCAAGGCGCTGGCGAGCGGGGTGCCGTATTTCTCGGTCTGGATCATCGTCGTGACGACGCCCTTGACCGCGTCGAGGTCGACGCGCGTCGCGAGGTTCTCGAACGCCTGGCGGCGGTCCGACAGGAAACCCAGCTCGATCGCGGTCAGCGCGAATTCGTCGCCCAATTCGGGATAGGCCTTGCCCAGTTCCTTCGACACGCGATGGAACGCGACGTCGACGGTCAGGCCGGCTTCGGCGCAGATCACCAGCAGGTCGAGCGCGTCGGGCAGGCCCTTGCGGATCGCGGCGCTGCGCTTGCTGATCTTGTTCTTCAGGTAGATGTCCGGGCCCTTATAGGCCAGGATGAAGGTGCCCGCGACCAGGCCATACGCCTTGAGCGGCGACCAGCCCTCGAACATGTCGGTGCCATAGACCAGGTACAGCATCGGCCCGCCGAGCACGATCGGCAGGACAAGCCGACCGAAGATGACCGCGACGGCATATTCCTTCTTGCGGATGCCGGCCTGGAGCAGCTTGGTCTGCGCGACCTTGAGCTGGCTGTCCTGCAGCACCTTGAGGCTCGACAGGAACGAGCGGATGCGGTCGGTCGTGTCGTTCTGGCGCACCAGCTTCGCGCGGCGCTTGCTGGTCGACGCGGTGATGCCGGCCTTCAGCTGTTCGCGACGGTCGTTGAGCGCCTTCAGGCGCTTCGCCATCGGATCGCGCGACGTCATCACCGCATAGATTGCGAGCAGCACCGCGAACGCGGCGACCGCGGCCAGCATGGTGCCGACCCAGATGACGTCGACGCCGAGCAGGGTGGGGTTGTGCGGAGGCATCGTTACGCCCTCAAATCTCGAAATTGACCATCTTGGCCATGATGAAGGCGCCCAGACCCATCCAGATCAGGCCGCCGATGCCGGCGACGATCAGCCGCTGATCGACGAAGAAATTGCCCATATAGGCGGGGCTGATCCACATGATCAGGCCGAACACGATGAACGGCAGCGAGCCGACGATATAGGCCGACGCCTTCGATTCGGACGACATCGCCTTGATCTTGAGCTTCATCTGGCCGCGCTGGCGCAATACCGTCGCGAGGTTGGACAGCGTTTCCGCCAGATTGCCGCCGGTCTCGCGCTGGATCGCGATCGAGATGACGAAGAACTGGAATTCGGGCGTGCCGAGCCGGTCGGCGGTTTCCTGCAGCGCGGCGTCCATCGAGCGGCCGATCTTCATCTTGTCGCTGACCGCGCGGAACTCCTCGCCGACCGGGCCGGGCACTTCGGCGCCGACCACGCCCATCGTCTCCGAGATCGGCAGGCCCGAGCGCAGGCCGCGTACCAGCAGTTCGATCGCATCGGGAAACTTCGCGGTGAACTTGTTGACGCGCTTCTTGATGAAGAAGCCGACGACGAAATGCGGCAGGCCGGCGCCGATCACCACGCCGATCAGCAAGGCGACGATCAGCGGCGCGCCGCGCAGCGCCAGCAGGCCGCCGATCAGGACCAGCAGCCCCACCGTCGCCATGCCGTATTGGCCGACCGTCCAGGTCTTGCCGGTCATCGCCAGGCGCTTCTTGAGCAATGCGGGACGCGGCAGCAGCCGCATCATCGCGCTGTCCATGTTGCTGTCGCGCTTGCCGGTGATGCGGCGCATCTGCGCGGCCATCGCGGCCTCGCTCGCCGCGCCGCTGTGGCGTTCCTTGACCGACGTCAGCCGGCGCGACCGCGCCTTCTCCGCGTTGGGGCCCGCGAAGGCGAAGACCAGCAGGAGCAGCATGACGCCCGCCCCCACCAAGACCGAAATCAGCGGCACCAACGGCATCGCTCAGCGCTCCACAAATTCGACACCGTTCCGGTCGGGAACGGCCACGATCAATTCGACTTCGCCGCCTTCTTGCTGGGCATCAGCGACTTGAGGTCCGCGAACTTGCCCATGATCGACTGCGCCTTGCCGCCGTCCTTCTTGGCCGAACCCTTGGCCGGCGCCTCGACATTGTCGCCGATCGCCATCAGGCGCGTGGCAAGCTCGCCGAGCGGGGCCACGGTCTTCGAGCCCTTGCCGGCTTCGGCCATCGGCTTGCCCAGCTTGGCCGCCTGCGCCGCCAGCTTCTGGTCATACGGCACCACGAAGTCGATCTTGCGCTCGATCGAGCCCTCGAAATCCTTGCGCGCGATTTCCAGCGTCCCCTGCGGCACGCGGTTGGCGAGCACCAGCACCTGGGTCTGGGGCGCGTTCGACTTGAGCCACGATAGGATGCGGATCGTGTCGCGCGCCGCCGCCAGCGTCAGCTCGGTGACGACCACCGCGGTCTGGATGTCGGTGATCAGGTGCGGATGCTGGACCAGCATGGCGCGCGGCAGGTCGACGACGGTGCATTCGAACGCCGCCCGCATCTCTTCCTGCAACTGGTAGAAGGCGGAGCCGTCGGTCAGCAGCGGTGAGTTGATCGGCGCTTCGGCCGACAATACCGCGAGCCGCTCGCTGGCCTTGACCATCGCGCGTTCGATGAACAGCCCGTCGATGCGGCTGGGATTCTCGATCGCGTCGGTCAGGCCGCGGCCCGGTTCGAGGTCGAGCGCCAGTGCGCCGGTGCCGAAATGCACGTCGAGATCGAGCAGGGCCGTCGTCCGGCCGCCTTTCTCGCTCATCAGCCACGACACGGAGGTCGCGATCGTGGACGCGCCGGCGCCGCCGCGCGTGCCGATGATCGCCGTCGCGCAGTGCGGACGATCGACCGACGCATCGGTCAGCTTGGGGGCGTTGAGGATCGCCTGTGCGCTGCCAAAGGCCTCGCGCAGCATGTCCGCGCTCAGCGGCTTCAACAGATAGTCCTGGATGCCGCTCGCGGTCAGGTCGCGATACAGGCGGACGTCGTTGACCTGGCCCGCCGCGATCACGACGGTGCCGGGTTCGCAGACTTCGGCCAGCGCGTTGATGTCGTTGAGCGGATCGCCGCTTTCCGACAGATCGACGAACAGCACTTGCGGACTCGCCGAGACCGACAAGGACTGGACCGCGTTGCGCAATCCACCCTTGTTCACCTTCTCGGCCGACCAGCCCATTTCGCTGGCGATCGGGCGCAATGCCTCGGCGGTGGTCTCGTCGCACACATAGGCGACGAACGGTTCGCGATGGGCGACACCAGCAGGTTTCCACGGCGCGTTCATGTTACTTGCTACCTCCACCTGTCGATTCGGCCTTGATCGTGGTGCCGCCGTTGCCGGTTGGCGTAGCCTTGCGGTAACTATCGATCGCCCGGCCCGACGTCCGGCTGTCGAAGCTCTCGGTGCCGGGCTGACCGCGCACCAGATCGAGCGGATCGGCGACCATCGCGGCGAGATTTGCCTGGTTCGCGCAGCCGAAATTCGACGTCGCGCTGCCTTCGAATTCGTCGGTGCCGGTTCGCGTGAAATCCGGGCAACCCGGAACCTTGGCGGCGGTGCGGCTGACCACGACGCGCGCCATGCCGGCGGCGAGCGGTGCGCTGGTGATCGGTGCGCGACTGTCGAGCAGGATGCCGTAGCGCGACGCGATGGCGGCGACCTGCGCATGCGCGCCCGATCCGTTGGGATCATCGACCGCGACGTGGTCGCCGTACCGCAGCCGCATCGACGACAGCCATCCGGCGACGCGGTCGGCTTCGCCCGGGGCTAGCCCGGACGGTGTCGTCTGCACGTCGAACGCATAGTCGGTACGGCTGACGACCGGCTGATACACGGTGTCGACGCCGCGATTGAGCGTGCCGCAACCACCGAGCATGAGCGCGGGGGCGGACAGGGCGGCGAACAGGATCTTGCGCATAGTGATATGTCCCTCGCTGGCGTCGGTCACTGGCTGAAGCCCGGCGTCGGCGAACCGGCGTCCTTCTTCGATTTCTTGGGCAGCACGGCCTTGTTCTCGTCGCGCTTGGCGTCAGGCGCCGGCAACGGAACGTCCGGCGCGACCGGCAGCGGCGCATTGGCGCCGACCGACGGGCCACCGGCGTTCGGTGTCGCCATGGTCGGCTTGGCGCGATCGCCGCCGGTGACGCCGCCGCCCAGCTTGCCCATGAACACGCGGCCGAGATCGGTCGGTGCCTGGTAGCCATCGGTCGGCAGGACGATGTCGTTCGCGTTGACCGGCTTCACCAGATACGGCGTGACGACGATGAGAAGCTCGGTTTCGTCGCGTTTCCAGCCGGTCGAACGGAACAGCGCGCCAAGGATCGGCACGTTGCCGAGGCCCGGCGTCTTGTCGATCGTGTTGTTGGTCGAATTGGAGATCAGCCCGCCGATCACCATCGACTGGCCCGAACCCAGCTCGACCGTGGTTTCCGCCCGGCGCGTGGTCAGTCCCGGAATGACTGTCCCGCCGACCGTGACGGAGCCTGCCGCGCTCAACTCGGAGACTTCCGGCCGCACGCGCAGGCTGATCCGGCCGTCCGACAGGACCGTCGGCGTATAGGACAGGCTGACGCCATATTGCTTGAACTCGACCGATACCGCGCCCAGCCCCGAACTGAGCGGGATCGGGATTTCGCCGCCCGCCAGGAACGACGCGGTTTCGCCCGACAGCGCCGACAGATTGGGCTGCGCCAGCGTGACGACCTGGCCGTTGGTTTCGCCAAGGTCGAGCGCACCCAGGATGTCGAGCCCGAACAGTTTGCCGAGCCCGCCGATCGTCGAGGTCAGCGCGCCTTTCTGGACCGCGGTCCCGGGGGCGGAAATGATCTTCCCGCTGATCGGATCGATCGTATAGCCGGTGACGGTCCCCGTCCCGACGCCGAGCGGCAGATTGGGATCGGTGGTGTATGTCGTTGCCGGGCTGCGACCGGTCGCGACGCCGAACTTGAACCCGCCCGAACCGTCGATCGTCGTCAGGTTCGATGCGATGTTCTTCGCGAAGCTCTTGGTCACTTCGGCAATCTTGACCTGCAAATTGACCTGCAGCGGCGTCGCAGTCCTGAGGCGGCTGATCACCTTGACCTTCTCACCGACGAATGCCTGGACTAGGCTTTCGGCTTCCTGCGCGTCCTGTGGGCTCAGCACGGTGCCGGTCAGCAGCACGACGCCGTTCATGGTGTAGCTCGACAGCTGCGCTTCGGGCATCGCCAGCTTCAGCATCTGGTTGATCGAGCCGAAATTGTTGCCGACCCGCACCGTCGCCGAGAACACGACCTGGCCGGTCTTGGTCGTGGCGGATATGGTGGTCTCGCCCGGCGCCTTGCCGAATACGTAGATCTGGGTCGGCGAGCGCACCTGGATATCGGCGATCGCGTCGTTGGCGACGAACACGTCGCTGATCGGGCGCGCCAGCGTGACCAGCCGGCCCTGATTGGTGTCGACTTCGACGACGCGGCTGGCGGCCGATTGGGCGGGCGCGGCGGCTGGCGTGGCAGCGCCGGTGGCGGCGATCGCCAGCGCGGCGGCCATCGGCCAGCCAGCGCGGTTGAGACGGTTCAACATCACTTCTTCCCCCCCAGGGCGTCGATAACTTTGTTGGGATCGCCAGTGACCACCGGCGTAACGCTGCTGCCGCGGGCGACCTTGACGATCGGTCCGATCGCACCGACCACGCCGGCTACCTTGCTCGCATACGGATTGTTGTCGGTCTTGCCCGGCACGGTGCGGCGCTGGAAGCGCGACACGTCGGCGCCGGTGGCGAACGTGGTCTGGCCAGCGGTCGGCTGGTTCGCGGCCGCATCCAGCATGGCCCTTTCAGCCTTCGGATCCTTGCCGTCGGGCACCTTGACGCTGCCATCGGCGATCGCGGCGTCGAGCTCGCTGGCGCTGTCGGCGAGCGGGCGCAGCGCGACCGACAGGTCGCCGCCCAGGCCGCGTGCCACCGCGATCTTCTCGGCGATTGCCGGGGTCGCTTCGACCGTCACCATCGAGATGCTCTTGACCACGGTCTTGCCCTGATCGTCGACATCGCTGGTGGTGCGCTGGTCGGTCGCCAGCACGCGCAGGTTCCGCATGAACGTTTCGGCGACGTTGAGCGGCGGGCCGTCGCCCCCGCCCGACACCTTCTGCGTCAGGATGAGGTCGATATGGTCGCCGGGGAACACGAAGCCCGCGACCGAATTCTTGTTTTCGATCGGGAAGGTCACCGCGCGCATGCCCGGCGTCAGCGCCGCGGCCAGGAAGCCGCGATCGCCCGGCTTGACCAGCGACCCCTGGGTCAACGGCTGGCCGGCGGTGATCACCGTGCGCACGACCGTGCCCTGGAGCGACTTGATGTCGAACCCGTCCTTCTTCACGAAATAGGCGCCGCTGACCATTTCGTTCGGCCAGGGCTGATACTTGAAGCTGGTGGCGTCCAGGATCGTGCCGATCGGCAGCGTCTTGGTCGCGACCAGCACTTCGGTGCCGGCGACCGGCGGCGCCATCATTTGCGCTTTCGCCTGCGGCGCGCTCGATCCGGCGATCAGGCTGCGCGCCATGAACGCGGTGACGGCCGCTACGACCAGCGCACCCACCAGCAAAATGATCTTCCGACTATCCATGTCGTTCAAGCCCCGTTGCCGGCCGATTGGCCGGTTGACCCACCATTAATCTACGCAAACTGGTTAAATATCGGTTCACTGAGCGCGATCATCGACGCCATGGCGATCGCGACGCCGTACGGCGTCTCCACCGCACCGGGCGCCTTGCGCCGCCAATGGTCGAGCATCATGATCAGCGTCAGCACGCCGCCGATCACCGACATGACCGTCAGCATGAACAGCAACGGCTGGATCGGCATCCACAAAGCGAGCGCGCCGATCATCTTGACGTCGCCGCCGCCCATCCAGCCGAAATGGAACGCGCCGACGAACACCGCGAACACCGCGAGCGCGATGCCGAACTGGATCGCGGCGTCGCCGAGGCCATAGCCCTGGACGAACCACCAGGCCGGCGCCATCATTGCGATCGCGGCATTCTTCCAGTTGGCGATCTCGCGCCGGCGCGCATCCTCGATTCCCGCCGACAGCAGGAGCAGGACGAGCGCTCCCGCGAGCGCGCAAGACAGAATTCCCCAGCCCATTGGACCACAGACCTAGACGGGATGGCTTTCCAAAAAGTAACCAGCGCCCATGGCCTCTTCAGAACACCAGCGCCGCGCCTATCCCGACGGCAGCGATATCACCTTCTGGACCGCGCCGGACGGCTGGCGATTGCGCCGGTTCGACTGGCCGGCGGCGACGGCGGAACCGCGCGGGTCGATCCTGTTCCAGGCAGGGCGCGGGGACCTGTTCGAGAAATATCTGGAGACGTTCCATCACTGGCATGCCCAGGGCTGGTCGATCAGCTCGTTCGACTGGCGCGGCCAGGGCAAATCGGGACGGCTGTCGGACGACCCCAATGTCGGCGATATCGACCGGTTCGAAACCTATCTGTCCGATTTCGCCGCGTTCTGGAAGCAATGGGCGCCGACCGCGCCGGGGCCGCGCGTGCTGATCGCGCATTCGATGGGCGGGCATCTGATCGGCCGCGTGCTCGACGAGGGATTGGCGGACCCCGCCGCGGCGGTGCTGGTCGCGCCGATGATGGGTGTCCACGCGCCGATCAGCGCCGGGTTCGGCGAATGGCTCGCCAATGTCATGATGCGGCTCGGCGATCCGCAACGCCGCGCGTGGAAGGGCAATGAGCGCCCCGCGACGATGGCGAGCCGCCAGACGTTGCTGACGCACGATGACGATCGCTATGCCGACGAACCGTATTGGTGGGACAAGGATCCCGGACTCAGGCTCGGCCCGCCGAGCTGGCGCTGGGTCGCGCGCGCGTTCGAATCGACCCGGACGCTGCGCGAGAGCCCAAGGCTCAAGGACATGAAGGTCCCGGTACTGATGCTTGTCGCGGACGCCGACAAATTGGTCCGGCCGAAGGATGCGCTGGCGGTCGCCGCCGCCATGCCCGATTCCCGCGTCGTCCGCTTCGGTTCCGAGTCGGCGCACGAAATCCTGCGCGAGGTTGACGCCGTCCGTGATCGCGCGCTTGGCGAGATCGACACCTTCCTTTCAGAACGAGCACCAGAATGAGTTTCGATATCGCCATCATCGGCGCCGGGATCGCCGGCGCCGCGCTCGCCGCCGAGGTCGCGCCGCACGCCAGCGTGCTGATCCTCGAGGCGGAGGACGTCGCGGGCTATCACGCGACCGGACGGTCCGCGGCGTTCTGGGAAGAGACGTATGGCGGGCCGGGCGTCCAGCCGCTGACCGCGGCGTCGCGGGGCCTGTTCGACGCCGGCGGTTTCCTGCAGCCGCTCGGCTCGCTGCACATCGGGCGGGAAGAGGAGCGCGGCAAGATCGAGGCGATGCTGGCGCAGTTCGCCGGCACCGGGGTTGACCTGTCGCTGGTCGATCCGCGCGAGCGGATCGCGGGCTTGCGGCCCGAATGGAATCTCGCGGTGTGGGAACCGAGTTGCGCCTATATCGATGTCGCCGGCCTGCATGCCGCCGCATTGTCGCGGGCGAAGAAGGCTGGGGCGGAACTGGCGCTCGACGCCGCGCTGACCGGCGCGCCGCGCGCCGATGGCGCATGGCGGCTGGAGACCAAGGCGGGGTCGTACGAGGCGAAGATACTGGTCAACGCGGCCGGGGCTTGGGCCGACCAGGTCGCCCACATGGCCGGTGTCGCGCCGATCGGGATCAATCCGTACCGCCGGACGCTGGTCCAGCTCCGCGTCGATCCGCCGGTCCCCGACGATGCGCCGCACGTCGCGCATATCGGCGGCGACTTCTACTTCAAGCCCGAGGCGGGCGGGCGGCTGTGGCTCAGCCCCCACGACGAAATCCCCAGCGATCCCGGCGACGTCCAGCCGGAGGAGCTCGACATCGCCATCGCGATCGACCGGCTCGAACAGGCGGTCGACTGGCGGATCGAGCGGGTCGAGCGCAGTTGGGCGGGCCTGCGCAGCTTCGCGCCCGACCGGCTGCCAGTCTATGGTTTCGACAACCAGGTGCCGGGGTTCTTCTGGTGCGCGGGGCAGGGCGGGTTCGGCATCCAGACCGCGCCCGCCGCGTCGCTGGTCGCCGCTTCGCTGTTGCTCGATACCGCGCCCGATCCGCTGGTCGCGGAAATCGACCGGGATCGCTATTCGCCCGGGCGGTTTCGCTAGCGTACCGATTGCCGCGCCGCTAATCTGGATCAGTCTATCAGCAGAGGTACTTCATGGCGCACAAGTTCGAGATCTATAAGGACAAGGCTGGCGAGTTCCGGGTCCGCTTCAAATATAACAGCGAGATCATGTTCTCGACCGAAGGCTATGCGAGCAAGGCCAGCGCCCAGAACGCGATCGATTCGATCAAGAAGAACGGCCCCGACGCGCCGGTCGAGGACAATAGCTAAGAGGCTGTTTCCAGGCGGCACCGGCCCGCTTCCCCACCCGACCGCCCACAAGGTATCCTGAAATGGGCGGTCGGGTGGGGGAGCGGGCCGGTGCCGCGAAATGCGCCTTCAGCGCATTTCCAAACCGACTCTAACCGGCCCGCCGCGCGGCGTCCGCCGCGTCGCTCGCCAGCCGGTCGGCCCGCTCATTGTCGGGGTGACCGGCATGGCCCTTCACCCACACCCATTCGACGCGGTGCGGTGCGGCGGCGTCGATCAGCGCCTGCCACAGCTCGGCATTCTTGACCGGCTTCTTGTCGGACGTGCGCCAGCCGTTCCTGCGCCAGCCGTGGATCCACTTGGTCAGCCCGTCCATCACATAGCGGCTGTCGGTCGACAGCGTGACGCGGCACGGGCGCTTGAGCGCGTTCAGCCCCTCGATCGCCGCCTGCAATTCCATGCGGTTGTTGGTCGTCAGCTTCTCGCCGCCCGACATTTCCTTCTCGCGGCTGCCCATCCGGATCAGCACGCCCCAGCCACCCGGCCCCGGATTGCCCTTGCACGCGCCGTCGGTGGCGATTTCGACGTGGGAGAGTTCGGTCATGCGAGCGCTGCCGTCGCGGTCACATGGTCGGCATACCATTCGTAGCGCCGCCAGTAAGCGAGCGGATCCTTGCGCGTGACCAGGGCGTCGGCCGGCGTGTTGAGCCAGTCCCACGCGCGCGACAGGATGAAACGAATGCAGGCGCCCTTGCAGAGGATAGGGAGATGTCGTTGTTCGGTATCGCTGAGCGGCAGGATCGAGCGATATCCCCGGAGCAACTCCCGACCCACTTCGGGATCGAGCGCCGCGCCGGTCGCGTCGAACGCCCAGGCGGTATGCATGACGGCCAGGTCGTACGCGCGGATATCGGTGCAGGCGAAATAGAAGTCGATCAGCCCGGCGACCGTGTCGCCCATCATCAACACGTTGTCGGGGAACAGGTCGGCATGGATCGCGCCCACCGGCAAATGGCCGGCGTCGGGCCAGAATGCGAGAACATCGTCGAGCGCCCAATTCAGGTCACGCCCAAAATCAGGGGCGATCGCATCGAGCTGATCGGCGCAGCGATCGAACAGCGGCCGCCAGCTTTCGACACCCATCGAATTGGCGCGGGTAAGCGTGAAATCCTGCGCCGCAACGTGCATTTCCGCCAGCGCCTTCCCCGCCGCCAATGCCTGGGCCGGCGTCGGGTGCGACACCGACACGCCGGGCAGGAATTTGATCAGGCACGCCGGCCGGCCTTCCAGCTCCTGTATCTCGACCCCTTCGCGATCCTTGATCGCCGGCGGCACGGGCAGTCCCTTGGCGTCGAGATGGTCGAGCAGCGCCATGAAGAACGGCAGGTCGTCCGCCGCGACGCGTTTCTCATAAAGCGTCAGGATGAAGCGGCCCCTGGTCGTGTCGACCAGGTAATTCGAATTCTCGACGCCCTCGGCAATGCCCTTGGCCGAGACGAGCTCGCCGACATCGTAGCGCGTCAGGAAGTCGCCCAGCGCCTCGGCCGAAACATGCGTATAGACGGCCAATGGTCTAGACCGTCATGCCAGCGAAAGCTGGCATCGCGTGCGGGGAAATGCGGCGCGAGACCCCAGCTTTCGCTGGGATGACGGAGGGCGTCACGCCGCCGCCTCAAGTCCACGCGGCAACTTGAACGAGATCGTCTCGCGCGCCGTTTCCTCTTCGCGCTCGGTCACCGCGAAGCGTTCGGACAGCCGGTCGACCAGTTCGCGCACCAGCATTTCGGGTGCCGACGCCCCCGCCGTAATCCCCAGCGTGCCGACGCCGTCGAGGAACGCCCAGTCCAGGTCGGCGGCGCGCTGGATCAGCTTGGCGGGAATGCCCTGCCGTTCGGCGACCTCGACCAGCCGCAGCGAGTTGGACGAATTGGGCGCGCCGATCACCAGCACGGCATCGCATGACGCCGCGATCGCCTTGACCGCAGCCTGGCGGTTGGACGTGGCGTAGCAGATATCCTCGCCGCGCGGCGCCTGGATCGCGGGGAACTTGGCATGGAGCGCGGCGACCACCGCCGCGGTATCGTCGACCGACAGCGTGGTCTGCGTAAGGAAGGAAAGGTTGTCGGGATCGGCCGGCGCGAAGGCCGCGACGTCGGCCACGGTCTCGATCAGCGTCATCGACCCCGCCGGCACCTGGCCGAACGTGCCGATCACCTCGGGATGCCCGGCATGGCCGATGAACACGATATGCTTGCCCGACGCGACCAGCCGCTCGGCCTGGCGATGGACCTTGCTGACCAGCGGGCAGGTCGCGTCGAGATACGACAGGCCGCGCTCGGCCGCCTTGGCCGGCACCGCCTTGGGCACGCCATGCGCGCTGAACACCACCGGCACGCCGTCTGGCACCTGGTCGAGTTCGTCGACGAAGATCGCGCCGCGCGCCTTCAGCGTGTCGACGACGAACTTGTTGTGGACGATTTCGTGCCGGACATAGACCGGCGCCCCGTATTTCTCGATCGCCAGCTCGACGATGCGGATCGCGCGGTCGACGCCGGCGCAGAAACCGCGCGGCGCCGCGATCAGCAATTCGAGGGCGGGCTTGTCCATCGCCGCGCCTCTACGCGATTGCTTGCGTGAGGCAAAGGCGGTTCCTATGGATGGCGCCGCCCGTCAGCGTATCGAGAAGGTTTCCCCGCCCGTGTCATCCCGTATCCTCGCCGCCCCGATCGCTCTCGCGCTGGTGTTGGGCGGCTGCGCCAGCAAGGGCGATCTCGACATTTCCGAAGCGGGCGCGGGCGTCACCGCGGTGCGCACCGCCTGCCCGACCGTCGGCGTGCCGGCCGGGACCGGCGACGTGACGTTGTTCGATCCCGCGACCAGCCGCGATTCGACCGCGATCGATGTCGTCGCGGCGATGACCGACGTGCGCTCGACCTGTGGCGACAATGGCCCCGACGTCATTACCGATGTGACGTTCCAGGTGCTCGCGCGCCGCGCCAGGGCCGATGGGCCGCGCGACGTGACGCTCCCCTATTTCATCACCGTGGTGCAGGGCGGCAGCGCGGTGGTCGCCAAGCGGATCGGCCGCGTGGTCGTCCATTTCGACGCCGGCCAGACCCGCGCGACGGCCAACGGCTCGGCGCGCGCCAGCGTCGTGCGCACTGCCGCCACCCTGTCCGACGACGTCAAGCGCCGTATCACCGAGAAGCGCAAGGCGGGCGGCGAGGCGGCGGCGGTCGATCCGCTGTCGGCCCCCGATGTCCGCGCCGCGGTGCTGCGTGCGTCGTTCGAGGCATTGGTCGGGTTCCAACTGACCGACGATCAGCTGAAATATAACGCGACGCGTTAAGCCGCGTTGACTCCTTGATGGCCGCACGCCAGAGCGCCGTCAGTCGCTGACAGCGCGGGAGAGCGCGGGCCGCCTTTCAGGAGGTCCGCCGCCGAAGGAGCAACCGCCCCGGAATCTCTCAGGCAAAAGGACCGCACCTGTCGGTAGCGACGCTCTGGAAAGAGCCCGGTTCGCCCGGGCCGCCGAAGGGGTAAGCCGGTTGCCGCGCGCGGCCGGTGAAAGCTCTCAGGTTCCGTGACAGAGGGGGCGGCGGATATTCGGCTCATCCGGGCCGTTGTCGCGCCGTCATCTGTTGTGGAGACCGGTTGTGAGCGACATCGACCTTGCCAATGATTATGTCGAAGTGGCGCTGGCGCACCTGCCGCTCGACGCGTGGCATCGCGCGAAGGGCGGGCGGATGGTGCCGTTCGCCGGCTATCACATGCCGGTCCAGTATGAAGGCATCATGGCCGAGCATCTGTGGGTGCGCGAATCGGCCGGGCTGTTCGACGTGTCGCACATGGGTCAGCTGCTGCTGTCGGGCGAGGGCCTCTACGATGCGCTCGAGACGCTGATCCCGGCCGACGTGAAGGGCGTGAAGCTCCATGGCCAGAAATACTCGCTGCTGCTCGCCGACAATGGCGGGATTCTCGACGACCTGATGTTCACGCGTTGGGATGACGGCCTGTACATGGTCGTCAACGGCGCGGTGAAATATGACGATATCGGGCACATGCGCGACGAACTGCCCGATGCGATCACGCTCAATCATATGGACGACCAGGCGCTGCTCGCATTGCAAGGGCCGAAGGCGGTCGATGCGCTGGGCCGGATCGTGCCGGGCGTCGTCGATCTGGTGTTCATGACCGGCGGTCATTTCGACTGGAACGGCGCCAGGCTGTGGATCAGCCGGTCGGGCTATACCGGCGAGGACGGGTTCGAGATTTCGGTGCCGGGCGAGCACGCCGAGGCGCTGGCCGACGCACTGTGCGCCGAGCCCGAGGTGAAGCCGATCGGCCTGGGCGCGCGCGATTCGCTGCGGCTTGAGGCCGACTTGCCGCTCTACGGCCACGACCTCGATCCCGAGACGACGCCGATCATGGCCGCGCTCGGCTTCGCGGTCGCCAGCAAGCGCCGCCGTGAGGAAGCCAATTTCCCCGGCGCCGAGCGCATCCTGATGGAGCGCGAAGCCGGCCCGGTGTCGAAGCGCGTCGGACTGCTGGTCGAGGGCCGGCAACCGGTGCGCGAGGGCGCGGCCGTGCTCGACGCCGAGGGCAGCGAAGTCGGCAAGGTCACGTCGGGCGGTTTCGCGCCGACGCTCGGGAGCCCGATCGCGATGGCGTACGTGCCCGCCGCGATGGCCGAAATCGGCACCCGCATCCAGCTTACCCAGCGCGGCAAGGTCCACGAAGCGACCGTCGCCGCCATGCCTTTCGTCCCCCACCGCTACGTTCGAGGAGCGAAGTAAGATGCGCTATTTCACCGAAGATCATGAATGGGTCGATGTCGACGGCGATATCGGCACGGTCGGCATCACCGATTACGCGCAGGGCCAGCTCGGCGACATCGTGTTCGTCGACGTGCCCGAAGAGGGCAAGACCGTGGCCAAGGGCGACGAGGCCGCCGTGGTCGAATCGGTCAAGGCGGCGTCGGACGTCTATTCGCCGGTGTCGGGCACGGTGATCGAGGGCAATGCCGACCTCGCCGACAATCCGGGCCTGGTGAACGAGGACGCCGATGGCGATGGCTGGTTCTTCAAGCTGACCCTAAGCGACTTGAGCGAGCTGGAAGGTCTGATGGACGAGGCCAAGTACGAGGCGTTCGTCGCGAAGCTGTGACCCTAATAGCCCCTCCCTTTCAAGGGAGGGGTTGGGGTGGGTCGCGAGCGTCAGCGAGCGTCCTGCGCTCACCCTGAAGCGCCGTCCGGGGCATCGAGCCCCGTCCGCCGCTGCCCCACCCCAACCCCTCCCCTGAAGGGGAGGGGCAGGAGATTTAGATTGCGCTACCTGCCCCTGACTCAGCCCGACCGCGAGGCGATGCTCGCCGTTATCGGCGCTTCCTCGATCGACGACCTGTTCGTCGATGTACCCGCGGAAGCGCGGCTCGACGGACCGATCCATGGCCTGCCGCCGCACGCCAGCGAATTGGCGGTCGAACGCCACATGACCGCGCTCGCGAGGCGGAACCTGTCGGCGGGCGATGCGCCGTTCTTCCTCGGGTGCGGCGCGTATCGCCATCATGTCCCGGCCTCGGTCGATCATTTGATCCAGCGCGGCGAGTTCCTGACCGCCTATACCCCGTACCAGCCCGAGATCGCGCAGGGCACGCTCCAGATGCTGTTCGAGTTCCAGACGCAGGTCGCGCGCCTGCTCGGGACCGACGTCGCCAACGCCTCGATGTACGACGGCTCGACCGCGTGCTGGGAAGCGATCGGCATGGCGCGGCGCATCACCAGGCGCGGCAAGGCGATCCTGTCGGGCGGGCTGCACCCGCATTACGTCTCGGTCGCGAAGACGATGGCGAAATATACCGGCGACAGCCTCGCAACCTCGCTGCCTGGCCTGACCGCCGATACCGATATCGATCTGCTGATCGCGAGCATCGACGACGACACGTCGTGCGTCGTGGTGCAATATCCCGATATCCTCGGCCGTATCGCCGACCTCCGCCCGCTGGCCGATGCCTGCCACGCGAGGAAGGCGCTGCTGATCGCGGTCGTCACCGAGCCGGTGGCGCTGGGCGCGCTCAAGTCGCCGGGCGAAATGGACGCCGATATCGTCGTCGGCGAAGGCCAGTCGATCGGCGTCGGGCTTCAGTTCGGCGGGCCGTATGTCGGCCTGATGGGCTGCAAGGAGAAATATATCCGCCAGATGCCCGGGCGCTTCTGCGGCGAGACCGTGGATGCGGAGGGGAAGCGCGGTTTCGTGCTGACGCTGTCGACCCGCGAGCAGCATATCCGGCGCGAGAAGGCGACCAGCAACATCTGCACCAACAGCGGGCTGTGCGCGCTGGCCTTCTCGATCCACATGACCCTGCTGGGCGAAGCGGGGCTGCGCGCGCTGGCGGCGACCAACCATGCGCTGGCGGTGAGCGCGGCGGAGCGGCTGGCGAAGGTGCCGGGCGTCGAATTGGTCAATGACAGCTTCTTCAACGAGTTCACGCTCAAACTGTCGAAGGAAGCGCGGCCGGTCGTCCGCGCGCTGGCGGACAGGGGCATCCTCGCCGGCGTGTCGCTCGGGCGGCTCTATCCGGGCGCGGACGCGCTGGCCAACGGCCTGGTCGTTGCAGTGACCGAAACCACCACATCGGAGGACGTCGAGACTTTTGCCTCCGCGCTTCAGGAGGCGCTGGCATGACCATCAACCAGAGCGGCTGGCGCCCCACCACCCCGGAAGCCGGCGAGAGCAGCGCCCAAACCTTCACCGGCAACCGCGCGCTGATGCTGGAAGAGCCCCTGATCTTCGAGATCGGCTCGACCGCGACCACCGGCGTCGAAGTCGCCGAACCGGCCACCAAGACGTCGAAGCTGGGCAACCTCGCCCGCACCGCGCCGATCGATCTGCCCGGCCTGTCCGAGCCCGAAACCGTCCGTCACTATACCCGCCTGTCGCGCCAGAATTACGCGATCGACCTCGGCCTGTTCCCGCTCGGCTCGTGCACGATGAAGCACAATCCGCGCTTCAACGAGAAGATGGCGCGGCTGCCCGGTTTCGCCGACATCCACCCGCTCCAGCCGGTCGACACCGTGCAGGGCGCGCTCGGCGTGATCAACGAACTCGCGGTCTGGCTGATCGAGCTGACCGGCATGCACGGTGTCGCGATGAGCCCCAAGGCCGGCGCGCATGGCGAGCTGTGCGGCATATTGTGTATCAAGGCCGCGCTGGAGGCGAAGGGCGAGGGGCACCGCAAGGTCATCCTGGTCCCCGAATCCGCGCACGGCACCAACCCCGCCACCGCCGCCTTCGCCGGCTATTCGGTCGAGGACATTCCCGCGACCGCCGAAGGCCGCGTCGACCTCGCCGCGCTCAAGGCCCGGCTCGGTCCCGACGTCGCCGGCGTCATGATCACCAACCCGAACACCTGCGGGCTGTTCGAGCGCGACATGAAGGCGATCTCCGACGCGGTCCACGCGGCGGGCGGCTACGTCTATTGCGACGGCGCGAACTTCAATGCGATCGTCGGGCGCGTGCGCCCGGGCGACCTCGGCGTCGACGCGATGCACATCAACCTGCACAAGACCTTCTCCACTCCGCATGGCGGCGGCGGGCCGGGCTCGGGGCCGGTGGTGCTGTCGGAAGCGCTGTCGCCCTACGGCCCGCTGCCCTTCACCGAGCGCCACGGCGACGGCCATATCACCCTGGTCGAAGAGGAAACGGTCGGCGACCGCCACCCCGACAGCTTCGGCCGCATGTGCGCGTTCCATGGCCAGATGGGCATGTTCACGCGCGCGCTGACCTACATCCTCTCGCATGGCGCCGATGGCCTTCGCCAGGTCGCCGAGGATTCGGTGCTCAACGCCAACTACATCCTGCGCAGCCTGGAAAACACGCTCGACGCGCCGTTCGCCGCCAGCGGCCCGTGCATGCACGAGGCGATCTTTTCGGACGACGGCCTGCCGGACGGCTTCTCGACGATCGACATCGCCAAGGGGCTGATCGACGAAGGCTATCACCCGATGACGATGTATTTCCCGCTCGTCGTCCATGGCGCGATGCTGGTCGAGCCGACCGAGACCGAATCGAAGGCGGCGCTCGACCAGTTCATCGGCGCGCTGCGATCGGTCGCGGAACGGGCGAAGGCCGGTGACGCAGCGCTCAAGTCCGCGCCGCACTTCGCGCCGCGCCGCCGCCTCGACGAAACGCTGGCGGCGCGCAAGCCCGTGCTGGTATGGAAGGATCCGCAACTGGCGGCGGCGGAATAATGGGCGGACAAGTCGTTCAACCGACCGGGATCGTCCAATATCTGATCCCGATCGCGGTGTTCGTCGTGATCTTCGCTCTCCGCGCGCGGCGCATGTCGCAAATGCGCCCGCTCAAGCTCGAACGGCTGTGGATCGTGCCGGCGATCTATCTCGTCATCGTCGTCGCCAATTTCATCGCCAGGCCGCCGACGCTTATGGCGTGGTTCGCCGCCGCGGTCGCGCTGCTGGCCGGCGCGGCGCTCGGCTGGCAGCGCGGGCGGATGATGCAGATCCATGTCGACCCGCAAACGCACGCGCTCAACCAGAAGGGCTCGCCCTGGGCGATCCTGTTCCTGATGGCGATCGTGCTGGTCAAGATGGCGGTGCAGGGCGAGGGCCGCGCGATGGGCGTCGACGTGATGCTGGTCACCGACGCCGCGCTGGCGTTCGCGCTCGGCATGTTCGCGACGACGCGGGTCGAGATGTATCTGCGCGCCAAGCGGCTGCTGGAAGAAGCGCGGGCGTCGCGCGCCTAGAGTCGAATTCGACCGGGTTGAATCGGAAAAGATATCGGCCCGATTCCGTTGTGGGTGATTTTGTGATTCATGGGCTGGCTGTGACGGAGGTCAGCGTGGATGGGCAAGCCGTATTCGG
>Ga0153956_1001198_pt1 | contig 24070 bp, 19 predicted proteins | sample TSFL040MetaG_FD_104704 | JGI IMG/M metagenome (GOLD analysis project Ga0153956, IMG submission 104704) | Attine ant fungus gardens microbial communities from Florida, USA - TSFL040 MetaG | ecosystem: Host-associated > Fungi > Mycelium > Unclassified | place: USA: Florida, Wekiwa Springs... | reverse complement strand
TTTTTCCGCGAGGGAACGGGCGATGAGCACCATCTCACCGGCTACCAGGAGGTCGGCGTTGGCGCAGATGCGTTCCAGTTGGGCGTACATCTCGGCGACGTGGGGCAGGAAGACTTTGCGGAAGAGGTATTCTGGGCCGCGCACGGTGCGCATCAGGCGGTGGACCAGCGCGGGGTCCTGCGGGGAGACGGACGGGCCGACGGGTGCGAATTCGAAGCCTAGCTCCTCTATCCGTTCGCGATAAAACTGCGCTGTGGCAAGAACAGGTGTGTGTCCGCGGTGCTGGAGTTCGGCGGCGATGGCCAGAAATGGATGCAGGTCGCCGAGCGAACCGAAGGCGGCAATAACGATGCGTTTTCCTGAAATCGGGGCCATGCTCTTATGGTCAGGCTAAAGCATTTCTCAAGGAGCAGCAGGGCCGGGAAAACCTTGCAGGGGCGGCAGAGCTGGTATGTGCATATAAATGGACGTGAAATCCACAAGTGAAGAGGGTTTGCAATCCTTCGGAAAGCCACGGATTTCATTGACCTGAACCCCGCCACATTGGTATAACAGAAGGGTTGCCACTGTCCTTTTTGCTCCGCCAGAGAAGCCTTCCCGGTCTGTTTGAACTACGGGCTGGAGCCTCCTTGGACATGGCCTACGGTCCTTCATGCAAGAGATTCTGAACCAACTTGGCGATCTTGTGCTCGGCTCCGTGCCGACTGCTGTCTTCTTCCTGATCCTTCTTGCGGCGTACCAGATCCTGGTGCGAAGGCCGCTGGAGAAGGTTCTGGCGGAGCGTCACAGCCGTACCGGCGGTGCCATGGACGAGGCGAAGGCAGCCATCGCGGCGGCGGAAGCCAAAACGCTGGAGTACGAAAACCGCCTGCGCGCTGCTCGTGCGGAGATTTTCAATGCGCGTGCAGCGCGTCAGAAGGCTGCATCGGATGCTCGCGACAAGGCTCTGGCTGAGGCTCGTGAGGTATCGCAGCAGCGCATTTCGGAAGCGCGTGAGATCGTGGAGCGCTCGGGCGCTGAGGCGAAGGCCCAGATTGAAGCTGGCGCTGCCGCACTGTCGGAGCGTGTTCTGGCCGCCATCCTGCCGCACCGTGCGGGGCAGGGGATGGGAGTGGCCCAGTGAAGATGGATCGAATGAAGTTTGTCTTTGGCGCGGTTCTGGCGCTGGCATTGGCCGCTCCGGTAGCGCTGCATGTACAGGCAGAGCAGCCGAATGCGGTGCAGCAGCGCGATGCAGGTGCCGCCTCTCCCTCGGTTGCTTCGGGGCAGACCGCTGAGCCGGAAGCTGTTCCGGAGAGCGATAATCCTGAGCGTAAAGAGGCTGAGGGCGGTGAGGAAGCCTTTCGTAAGTCGCCGTCGGTGATCAAGCTGGGCGCAATGCTGGGGATGGAGCCGGGTACGGCTTCGGCTGTCTTCGAGTGGTTCAACGCGATTGTGCTCTTTGCGGCGCTGGCGTTTGGTCTGGTGAAGGCATTGCCCAAAGCCTTCCGCGCCCGTACCGAGGGGATTCAGAAAAACATTGTGGAAGCTCGTGTCGCCACGGAAGAGGCGAAGTCCCGCCTGTCCGGCGTGGAGAGCCGCCTTGCCAGGCTGGACAGCGATATCGCCGCCCTGCGCGCCGAAAATGAGAAGGCTACCGCGGAGGAAGAGGTTCGCATCCACGCGCAGGCCGAGGACGAAAAGAAGCGCATTCTGGAGTCGGCCCAGCAGGAGATTGCTGCGGCACAGGCTGCGGCACAGCGCGATCTGCGTGCCTATGCGGCGGAGATCGCCGTGGACCGCGCGGCTTCGCAACTGCATATTTCGCCGGAAGATGACCGCAACCTGATTCAGTCGTTTGTGGGCAAGCTTGGCGCGGAAGGGAGCCGGAACTAATGGCCGCCTTCGAACTTCGTTACGCGCGTGCTTTTCAGCAGGTTGCGGCACAGCAGAATCTTGACATTGACCGTATTCGCCAGCAGCTTGGAGATTTTTCGGCAACCTTTGACGGTAGCCGCGAGTTGCGCGACTTTCTTTTGAACCCGACGCTGGCCCACGAGGATAAGCTGAAGGTGCTGGATACGGTGGCTGGGCGCGTGGGGCTGGATAAGCCTGTGCGCAACTTCGTCGCTGTCCTGATGGATCATGGTCGGCTGGAATCGCTGAAGGAAATTACGGCTGAGTTCAGTGTTCTGGCGGATCAGGCCAGCGGCATTGCCGAGGCAAACATTGTGAGCGCCAAGCCGCTTTCCGATGAGGATCGGGCGTTGCTGGGCGACAAGGCGGCCGAGTTGGCGGGTAGCCGTGTACGCGTGAAGTGGACAGAAGATGCTTCGCTGCTGGGTGGTGCTGTGATTCGCCTGGGTTCGCGCGTGTACGATGGTTCGGTTCGTGGACAGTTGCAGCAGTTGAAGCGTCATCTCGCGGGCGCGTAGAAATAGGTTTCGCAGTACAGGATTGGAAGGCGTCTGGCGGAAGCCGATGGCGCAGGAGACGAAAAGAGACACATGGCACAGCTCAAGGCAGACGAAATTACAGAACTGCTTCGTCAGCAGATCGAGAACTACGAACAGAAGATCTCCGTCGACGAGGTGGGTACGATCATCTCGCTCGGTGACGGTATTGCCCGTATTCACGGCCTGGACAAGGTAATGGCCGGCGAACTGATCGAGTTCCCCAAGGGTGTGAGCGGTCTGGCCATGAACCTGGACGAAGACCAGGTTGGCGCCGTGCTTCTGGGCGATTACACCGAGCTCAAAGAGGGTGACGAAGTTAAGCGTACCGGCAAGATCATGAGCGTGCCGGTGGGCGATGCCATGATCGGCCGCGTGGTGAACGCTCTTGGCCAGCCGATCGACGACAAGGGACCGATCGATACGCCGCACACGCTGCCGGTGGAGCGCCTGGCTCCGGGCGTGATCGACCGTAAGTCGGTGACCGAGCCGATGGCGACCGGTATCAAGGCTATCGACACCATGATTCCGATTGGCCGTGGCCAGCGCGAACTGCTGATTGGCGACCGCCAGACCGGTAAGACCGCGATTGCGCTCGACACCATTCTGAACTCGGCCAAGAACGACCTGATCTGCATTTATTGCGCCGTGGGCCAGAAGCGCTCGTCGGTGGCACAGGTGGTGCAGACGCTGGAAGAGTACGGCGCAATGGCTTACACCATCGTGGTTGCAGCGACGGCCTCCGAGCCGGCTCCGATGTCGTACCTCGCTCCCTATGCGGCAACCGCTATGGGCGAATACTTCCGCGACAACGGCAAGCACGCGCTGATTATTTACGACGATCTGTCGAAGCACGCTGCGGCCTACCGCGAGATTTCGCTGCTGCTGCGCCGTCCGCCGGGCCGCGAAGCGTATCCGGGCGACGTGTTCTATCTGCACTCGCGCCTGCTGGAGCGCTCGTCGAAGGTTTCGGACAAGCTGGGCGGCGGTTCGCTGACGGCTCTGCCGATCATTGAAACGCAGGCTGGCGACGTTTCCGCTTACATTCCGACCAACGTGATCTCGATTACGGACGGCCAGATCTTCGTGGAAACCGATCTGTTCAACTCCGGTATTCGTCCGGCTGTGAACGTGGGTCTGTCGGTGTCGCGTGTGGGGTTCGCTGCCGCATGGAAGGCCACCAAGCAGGTGGGCGCTACGCTGAAGCTCGACCTGGCGCAGTATCGTGAACTGGCTGCCTTCGCGCAGTTTGGTTCGGACCTCGATCCGGCAACGCAGAAGCAGTTGAACCGTGGTTCGCGCCTGGTGGAAATCCTGAAGCAGCCGCAGTTCCACCCGCTGACCGCGGCACAGCAGGTTTCGATTGTGTTTGCCGGTACCAAGGGTTTCCTCGACGATATCGACGTGAAGCAGGTGCAGGCATTTGAGGCTGGCTTCCACGAGTACATGGCAGCCAATGGTAAGGGTATTCTTGACGCCATCATGCAGAAGAAGGCTCTGGATGACGAAATTTCCAGAAACCTTACGGACGCAATTAACGATTACAAGGCTTCGTTCAAAGCCGGTCTGAAGACGGCAGGCGCGAAGGCCTAAACAGAAACGCCGGTGAGAGGCGAAGGCTTCTCATCGGTCCAGCAAAAGAGGTATCCCGTGACGACCTCCGGAAAAATCGTAATCTGTTGGTCGTTGCTGAACACAGCATTTCAGCTCTGGTCGCAGTGGTTTTTTGGGCGTCGGATGCAGCGGCTTGAAACCAGATTCGATCTCGTTGAGGCAAAACTCGAGGTTTTTAAGTCGGAGCTTGGGCTTCTTGAGTCAAGGCTTGAGGGTGTTGAAGCAAAGGTCAGGGATATGGACGCTCGCCTGTCGGTAGCTGCGCAGGAGCGTCACTGGCAAAACGAAATTCGCAGGGTTTCGGAAAAGTTTTAAACGAATGGCAAATGTACTGGATCTAAAGCGGCGCATTCGCTCCGTGAAAAACACGCGGCAGATTACCAAGGCCATGAAGATGGTCTCGGCAGCGAAGCTGCGCCGTGCGCAGGAACGCGCGATGCAGGCGCGTCCGTATGCGCAGATGCTGGTGAACGTGTTGCAGTCGCTGGTGCGCCGCGCGGATATTTACGGCGAAGACGGCGTCAACGTGATGCATCCGCTGCTGGTGGAGCGCGAAGAGAAGAACGTGCTGCTGCTGGTGGTCGCGGGCGATAAGGGCTTTGCCGGAGCGTTCAATGCGAACATCGGCAAGGCGGCGCAGAAGTTCATCGACTATCGCCGCGAGCCGAAGCAGGTAACGGAAGCCGATCCTCGCCCGGGCGAGCAGAATATCGACATTGAAACAGTTGGCCGCAAGGCTCGCGATCTTTTCCGTCGTCGCTATCCCGCTGCGGTCTGGAAGCATGTGGATGAGGAGATTATCCAGCCCATCGGCATTTCTCACCATATCGAAGACGCACGCGAACGTACTGCTCCGGTCGAACTGACAAAGGACCTTGGCTTCCTGTTGGGCAAGCTGAGCTTTGAAGAAGTAGACAAGGCAGCGCACTCGATCATTGAGCGCTATAAGAGCGGCGAAGTGGATGCGGTGTACATCGTCTTCAATGAGTTTAAGAGTGTGATTGCGCAGCGCGTGGTGGTGGAGAAGCTGCTGCCGATCCGCAAGCTCGGATCGCCGGAAGTAACGGCGGCGGAAGAGATGTCGGAGGAGCAGCGCGAGGCTTCTGCGCGGGCTGCTGCGAGTTCGGGCGTTTCCATCAACGAGCTGGAAGAGAGCGAGATGGAGCGCGAGGCGAAGAAGTTCGGTACCGCCGAGGTGGACTACATCTACGATCCGGATCCGGCGAAGCTGTTCAAGCACCTGCTGCCGCGTTATGTGACCACGCAGATCTATCATGCGTTGCTGGAGTCGCAGGCAAGCGAACATGCTGCGCGTATGACGGCGATGGATGCGGCGAGCAGCAATGCAAGCGACATGATCGATTCGCTGACACTGACAATGAACCGTGTGCGTCAGGCGGCAATCACCAAGGAAATTATCGAGATCGTTTCGGGAGCGTCGGCAATTTAAGCCACGCACCCAAAAGAGAGAGTTATGGCAGAGAACATCGGTAGAGTGATCCAGATCAGCGGCCCGGCCGTTGACATTCAGTTCGACGAGAAGCAGATGCCGCCTATTTATCAGGCGCTGCGCATTACGAGCGAAGGCTTTGATGTGCCCCAGCCGCTGTCGGTGATCGTGGAAGTGCAGCAGCACCTTGGCGAAGGCCGCGTGCGTGCTGTGGCCATGGAAGCCACGGAAGGCATGGTCCGCGGCATGAAGGCTGTCGATACCGGCGGCCCGATCATGGTGCCGGTGGGCCGCGAGACGCTGGGCCGCGTGCTGAACGTGATCGGCGAGCCGGTGGACGAACTTGGCCCGGTGCAGACCGACAAGCGTCTGCCCATTCACCGTCAGGCTCCTGCGTTCGATGAGCAGGCGACCTCGGAAGAGATGTTCGAGACCGGCATCAAGGTCGTTGACCTGATCCAGCCGTTCTTGAAGGGTGGAAAGATCGGCCTCTTCGGCGGCGCTGGTGTAGGCAAGACCGTGCTCATCCAGGAGCTGATCAACAACGTTGCCATGCAGCACGGTGGCTTCTCGGTGTTTGCCGGTGTGGGCGAGCGTACGCGTGAAGGCAACGATCTGTGGATGGAATTCCAGGAGTCGGGCGTTATTGATCCGAACGACTGGCGCAAGTCGAAGGCCGCGCTGATCTATGGCCAGATGACCGAGCCGCCAGGAGCTCGTCTGCGCGTGGCGCTGACCGGCCTGACCATTGCGGAATACTTCCGCGACGTGGAAGGCGCGGATACGCTGCTGTTTATCGACAACATCTTCCGCTTCACGCAGGCAGGTTCGGAAGTGTCCACGCTGCTGGGTCGTATGCCTTCGGCTGTGGGTTATCAGCCGAACCTGGCAACGGAAATGGGCCAGTTGCAGGAGCGCATTACGTCGACCAAGAAGGGGTCGGTAACCTCGGTGCAGGCGATTTATGTGCCCGCCGACGATTTGACCGATCCGGCTCCGGCGACGACCTTTGCCCACCTCGACGCGACCACCGTGTTGAACCGTGCGCTGACGGAAATCGGTATCTATCCGGCTGTCGATCCGCTGGCTTCGACCTCGCGTATTCTCTCGCCGCGTGTTGTGGGTGAAGAGCACTACGCCGTGGCCCAGGCGGTGAAGGGTATTCTGCAGCGCTACAAGGACTTGCAGGACATCATCGCCATTCTCGGTATCGACGAGCTGAGCGAAGAGGACCGTATGACGGTGTCGCGCGCACGTAAGATTCAGCGCTTCCTCTCGCAGCCGTTCCACGTGGCCGAAGTATTTACCGGTAACCCCGGTAAGTATGTAAAGGTGGCAGACACGGTGCGCTCGTTCAAGGAGATTATCGAAGGCAAGCTGGACGATATCCCGGAGCAGGCCTTCTACATGAAGGGCGGTATCGAGGATGTTCTGGAAGCTGCCAAGAAGATGAAGGAACAGAACGCTTAAATAGCTGTTAGCCATTAGCTTTTGGCTGTTAGCTGGTCTGTTGGTAGATGGAAATTTTGTGGGCTTTACTGGAGTAATCCATAACAGTCCGCACTTGTAAGTGCTCTGGCTAAAAGCTAAGAGCTAAAAGCCAGGAGCTAAACGCTGTTGGCAGATAGAAACTCTGCGGACTGTCCTGAGTGATTCAAGACAGTCCGCATTCACAACCGCTCTGGCTAGAAGCTAAGAGCTAAGAGCTAAAGCTATATGGCAGATGCAACCACACATTCCGGCCAGCTCGTTGTCCGCATCGTTACGCCGGACCGGGTTCTGGTTGACACAACAGCCGATGCAGTGGAACTTCCAGCGCGCTCCGGCTACATGGAAGCCCTTTATGGAGCGGCACCGTTGCTGGCGGAACTCGGCGCGGGCGAAGTAAAGTTGCACGGCGGCAACTCGGCCGATGCGAAGTTTTTTGTTGCATGGGGCTTCGTCGAAGTATTGCCTGAGCGTGTCACAGTGCTGGCTGAGACAGCTCTGCGTCCGGAAGAGATCGATACAGCGCAGGCACAGCAGCAGCTTGCCGACGCCGAGAAGGACTGGAACGAAGCGGGCGACGACATGCATAAGTACAGCTATGCTCGTCAGGAGATTCGCGTGGCCGAGGAGAAGATCGCCGCGTCGAAAGACCGCTAAGTCGAATCCAAATCGTAAGAAACCCCCATCTTTTAGATGGGGTTTCTTGTTTGCGTTGGCTTGTGTGTCTGTCATGCCCTGTGCATAGAAGATGCCGTCGCGCAGATACATCTGTGACTGGGCCTGTGCGCGGGAGCATAAGAGAGCCTCTGCAGGGAATATGCAGGGAACGGACGCAATTGCATGCGATTTTCTCTTCCCTGGTCTGTGTATGAGTTTTCTGAGAGATTGCTGCGTCTGGCGCGGGTGTTTGCGCATTGGGTACATAGTTCGTTTATCGGACGAATTCGCTGTAAATCGCACATAAGGGGATGCCCAAGCACAATTTGAAAGGTCTATTCTTATGGCACCAAGAATTCAGGGGTTTCATGGCAACCAGGGCGAAGGCAAACGGCAAAACGGCAGCGGCGGCTGCACCGGATCAGGATGGCAATCCGCAGTTACGGACAGAGGTATTTGAAATCTTTCGTCGTTGGGGTTATCTACAGGCGACGCTGGATCCCTTGAAGCAGTACCTGCCGCAGGAACCTTTTCCCATTGACCTGCCCGAAGGTTCGGATGCGCTGGCCGAGGAGGCGCGCGGATATTACTGCGGCAATGTGGCGCTTGAGTTTTCGCATATTACGTCGCCCGAGAAGCGCGAGTGGTTGCAGAAGAAGATGGAGCAGGCCTACTCGGAGACGCCGCAGCAGCAGGCGAAGACTCTGACTCAGTTGATCCAGTCCGACATTTTTGAACAGACGATTCAGCAGCGGTATCTGGGAACGAAACGATTTTCGCTGGAGGGTCTGACGGCGCTGATTCCATATTTGGATCGTACATTTGAGGTGTCGTCGGAGCTGGGTGTTGAGGTTTGCCTGTTGGCCATGAATCATCGCGGACGTTTGAACGTGATGGTGAATACGGTGGGCCGCGACGCAGCCGATATCTTTACCAAGTTTGAGGATGTGGATCCGCGTAGCCATCTGGGCGGCGGCGATGTGAAATATCACCAGGGCGCGACGGGCACATATACCGCGCCTACGGGCAAAACCATTAGCCTGCATCTGGCTTCAAATCCTTCGCACCTGGAAGCGATTGATCCCGTGATTATGGGGCGTACACGCGCGAAGCAGGTGCGTATTGGAGCCGAAGGCAAGAAGAAGGTCCTGCCGATCATCATTCACGGCGATGCGGCCTTTGCGGGGCAGGGCATCTGGGCTGAGACGCTCGACCTGGCCACCATTGGCGGTTACACAGTGGGTGGGACCATTCAGATTGTGGTGAACAACCTGCTTGGATTTACGGCGGAACCGCAGGAGTCGAACTCGTCGCGCTTTGCTACTGACATTGCCAAGCGTCTGCCGATTCCGATCTTCCATGTGAATGCGGAAGACCCGGATGCGGTGATGCGTGTGGCCGGAATTGCAGCAGAGTATCGTGCAACGTTTGGTTCGGATGTGGTGGTCGATCTGATCGGGTATCGTCGTCACGGCCATTCCGAAGTGGACGATCCGACGGTGACGCAGCCGCGTCGCTACGCGAAGATCAAGGAGACGCCGGTGCTCTATAAGAGCTACGCCGAGCGCATTGGCGTGGATGCAACGGCGGAGATCAAGGCGACCAGCGAGAGGTTTCTTGCCGACCAGGTTGAGGGTAAGCAGGCGCAGACTGTGCCGCACATTTATGAACTGCCGCCGTACTGGGGGCAGTATCGCGGTGGATTTCTGCCTGCGGATGAGCCGACGGTTACAGGGCTTCCCGCAGAAGAGATGAAGCGGCTGACGGGCTTGATTACAAAGGTGCCGGATGGGTTCAACCTGCATCCGAAGATCAAGGCTCTGCTGAAGCAGCGCGAAGAGATGGGCAACGGTACGAAGTCGTATGACTACGGTACGGCCGAGCTGGTTGCGTATGCGTCGCTGCTGGAGAAGGGATTGCCGGTGCGTCTCTCGGGACAGGATTCGCAGCGTGGCACGTTCAATCAGCGCCACAGCTTCTTTACCGATACAGAGACAGAGAAGCGCTGGTCGCCGTTGCAGCATCTTGCACCGGAGCAGGGACGCTTTGAGGCGTACAACTCCATGTTAAGCGAAGCCGGAGTGCTGGGCTTTGAATATGGCTATGCGCGCGATTATCCCGAGGCGCTGGTGTTGTGGGAGGCGCAGTTCGGTGATTTTGCCAATGGTGCGCAGATCATCATGGACCAGTTCATCGCTGCGGGTGAATCGAAGTGGGGTTTGCTGAGCGGTGTGGTGCTGCTGCTGCCGCATGGCTATGAAGGCCAGGGGCCGGAGCATTCGTCGGCGCGTATTGAGCGCTATCTACAGCTTTGTGCCATGGACAACATGTATGTGGCGCAGCCGTCGAATGCGGCGCAGTATTTCCATTTGCTGCGGCGACAGGCGTTGACGGAGTATCGCAAGCCGCTGGTGGTGTTCACGCCGAAGTCGATGTTGCGGCATCCGGATGCGATCTCACCGATTGCGGATTTCGATGTGGAGAAGTTCCAGACGGTGCTGGCGGATCGCGAGGCACGTGAGCCGCGTCGCATCCTGGTGTGCTCGGGCAAGATCGGCCATAACCTGCGCGTGGAGCGGGCAAAGCGTGGCGATTACTCAAGCGCCATTATCTTTGTGGAGCAGCTGTATCCGTGGCCGGAAGAGGCGTTGGCGCATGCGATTGAGATGTATCCGTATGCGGAAGAGGTGGTGTGGGTACAGGAAGAACCGGCGAATATGGGGCCGTTGAGCTATGCCTATCCGCTGCTGCGTCGCACGGCGGGCAATCGCCGCGTGCTGCGTATCTCGCGTTCGGCAGCGGCGACGCCGGCAAGCGGTTCGGCCAAGGCTCATGACCTGGAAGAGAAGGCACTCATCGAAATGGCCCTGGGCAAAGCGAAGAGATAGACGTCGTTTCTCTATTTGCAGAACAGGCCGGGTAAATTGCCCGGCCTGTTCGTTTTTATGAAGTTGCCAGAACTGGCGTCTAAACTATAGGCCCATGGATTTGAATGCAGGCGACAATTCAGCAGCAGCGCAACGAGCAGGAATCGAAACAACCACTTCACCTGCTTCGGTTGTAGCGTCTGCAACTGCAAATGCTGCTGCGCCTGTGGCGGACAGCAGCGGGTTTGGGCCGCTGAAGATTGCGACCTTTCGCGATCGCTGGATTGCATCCACGGTTTCGAGCGTCGGCACGTGGATGCAGGACACGGCGGCGACGTGGCTGATGACGTCGCTCACAGGCTCTCCGCTGCTGATCGCGCTGATGCAAACGGCTGCGAGTTTGCCGGTGTTGTTGCTCGGTCTGTTTGCAGGCTCTACAGCAGACATCTTTGAGCGGCGCAAGCTGCTGATATTTTGGCAGACGTGGCAGATGATTGCCGTTTCGCTGATGGCGTTACTGGCGCTGGCGGGTGTGATTGGCCCGGTGGCTCTGCTGTCGTTGACGTTTTTGATGAACGTTGGCGCGGCGATGAACAGTCCTGCATGGCAGGCGATTGTGCCGGAGCTGGTGCCGCGTGAAGAACTGCCGAATGCTGTGTCGCTGGCGTCGGCCAGCAACAACCTGGCGCGTGCGATTGGTCCTGCACTGGGCGGATTGATGGTGGCTGCGTTTGTGAAGGCAAGCACAGGCGCGGGCTGGGTCTTTCTGTTGAACTCGGCTTCGTTCGCAGCGGTGATCTGGGTTCTCTATCAATGGAAACGCAAGCCGCTGTTCAAGAGTGCGCTGCCTGCGGAACGCATTATGGGTTCGATGGAGACGGGGCTGCGCTATCTGCGTTATGCGCCCGCGTTACAGTCCATCTTTCTGCGGGCTTTCCTGTTTACGTTTTCGGCTGCGGCGGTGTGGTCGCTGCTGTCGTTGATTGCGCAGCGGGAGTTTGTGCATAGCCACTACATCTCGGGTGCCAGCGGATACGGTGTGCTGAATGCTTCCATGGGACTCGGTGCGTTGAATGGAGCGTTCTTCCTGGCGCGTTTGCGTGCGCGATTCTCAGCTGACAAGATACTGGCGTTTTCCAGCGTTCAGTTCTGCGCAACGTTGCTGGTACTTGCGTTTGTGCATTCGGTTGCGCTCGACATCCTGTTTCTGATCGCGGGTGGATTCGCGTGGACCAGCAGTATGGCTACGCTGAATACAGGGGTGCAGCTCTCTTCGCCGGGATGGGTGCAGGCGCGCGCGCTGGGCATGTACCAGATGGTCTTTCAGGGTGGGCTGGCGCTGGGTTCGGTGGTGTGGGGCACCGTGGCGGAACACTCTTCGGTGAAGGTGGCTATGGTAAGTTCAGCCGTATTGATTGCCGTTGCGCTGCCTGTAACGCTGAAGCTGCATGTGTTGCGCGGAGGTCTGCCGGACCTTACGCCGCACCAGTACAAACGCCCGGTGCCGCATCTTGAACTGGAACCTGCGCCTGAGGATGGGCCGGTGCGCATACTGGTGGACTATAGCGTGCAGGCTGAGGACTACAACGAATTTGTGCGGCGCATTCACAAGCTGCGCGATGTGCGTCTGCGTACCGGCGCAGTGCGTTGGGGTATCTTTCGCGATGGCAATAATCCGGAGCGGCTGGAAGAGAGCTTTGTGATGGAAAGCTGGCTGGAGTATCTGCGAAGTCGCGAACGCATGACGGCTGCAGATTTTGAAGTGACACGGTCCGTGCGCGATCTGCATAAGGGACCTGATATGCCGGTGGTAACGCACCAGGTCTATGCCAAGGAGATGGCCGAAGGCTGATCCGCTCTGTTCGCTTCTATTCCCAGCCTTCGAGTACGATTTTGCCCACCGAACGGCCGCTCTCAATCCATGCGTGCGCAATCTTCAGGTTCTGCGCGTTGATGATGCCGTAGTTCTGCGTCATGGTGGATTTGAGTGTGCCCAGGTCCATGAGCCTGCTTACCTGGGTCAGCGAGTCGTGCTGGCGAAGGATGTCGGGCGTCTCGTAATAGGAGCGTGTAAACATCGACTCCCAGCAGATGGCTGCGCTCTTGCGTTTCAGTGGGCGCGCATCCACGGGTTTTTTCGGATCGTCGATGATGGCGATCTTGCCCTGCGGTGTGAGCAGTTCGGCGATGCCGGGATAGTGCGTGTCCGTGGCCGAGAGTAGTGCAATGTATTCGACTTCACCCAGTCCCAGTTCCTGCATCTGGGTGCGGATATCGCGGTGATGGTCGATCACGTAATCAGCACCCATCTTGCGGCACCATTCCGTTGTCTCAGGACGCGATGCCGTGGCGACGATGGTGAGCGGCGTAAGGTGTGCCGTGATCTGCATCAGCATGGAGCCGACGCCGCCCGCGGCGCCAACGATCAGGATGCTGCCCTGGCGAGGCGCTCCGTAGCCAATGCGGCGCTGCTCCACGCCAAAGCGGTCGAACAGAATCTCCCACGCGGTGAGCGTGGTGAGCGGAAGGGCGGCGGCTTCGGCAAAGCTTAGCCGTTTTGGTTTGACGGCAACAATGCGCTCATCCACCGAGTGGAACTGCGCGTTGGCACCCTGGCGAGCGACACAGCCCGCGTAGTAAACCTCGTCGCCTTTTTTGAAGAGCGAGGTTTGCTTGCCTACGTTGACAACCACGCCGGCACAATCCCATCCCAGAACTTTGTACTCGTGGCCGGGGTCGGGCAGAACGCTCTTGCGCTGCTTGGTGTCGATGGGATTGACGGAGATGGCTTTGACTTCGACCAGCAGGTCGCGTTCCCGAAGCATGGGCATGGGAAGCTCGATATCGAGCAGTGCGTTCGGATCATCAATGGGGAGGGGTGTCCGGTAACCGACGGCCTTCATACACCGAGTCTACCGGACACCGCTGCGATTGCATGACAAGAATTTCGCTCCGAAGGCTTTCACATGAAGATGTCGAGCGAATCGCAAAGACGGTGCCCTTTTCTCGCACAGAAAACGGCATAGGAAGCTGCTTTCTGATACAGCGTTATCCCGTGGTGAAGCTTCTAAAAGATGGCGTAGAACAGCATGTTTACAACGGCTACGATCAGAGCGCAGAGAAACGCCGCCGTAAAATTCTTGACCGCGAAGCCTCGTAAAAAGCGCGACACAATGTAGATCATGATGGCGTCGCAGATGAGATACATCAGGCCCGGCAGCAGCCATGTGATGGGAAACGCTGCCACGCGGATCAGGAAGCCAAGCGTTACATTCAGCAGGCCGATGAGTACTGCTGCAATCATCGCTGTACCGAAGGTGTCGATTGCAACCGACGGCAGAAGGTATGCCGCTACAACGAGCGAGGCCGCACTCAGCAGCCAGACCAGCAACCAGTGAAGAATCATGTCAGTTAGGAGTAGAGCACGGGGGGTGCGGGTTGTGCGACCGCAAAATGCTTTGTGTGTGAAGAAAAAGTGCGATGCGTTGGAATGAGTTTCCGGTTGTGTCCTGAAACGCAGAATGGCAGCCGGATGGCTGCCATTCTTTGATGCATGCGTAAATGCAGACTATGCTGTGACCGGTTCGAGAACCTGGGCCAGATGCTTGCCCTTGCGTGCTGCGGCAGCCTGCTTGTGGTACACGTAACCGGCGATCAGCGGCACAGCGATGGTGGCTTCGCTGTACACCATCTGTTCCCATGTGAGATCGACCTTGCCCCACGAGGATGCTTCCTTCAGCGTGGAGCCGGAGAGAGCGCCGTCGCGTGCATCGGCTACTGTGATCTGGATAGCGTACTTGTGCATGGAAGCTTCCACGCCGAGGATGTCGGCTGCCACAACGATGTCCTGCGCGAAGTTCTTCGGTACGCCGCCGCCGATCATCAGCAGGCCGGTGGTCGGGTTCTGAATCTTCAACTGCGTGAGTTCGTAGAAGTCCTTGCCGCTGTCGATGGAGCACATCTCCTTGCCCTGGCGTGCGTGCTGGTGTGCCACGATGCCGAAGCCGAACGAGCAGTCAGAGAAGGCGGGGCAGAAGATTGGCACATCGAGTTCGTAAGCAGCGAGGATGATCGAATCGTCGTTGCCGGCCTTCGGCGTACGGCCATTCTCGGAGAGGTACTTGCCCATCTCCTTGATGAACTCGCGCGAGGAGTAAGCGCCGGGCTTCATGCTGTTGATGATCTTCTCGGTGGTCTCGTCGCAGATGCGCAGTTCTTCTTCGTCGATGAACGTGTCGTAGATGCGGTCGATCATCATTTCACGAAGGTCGGCATCGCCTGCGCCGTACTTGTACTCTTCGCCGGCAACGTAGTGCTTGAAGCCGAGCGCTTCAAAGAAATCCTGGTCGACGATGTTCGCCCCGGTGGAGACGATGGCGTCCACCATGTGGTTGCGAACCAGGTCGACGATCACCTGCTTCAAACCTGCCGAGATCAGCGATCCGGCGAGGCACAGAATCACGCCGCAATCCGTATCGCGCAGCATCATGTCGTAGATCGTGGCGGCGCGTGCGAGGTCGCGGGACGAGTAGGCCATGTGGTTCATGGCATCAACCAGTGCGACAACGTTGTGCTGCTTGATGTCGATGTGCTGGATCGGGTTCTTGAGGAGTTCCTGTTTGGTTGGCATAACGAGTGTCAGTATATCGCGTTTTCCCCAGCAACGACGCGGGTTTTGTGAAGATTTCGTGACGGCGGGAGGAGAGTTCGTTTTCACCGCTTGTTCGCCATGAGTCATGGGCACGGATGTAAATTGCTCATCGCGCAAACGCGTGTATCGAAGGATGATTTATGAAAAACTGAAAACTTCATATGTCGGCATGCCTGCTCGTCCTGAGAGCTTTTGCGCGTGAGCGGCTTTGCGGACTTGCTAACCTTTTACTGGACTTGTTGGGGCTGCCATGATCATTAACTTTTCGGAATGCGCGCATAACCATAACTGGGACCTTGATCCGATTGTGCGTTCGCTGCTGGATACGGACTTCTACAAGCTGCTGATGCTGCAGTTCATCTGGAAGCATTTTCGCGATACGAAGGTGAGTTTCGGATTGAACAATCGCAATCATCGCTTCCGGCTGGCGGAGATGATTCCGCGTGAATCCGTGGTGGCGCAACTCGATCATGTGAAGAAGCTGCGCTTTCGCAAGTCGGAGATGATCTGGCTGGCGGGCAACACATTTTACGGCAGGCAGGGCATCTTTGAGCCTGCGTTTCTGGAGTGGTTGCAGAATGATTTTTCGTTGTGCGACTACCAGCTCTCCGAACGCGATGGACAGTTTGAACTGAGCTTTGAAGGCTCGTGGATGCAGGTGACGATGTGGGAGATTTATGCGCTCTCCATCCTGAACGAGTTGAAGACGCGGGCCGCGTTGAAGGGTATGAGCGAGTTCGAACTGGACATTCTCTATGCACGTGCAAAGACGCGGCTGTGGGGAAAGATTGAGCAGCTGCGTGATGTGCCTGCGCTGGCTGTGGCGGATTTTGGTACGCGCCGTCGGCACTCGTTTCTGTGGCAGGAGTTTGTAGTGGAGGCCATGCACTCTGAACTTGGTGCAACGTTTACCGGTACCAGCAATACGTTTCTTGCTTACAAGCACGACATGGAAGCAATTGGCACCAATGCGCATGAACTGCCGATGGCGCTGGCTGCAATGGCGATGAACGACGAGGAGTTGAAGGCTTCGCAGTACCGCATCCTGGAGCTGTGGCAGCAGACCTATCACGGTTCATTGCTGGTGATGTTGCCCGACACGTATGGCACGACGCAGTTTTTGCAGGGTGCTCCTGACTGGGTGGCTGACTGGACCGGCCAGCGCGTGGATTCGAAGGACCCTTTCCTTGCAGGCGATGAATATATCGTATGGCTTGAGTCGCGCGGCAAAGATCCGAAGAGCAAACTGCTGATTGCCAGCGATGGGTTGGATGTGCAGAGCATCCTGAGTTTGCATGCGTATTTTTCAGGACGCATTGCGCCTGGTGTGAGTGTGCGCGACTTCCGCAGCGCTGCGGATTTTCAGGATGCGCGGAAGTGGGCAGTAGAACGGCGCATTCGTTTCTCCGCTGGCTGGGGCACGCTGCTGACAAATGATTTTCGTGACTGCCATCCGCGCAGTGAAGATGCGCTGGAACCGATTTCTCTTGTGTGCAAACTAACTTCGGCGAATGGTCACGCCGCGGTGAAGCTCTCCGACAACTACGACAAGGCAAGCGGTCCGCCGGAACTGGTGGAGCATTATCGCGAGGTCTTCGGGCTTGCGGGTATCAGCCGTATTCCGGTGGTGGTGTAGCGGGCTTTAACAAAAGCTGTTGCGGAGTTTGATACATCGTTACATTTGTATTTTTCTGCGCAGATGCGGGCAACACCAGCAGTTGGGGCGAGTTGCAGGCGCGCTGTGCGAGCGCATTCATCGTCTGCTCATCGAAGCGTAAGCACTTCTTCATCCTCTGTTCGCAGCTTCTTCTTCATACACAGGCAAACTCCAAAGGATAGCAACTATTTCCGCATCGCCGGAGTTGTCATGTCCACAAGCGTGATCGTCCCTGCCGCGTCTGCGTATCCGCTTCCTTCGATTGAGCAGAGCTCGCCCGTGCTGGCTGAGTTTGGAGCGTATCGCGCACGTATTGCAGAGACGGAAACCGATCGTCTTGCCGCTTATCGTCTGCGTTTTCTTGTCTTCAATGTGGAGTTGCATGAAGGTCTTGCATCTTCGTTTACAACCGGCCATGACAAGGATCTGTTTGACGATGTGTGCGACCACCTGATTGTGGAGCACAAGACGACCGGCGAAGTGGTGGGCACGTATCGCCTGCAATCGGGCGAGAAGGCAGAGAAGAATTTCGGCTATTACTCCGAGCAGGAATTTGATTTTTCGCCGTATGCTGCTATGCGTTCCCAGGTGCTGGAACTTGGCCGTGCATGCGTGCATCGCGAACATCGTTCGCCCGAGGTTCTGAACCTGCTGTGGAAGGGCATTATGCGGTATGCGAAGGCTCGCGACCTGCGTTACCTGATGGGTTGCTGCTCGCTTACTTCTCAGTCGGCGGAAGAGGCGAGCGCGGTCTTCCATGCGCTGGAGTCGTACATGATTGAGCCTGCGCTGATGACGACGGCAACGCCTGAGTTTTTGATGGAGTTGCTTGCGGATGTGGAGACGTTGCAGGAGCCGCCGCGCCTGCTGCGTGCGTATCTTGCAGTGGGTGCACGCATCTGCTCCGGCCCCGCGATTGACCGCAGTTTTGGTACGATTGATTTCCTGACACTGCTCGATCTGGAGACGATGCATCCACGCATCGCACGACGTTATCTGTGAAGTTGGAACGCACTGAAGAACACAATGTTGTGGTGGCAGCGCTGCGAGGAGTGGCGCTGTTTCTGCTGTTGTGTCTGGCGTTGATCGATGGTTGGCTGCGTAGGCCCAGCACGCTGGCGGAACGCATTCTGTGGTCGCAGGGCTGGGCGAAAAAGACACTCCGTTTGTTACGTGGCAGTGTGCAGGTGAAGGGCACGTTGCCTGTGCATGGTTTGATTGCTTCGAACCATGTGAGCTATGTGGATGTGATCGTGCTCGCTTCGCAGATGCCCACGGTGTTTGTGGCGAAGGCCGAGGTGCAGAACTGGCCGCTGATTGGTTTGTTATGCAAACGCGCCGGCGTGATCTTCATCAACCGTGAATCGATACGGGCAGCGGCGGTTGCGAATCGCGTGGTGGAAGCTGCATTGCGCAGTGGTCTGCGCGTGGTTGTGTTTCCGGAAGGCACTACATCTGCGGGCGACACGATTCTGCCTTTGCATGCAGCGTTGTTCCAGGCTGCGTTATCGGCGAATGCTCCGATCTTGCCGGTGTGGTTGCAATATGTGAACGACGCAGAACGTGCACGCATCGCGTACTGGGGCGATATGACGCTGGTGCCACATCTGTTTGCGATGATGCGGCTGCGTTCGATGGAAGCGCGTGTGCATGTGGCTGCGGCCGGTACTCCTGCTGCGAATCGTGCGCAGGCAGCGCAGATGTGCGACGCTGCGTGGCGGCAGATGATGGAAGGCTCAGGAGAGCAGGCTGCTCTTACGCAACTCGGCGAGAACGAATTCGATGGACCAGTCGAGCGCCTCGGTGCCGATGACGGTGATGTGCGCACGTTTGCCTGAGGGCAGAACATATTTGTCGGCCATGGGACGCGCGTAGGTTTCAAACTGTTCGCGTACGCTTGCTTCGGTGCGTCCGCGTTCACGTGTATCGCGATAGATGCGGCGAGTGAGGCACACGTCGTGTGGCGCGTCCACGTAGATGGCAAGGTCAAACAGCGGCAGAAGGCCTTCGTAGTGCAGTGCGAGAATGCCCTCCACGATGATGAAGCGGCGCGGCTCCACGTGGTCGGTGGCGTTTTTTACGCGTGCGTGCGAACTGAAATTGTAGATGGGACGGTCGATCGCGCGATTGGAGCGCAGTGCTTCCACGTGTTGCACGATCAGGTCGTACTCCAGCGAATCGGGGTGGTCGAAGTTGTAGCAGCTGCGTTCCGCGAAGGTCATGTGCGACAGGTCGCGGTAGTAAAAATCCAGCGGGAAGAGAACGCCATCAAGCTGTGTTGCAAGTTCGCGTGCCAGCGATGTTTTGCCGGAACAGGAACAGCCGCCAATGCCAATCACAACAGGTCGTGTCGATGTTGCTTCGCTCATGCTGTTTGTCCGCTGGATAGCTGCGGAATGATGGCTGTGAGCAAAGCGGAGAAACGGCTGGCGGCACGCTTGCCGTACTCCATCACCTCTTCGTGATTGAGAGCTTCGGCGGTAACGCCAGCGGCGGCGTTGGTGACCAGCGACAGGCCGAGTACCTCCACGCCCATGTGTCGCGCAATGATGACTTCGTGTACGGTGCTCATGCCTACAAGGTCGGCTCCGAGTGAGCGGAAGGCGCGAATCTCGGCGGACGTTTCGTAGCTGGGGCCGAGCACGGCGATGTAGACACCGGTGTCCATCTGCCATCCCTGCGTGGATGCGGTGCGTTGCGCCAGCTTGAGCAGTCGCGGCGAGTAGGCGGTGGTCATGTCGAAGAAGCGCTGTCCGCCGTCGGTGGTTACGGCGAAGCGCGGTTCGTTGGGGCCAAGGGCCGCGTTGGTACCGGTGAGGTTGATGTGGTCGGAGATGCCGACGATGGAGCCGGGCTTGAAGTCTGCGCGGATGCCGCCCGCGGCGTTGGTGACGATCAGCGTCTCCACGCCCATCAGGCCGAGCACGCGCATGGGAAAGGTGACTTCGTCCATGGCATAGCCTTCGTAGGCGTGCACGCGGCCTTGCATCACGGCGACCGGAACTCCGCCGATAGTGCCGATGACCATGCGTCCGGAGTGGCCTGCCACGGTGGATTGCGGGAAGTGAGGAATCTGCGCGTAGGGCACGGCAATTGCGTCGAGCACGCTGTCGGCAAAATCGCCGAGGCCGGAGCCAAGAATGATGGCTAGCTTTGGGCGATGGGTGGTCTGTGCGAGCAGATGGTCAGCGGCGGCGCGGGCGCGGGAGAACAGGTTAGTCATGGTGATTCAGGTCTCAGTGAATCATATCCGGCAAAGCAAGGGAGGTGCGGAGATTGCACCTGGCTGCATACAATGGGTGCAGGTTTTTGCAGGACGCGGAATGTGTGGCGAAACTGCATCCTCAGAACGGACGGGAGATATGGCAGAAGAACTCTACTTCGACGATTTTCAGCTAGGGCAGAAGTTCGCATCGGCGGGCAACGTGAAGGTAACGGCGCAGGAGATTATGGAGTTTGCCGAAAAGTACGATCCGCAACCCTTCCACCTGGATGAAGCCGCCGGGAAGAGCACGTTCTTTAAAGGGCTGGCAGCTTCGGGCTGGCTGACGGCGGCGATCGTGATGCGCATGCGCGTGGAGACGATTCGCGTACACGGCGGCATGATCGGCGCAGGCGTCGAAGAGATTCGCTGGACCGAGCCGGTGCGTCCGGGTGATTCGCTGCATACGGAGACAGAGGTGGTTGGATTGCGCGTGTCGCGGAAGCGGCCTGAGCTGGGACTGGTGACGATCTACACGAATACGTTCAATCAACGCAACGAAATCGTAATGCAGAGCACGGTGAAGTTTTTGGCACCGATACGCCAGGCGTAGACTTTGCTCGATATACGCTGATGGGAAAATAATCTGAGTGGTTACGGGATGGCCCGGCTAAAGCATTGCTCGCTAAGGCTTGTATACCAAGCCACTTCTGTTTGCGCCGTTTTCTCTCAAAGAAAACGGCATTCGCAGATGTTCTGCGAAGCCACAGCATTGCGGGAAATGCTCTAAAGCCGGGGCCTTCAAAGCATGGTGAGAGGGACAGCATGAGAAGGTGGGCGTTTTTCTCATGCTGTTCTATTCATGCGGATACGGCCTAATTGCAGCTGAACTGGGTGAACAGGTAGAGAGCGGTGGCGGAGGGGTTTGTTGCGCTGAATTCCACGAAGCTGCTCGAACCCAGTGCTCCGGGGCCGGGACAGGTAACGGTGGTATTGGCGGCGATGCTACAGGTGGAAACCTGGGTCATGGCTGTTGGTATGGGGACATTGCCGGTATGAATTCCCAGTGTCACGGTAGTTGTGGGCAGCGTGTAGCTATAGACCTGGATGGAGTTCAGGTTGCAGGTGGAGGGTAGCCAGCCCAGTACCGTGGCAGCGGAGGTAGGGCCGAGGCGTGTATCTATCGGGCTCAGGTACTGGGTGGAGTTTGCCGGGATGGTGTGCAGGGTGGAGTAGACTCCTTTGCCATTATCGCCATTGCCGGACGTGCCTGCTGCCCCCTGTGGGATGGTGAAGTTCAGGATGACTTTGGTTGGGTCGAGGCTGATGTTGGTGACGGAGGCCTGCGTTCCAGCCGCGCCGGTGGTGGTTGTGCCGACGCTGACAGTGGGCGCGGTGCCTGCTGGTCCTGTGGCACCGGTCGCGCCGGTGAGGCCGGTGGCTCCCTGTGCGGCGAGCAGCGCCCATGCGCTGACAGAGCCTGCGTCGCCCGTGGGGTGGACGTTGATATTTGCAGCCAGAGCAATGTAGGTGCTGCCGTTGTAGGTAACGGCGCTGGTGGGCTGGTACTGCGTGCCCGCGTTCCAGACACCGGCGTAGATAACTCCTGCGGGGCCGGTGGCGCCTTGTGGGCCTTGCGGCAGAACGAAGTTCAGTACAGCGGCGTTCTGTGTGCCGGAGTTGGTGATGCTGGCGGTGGGTCCGCTGGTTACGGTGCCCAGGGTTACGGTGGCTGGGCCGGGATTGCCCTGCGAGGCCAGCAGTTGCCAGTCGCCGGTATTGTTCGCAACGGAGGCTGCGGGGGCGGAGGTTACGCCGCTGATCTGTGCGACGTAGGACGAGCCGTTCTGGAAGACCACGTCGCCTTTGCTGTAGCCGGTACCGGTGGCATAGGTGCCTTTGTAGGTGAGGCCGGGTATGCCTGCCGTGCCGGTGGCTCCCTGCGGGATGGTGAAGTTGAGTACGGCGGCGCTGGTTGTACCCACGTTCTGCACGACGACATTGCTGCCCGCTGTGCCGGTGGTGACAGATCCCACCTGGACGGTGGCGGCCTGACCCGCAGCCCCGTTGGCGCCGTTGGTTCCGGGAAGGCCTGTGGCTCCCGGCGCCCCGGCGGTGGCGAGAAGTGCCCACTGTGCCGTTGCCGAAGTGCCTGGAGCAATACCCTGGTTTACGTCGGAGACGGAGATGTAGGACGACCCGTTGTAGGCCACTGCATCGCCGGTGATGTAACCCGTTGCGCTGTTCCATATACCTCGCCAGCGCAGTCCGGGTTGGCCTGCGGCTCCGGTGGCGCCGGTAGGGCCTGTGGCTCCGACGGGGCCTTGCGGGCCCTGTGGGCCGGTTGGCCCTGCGGCTCCGGTGTCGCCCTTCTGGGTCAGCAGTTGCCAGTTGGGGCTTGTGCCCGGGGGAGTGCCGATGACTGCCGCCGATGCGATATAGGACGAACCGTTGTAGGCTACCGCGTCGCCTGTGGCGTAGTTCGCGGAGGCCGACCACGAGCCAAGGAAATGTATCGGTGCACCTGCGGGGCCGATGGGGCCGATGGGGCCTTGCGGGCCGGTTGGCCCGGTTGGTCCTGCCGGGCCTTGCGCTCCAATAGGCCCCTGCGCTCCGGGAGCCGCAATCTGCTGCCACCAGAGCGGGGATGAATCGGGCGGGTTGCCGTGGTTACTGGCCTGGAGGGAGATCCACGTGCTGCCCGCGTAGGTTACGGCGTCGTGCAGGGCATAACCGGTAGCGCCGTTGTAGACACCCTGAAACTGCATGCCTGCAACACCCTGCGGTCCTTGCGGACCGGTGGCGCCCGTGGCTCCGACGGGGCCTTGCGCTCCGGTTGCACCTTGTGGTCCTGCGGGGCCGGTGGCACCCTGTGGGCCTTGAGCGCCAGTAGCTCCGGCGGCAGCGAGCAGGGTCCAGTCGCTGGGTGAAGCCTCGGGAGAGTGGCCGGCGTTGGAGTTGTGCAGCGAAAGCCAGCTCTGGCCCTGCCACGCAACGGCGTCGTTGGCGGCGTAATTGGTGGTGGAGGCGTAGGCTCCCTGCCAGGTGAGGCCGACTGGCCCGGCTGCTCCTTGTGGTCCGGTTGCACCCTGCGGACCTTGTGGTCCTTGCACTCCGGTTGGGCCTGTGGCGCCCTGTGGTCCGGGAGAGCCTTGTGGCCCGGTGGGTCCCTGCTGGCCGACGGAACCGGGTGTGCCCTGTGGTCCCCGAGGGCCGGTTGCACCCTGCAATCCCTGTGGACCTGTGGGGCCTTGCTGGCCGGGCGAGGTCAGCGCTCCCCAGAAGGCGGGCGAGGCATCGGGCGTGTTGCCGTGGTTGGCGTCCTGTAAGGAGGCCCACGAGCCGCCCTGCCACAGCACCACGTCGCCAGCTAGGTAGTTGGTGGTTGCCGCGTAGTTGCCCTGGTAGACGAATCCCGGACGCCCGGTGGCTCCGGTCATGCCTGTGGGGCCTGTTGCGCCGGGTGTACCGGGTGTGCCCATCGGTCCGGGCGGGCCGGTTAAGCCGGTGTCACCCTTGACGCCCTGCGGGCCTTGAACGCCGATTGCCGCGGGTACAAGCTGACTCCAGTCGCCAGGCGAAGCGTCGGGTGTGTGTCCGGTGTTGGAGTCGTGCAGCGACACCCATGCTGAGTTCTGCCACGTAACCACGTAATTCGCGGCGTAGTTCGTGGTGGGTACATACGCACCCTGGAAGAGCAGCCCGTTGATGATGGTGGTGATCGAAGCCGGGTTATTCGAGGCGGGCACCAGCAGCGCCCAGTAGGTGGGTGAGGCGTCGGGCGTGTTGCCGTGGTTGCCGTCCTGCAAGGACACCCACGCCGCCGACTGCCATGTGACCACCTGGTTGGTGATGTAGTTTGTGGCTGCGTTGTAGGCACCGGCAAAGAGCAGCCCGTTGATGATGGTCGTGGTGCCGCCGCCGGAGGTGGATGCCGGTACCAGTACGGCCCAGTCGGCGGGCGAAATGCTCGGAGTGTGTCCGGCATTGGAGTTGTGTAGCGACACCCATGCGCCGTTCTGCCAGCTCACAACCGCGTTGGCGCTATAGGT
>Ga0153956_1001197_pt1 | contig 24084 bp, 23 predicted proteins | sample TSFL040MetaG_FD_104704 | JGI IMG/M metagenome (GOLD analysis project Ga0153956, IMG submission 104704) | Attine ant fungus gardens microbial communities from Florida, USA - TSFL040 MetaG | ecosystem: Host-associated > Fungi > Mycelium > Unclassified | place: USA: Florida, Wekiwa Springs... | reverse complement strand
TGCTCAGCTCCCGCGAGCAAACCATCGAGCTGCGCGAGCGTGTCGACCGGGTCATCGTCAATCAACAGAAAGGCGATGCCGCCGTGATCGAGGTGATGCGCATTCCCCGCGCTGGCGGTGGCGAGTTTGGGTTGGTGATTCGCCCGGTGCCGCCGAATCAATGGACCGAGGCCGAGGCGGTGCCGACCGCCGCGATTTTCCTCAGCGATCCGTTGGAGCAGGCCGAGGCGCCGGTGCAGGTGATCAAGCAGCTGTTCGGCTTCACGCCGGCCGAAGCGACCTTGGCCTTATTGATGGCCAACGGCCTGACACTGGACGAGGCCGCCGAGGAAATGGGCGTCAGCCGCAATACGGTGCGCACGCATCTGCGCGCGGTCTTCGCCAAAACCGGCGTGACGCGCCAGCCGATGCTGGTGAGTTTGATTTTGAAGAGCGTGGCGTCGCTGGGGTGAAGTCTCGGCATAAAGCCCCGCCATTTTGAGTTCGGTCACCAGTGCGTCATGGATGTATTGCTCGAACGGCTTTTTATTGGGGACTTCAACGGCCCCGGCCGCCTGGCAACCGATACCTTACTCCGGGTTTTTGCGCGGTAAACGGGTTGACCGAAACTTGAACGTTTTCAAGTTTTAACTTCCGGAGCGATTCCACATTCTCGGCGGATGCACCGTAGTGGCTGAGCGCAAAGCCTCAACCGGACATGTAAATTGCAGCAATGGCAATGGCTGAGATTTTTAGACGTTTCGAGATGAGATTCCCCAGGGGCAAATAAAATAAATATTTTTATTGGGATTGCTTGCTGGCGCGGTGTGTATCCGTGCTCAAGCTGAATCGTACCGGCATGAGTGCTCGGATATACTATTTTTCTCGCCCGGCGCGCGAGTTCCTGTCGTGATCGCTGCAGCTGTCTCTGGCCGTTTTGGGGGGATTCCGCTGGGGCGGCCGCGACAACAAATTGACGACGGCTTGGGCGCGCGCAGCGTACTTTTTTGGCTGCAAAAGGGTTGGCCGGCAAATGACAAAAAGCTTCCCCGGTTTTTCCTTTTTCTTGCAGCATTCGCGCAACTAATATGCAAGTGGAAACTCCAGCGGTCCGGCTGTGGTCAATGCCAAGGTCATCACGCCAAATTTTCAGCGGAAAGGCTAAATTTTGCGTAGGCTTTGACGTAGGTGTGTGAAAACTCGTAGGAGAGATTTATGAAAATCCAGGCAACCCGTTTTCTGTTTGCCGCTTTGTGTATGGGGTCCGTGGTGGCGTTGCCGGTGTCGGCGATGGCAGACGATCATCGGAACGATCATCGTCATGAGGATAATCGCGGACACGACAATCGCGGGCACGATGATCGTGGGCGCGATCATCGAGCGCCGGAGCATTACGAGTTTCGCGACCAGGATCGGGCGCGCCTGCAACGGCATTATCAGCGTAATCTCTCTCATATCGATCGCGGACGCAGGCCTCAATTCGTGCCGGGCGGCTACATCGCCGCGCCTTATCGCGGTTACATCACGCCGGCGCCGGCTCGGGTGGTGGGCTATCTGCCGCCTCCGCCGCGCGGATACTCGGTGGGGTATTACCAGGGTTATACCGTCGTTTATGACCCGGCGACTTTCCTGATCCTGAACGTCATCGATTTGCTGGCGCACTAAGCGCGGCGTGAATGGCACGGAGCTGGCACCTGGGGTGCCAGCTCCGTTTTTTTTCTATTCCCTCGACCTCCATTGCGGTACCCGCGCAGGTGCTCAACAGCACCGCACGCCAGGACGCGGTGCACGAATCCCTCTTAATAGCGCACCTTCATTGTTGCAGATCGCTGAGCAGGTTCAGCATCAAATCCTGAGCAATCCGCTGAGCGGCCTGATCCGGTTCATGGGCTGCAGGTTGGTGGAGTTGTCGGTATTGCCGAGAGAGCTGATGCCGATATAGGGATGAGGGGTGGCCACATCGGAATAAAAGCCAGCGTTATCGGGCGAATATAATCGCTGCGCTCCCCCTTTATATAATTGCTTTTGCTCGACTTCAGCGCAGGGAAAACGCTATGAAGAAAGTATGGCTGAATGTTGCTGAGCCTCGCCATCAGCTCTTCCGTGCAAGCGGTGGAAACTTCGGCAAAGGTTCTCGCGGTGGGGACTTATGGAAGTGGCGAGCTTTTCATCGTTTTCGATACTCCGATCAACGAGCCTGGTTGTACCGCCAACCGGATTCTTGTGGCTACGCTTTACCCTGAGATCAACCATTGGATAAAGATCGCGCTGGCGGCTCAGGCGAGTGGCCGAACCGTGGTGATTGGGTCGAGTGGCTGTCGCGGCCCTTGGCCTACGATGGATACAGGCTTTGGTTCTTATTTTTATATAAAAACGAATTAGCGGAATCTCCCGCGAGACTACCTGGATAGTCTCGCGGGGTGGCGGATCAGGCCGCGCCGTTCTTTTCGAGAATTTCCGCGTACTCGCCCGACTTGACGTGATCCTTCACATAGGACAACACCGTGCGGCCTTGCGGATCGCGGGCATTGATGTCGTGGCCTTGTTCCAGGAACATGGCGACGAACTTTTCGAAATCGTCGGCGCGCATGGCCTGGTAGGCTTTCATCAGCATGTGGAAATCCGCCTCGATCTGCTCGGCGGATTTAACGTCGAGGAATTCGCGCACTCGCGCTTCGGTCCATACCTCGTCGACGACGACTTCTTTCTCTTTCTTTGCCATTTCGATTTAACCTGCCGCAATTAGCCGTTTAACCGTTGAGTTTGCTCAACAGAATTTCATTGACCAGGCCGGGGTTGGCCTGTCCCTTGGATGCTTTCATGATTTGGCCGACGAAGAAGCCAAGCAGTTTTTTGCGCTTGTTTTCGTCGGCGGCGCGATACTGCTCAACCTGTTCGGAGTTGGCGGCGACGATGTCGGCAACGATTTTTTCAATCGCGCCGGTATCGGAAACCTGCTTCAGCCCACGCGCCAAGATAATGGAATCGGCATCGCCTTCGCCGTTCCACAGAGCGTCGAACACCAGCTTCGCCTGCTTGCTGGAAATGGTGTTGTCCTTGATGCGCACGATCATGCCGGCGAGCAGTTCGGCGGTAACGGGACCGTGCTGGAGGCTGAGCCCTTCGCTGTTCAGGCGCGCGCTGATATCGCCCAGGATCCAGTTGGCGGAAAGCTTGGCATCGCCGCACAATTCGGTGCAGCGCTCGAAATAGTTCGTGGTGGCGGCGTCACCGCTGAGCAGAGTGGCGTCGTATTCCGACAGGCCGTGCTGTTCGACCAGGCGCGCGCAGCGCGCATCCGGCAATTCCGGCAGGCTGGCGCGAATGCGCTCCACGTATTCGGTGCTCACCGCGACCGGCAACAAGTCCGGGCAGGGGAAGTAGCGATAGTCGTTGGCTTCTTCCTTGCTGCGCATCGAGCGCGATTTTTTGCTGTCGCCGTCGTAGAGCCGGGTTTCCTGCACGACTTTGCCGCCGTCTTCGATCAGATCGATCTGGCGCTGCGCTTCCAGCTTGATCGCTTCCTCCATGAAGCGAAACGAGTTCAAGTTTTTCGTTTCCGTGCGCGTGCCGAATTGGGTTTCGCCGCGCGGGCGCACCGATACGTTGACGTCGAAGCGCATCGAACCCTGCGACATGTCGCCATCGCAGATACCGAGGCTGGTGACGATGGCGTGCAGTTTCTTGGCGAACGCCACCGCTTCTTCGGCGCTGCGCATATCCGGTTCGGTGACGATTTCGATCAGCGGCGTGCCGGCGCGGTTGAGGTCGATGCCGCTTGCGCCCTGAAAATCCTCATGCAGCGATTTGCCCGCGTCTTCTTCCAGGTGCGCGTGGTGAATGCGCACGGTTTTCACCGTGCCGTCCGCCAGCGTGAATTCAATATGGCCCGCGCCGACGATCGGTTCGGCCAGCTGCGTGGTCTGGTAGCCTTTGGGCAGATCGGGATAAAAATAATTCTTGCGCTCGAACACGCTGAGCGGATTGATCGGCGCATCGATAGCCAGGCCGAACATGATCGCGAAACGCAGCGCCTCTTCGTTGAGTACCGGCAAGGTGCCGGGCAGCGCGAGATCGACGGCGCTGGCCTGTGTGTTGGGTTCGGCGCCGAACGCGGTGCTCGCGCCGGAAAAAATTTTCGACCGGGTGGCGAGTTGCGTGTGTATCTCCAGGCCGATCACGGTTTCCCACGTCATATGCGATTCCTCACTCGATGCCCGGCGCCGTGCGCCGGTGCCAGTCGGTGGCCTGCTGGAAGCGATGGCCGATATTGAGCAGTTTCGCTTCCGCGAAGTAATTGCCGATCAATTGCAGCCCGACCGGTTTTTGCGCCGCGAAGCCCGCGGGAATGCTGATGGCGGGCAGGCCCGCGAGGTTGACCGCGATGGTGTAGATGTCTTCGAGGTACATCGTTACCGGATCGCTGATCGCGCCGAGCTTGAACGCGGGGTTGGGCGTGGTCGGGCCGGCGATGACATCGACATCGGCGAAGGCGTCGACGAAGTCCTGCTTGATCAGGCGCCGCACCTGTTGTGCCTTGCGGTAATACGCGTCGTAGTAGCCGGCCGACAGCGCATAGGTGCCGACCAGGATGCGGCGCTTCACTTCTTCGCCAAAACCCTCGGCGCGCGTGCGCGTGTAGAGGTCGGACAGGTCTTTCGGATTCTCGCAGCGATAGCCGTAGCGCACGCCGTCGAAGCGCGACAGGTTGGCGGAGGCTTCCGCCGGCGCGATCACGTAATAGCAGGGCACTGCCAGTTGCGTATGCGGCAGCTGGATTTCCTTGACGCTGGCGCCGAGTTTTTCCAGCTCCTTGATCGCGGCTTCAACCGCGCGCTGAATGTCCGGATCGAGGCCCGCGCCGAAATATTCCTTCGGCAGGCCGATGCGCAAACCGTCGAGGCTGTCGTGCAGCGTGGCCGTGTAGTCGGGCACCGGCGAATCGAGGCTGGTGGAGTCGCGCTGGTCGAATCCCGCCATTGCGTTGAGCAGCAGCGCCGCGTCCTCGGCGGTGCGCGTCATGGGGCCGCCCTGGTCCAGGCTCGATGCGAACGCGATCATGCCGTAGCGCGACACGCGGCCATAGGTGGGCTTGAGCCCGGTGATGCCGCACAGCGCGGCGGGCTGGCGGATCGAGCCGCCGGTGTCGGTGCCGGTGGCGGCGGCGCACAGATGCGCCGCGATCGCGGCGGCGGAACCGCCCGAGGAGCCGCCGGGCACGCAATCGGTCGACCAGGGATTGAGCACCGCGCCGTAATAACTGGTTTCGTTGGACGAGCCCATCGCGAATTCGTCCATGTTGGTTTTGCCCAGGCATACGGTGCCGGCGTTGGCGAGGCGGGTCACCACGGTGGCGTCGTAAGGGGCGATGAAATTGTCGAGCATTTTCGATGCACAGCTGGTCTTCACGCCGTTTGTGCAAAAAATGTCCTTGTGCGCGATGGGAATGCCGGCGAGCGCGCCGGCAGTGCCGCTGGCGCGGGCCTGGTCGGCGGCGCGCGCCGCGGTGACGGCCGCGTCGGCCTCCACCGTGATGTAACTGTTATAGGTTGCGTCGAGGCGTTCGATGCGCGCCAGATAATGCAGGGTCAGCTCTTCGCTGGAGAATTGCTTCCGCGCCAGTCCCTGCAGCTGCTCGGCGATGGTCAGTTCATGCATGTTCGCTAGTTCCGGAGAAGGATGCCGCGCTGCCGCGCGTCATCGTTCGTTGAGGCGTTGGATGCCGGGGTGGCGTTTCACTCGATGACGCGGGGCACCAGATACAGGCCGTTCTCGGTGCTGGGCGCGATCGCCTGGAAACGTTCGCGCTGGCTGGTCTCGGTGACTTCGTCGGCGCGCAGGCGCTGGGTGGCGTCCAGGGGATTTGCCATCGGCGTCACATTGCTCGTATCGACGGATTGCAGTTGATCGACCATTTTCAGAATATTGCCCAGGCGCTCGGTCAGTTCTGGCACCGCGGTGGGATCGAGGCGGATACGCGCCAGCAGCGCGGCTTTTTCGATATCCGTTGTATCTATGCTCATGGCGATACGTTCCCTTTGAAAAAGTGATTGCTGTGCCGGCCGGATCGCAGCGGGGTTGACTGTCGCGGAAAATGAGATGGCGGCGGGCACAACCAGACCTTTGAAAAGAACCGTTGCGCGCGGGCGGAATGCAGGCATTGCATCGCCGTGTTTGAGCGCCGGTAATTTCCTGGAAGGTTCTCGAACAGGCGCTAAAGTTACCATACTTGCGCCTTGCCCTGAATCCCTGCGGTTGATAGAGTGGCGCGCTTGAATCCGCCTCGGATTTTCACATCGCTCCCCGGAATTTTTCAGTCCCGCGCAGCGGCCCGCCGCCCTGTGCCGGAATCGTTAGAGAAGGTGAAACAAACACAATGCTGAAACGCATCAGAGGGATGTTCTCCAGCGACCTGTCCATCGACCTGGGCACGGCAAATACCCTCATATATGTACGCGATCAAGGCATCGTGCTGGATGAGCCTTCCGTGGTCGCGATTCGAGTTCACAACGGTCAGAAAACCATCGAAGCGGTCGGCGTCGAAGCCAAGCGCATGCTGGGGCGCACGCCGGGCAACATCACCGCCATCCGCCCGCTGAAAGACGGCGTTATCGCGGATTTCCAGGTTACGGAAAAGATGTTGCAGTACTTCATCGCGAAGGTGCACAAGCACAGCTTTATCCGCCCGAGCCCGCGCGTGCTGGTGTGCGTGCCGTGCAAATCGACCCAGGTCGAGCGCCGCGCGATTCGCGAATCCTGCCTCAGCGCCGGCGCGCGCGAAGTGCGCCTGATCGAAGAGCCGATGGCGGCGGCGATCGGCGCCGGCCTCGACGTTGAGGCGGCCTCCGGTTCGATGGTGGTGGATATCGGCGGCGGCACCACCGAGATCGCCATCATTTCCCTGAACGGCGTGGTGTATTCCGATTCCGTGCGCATCGGCGGCGATCGCTTCGACGAGGCCATTGTGTCGCATGTGCGCCGCAGCTACGGCAGCCTGATCGGCGACGCCACGGCGGAGCGCATCAAGCAGGAGATCGGTTGCGCCTACGCGGGCAGCGAACTGCGGGAGATCGACGTGCGCGGCCGCAATCTGGCCGAAGGCGTGCCGCGCAGCTTCACGCTCAATAGCGAGGAGATCCTCGAGGCGTTGCAGGAGCCGCTGGCGAACATCGTGCAGGCGGTAAAACGCGCGCTGGAACAATCGCCCCCCGAGCTGGCCGCGGATATCGCGGAGAAAGGCATCGTGCTGACCGGCGGTGGCGCGCTGTTGCGCGATATCGATCGCCTGTTGTCCGAGGAGACCGGGCTGCCCGTGGTGATTGCCGAGGACCCGCTCACCTGCGTCGCCCGCGGCGGCGGCAAGGCGATGGAAATCATGGATCGGCACCATCTGGATCTGCTGTCCACCGAATAATGAAAACTCCGCCCGCGGCGCTCGCAGGCGCTGACTGCTGATCGCCACGGGCAATCGCCGGCCGTCGGTGGCGGATCGGTCTGGCGCAGGCCACCGCGGCGGCACTGGCGCATGCCTTGAGGTGCTGCGATTAAACCGCTTTTTCAAAAAGGCCCTTCCATCGGTTCGCGTATTCTGCTGCTCAGCGGTCTGGCGCTGCTGCTGATCGCCGGTCAGATGCGTTGGCAATGGCTGCGCAATATCGAAGATCAATTGGCCGTGGTGGCCACGCCGTTTTACTGGCTGGCCGATGCGCCGTACCGGCTCAAGGACTGGGGCAGCCACAATCTGCAGGATTGGCGCGGCATGGCCAACGAGAACGAGGAGCTGCGCAAGGAGACGCTGATCCTCAAGGCCAAGGTCGCCAAAATGGCGGCGCTCAGCGCTGAAAACGCCCGCCTGCGCCAGTTGCTCAACTCCTCCTCGCACCTCGACGACAGTGTTCTGATCGCCGAGCTGATCGCCGTTGCGTCCGATCCGCTGCGCCATGTGGTGGTCATCAATAAAGGCCGCGACGTCGGCATTTACGTCGGCCAGGCGGTGATCGACGCCTATGGGCTGGTCGGCCAGGTGGTCGAGGTCAGCAAGTATTTCAGCCGGGTCATGCTGATCACCGACAGCACTCACGCGGTGCCGGTGCAGGTGAACCGCAACGGCGTGCGCACCATCGCCGATGGCAGCGGCCTGATCGACGAGCTGCAGCTCAATCACGTTGCCGCCAGCGCGGACGTCAAGGTGGGCGACCTCCTGGTCACGTCCGGTATCGGCGGCACCTTTCCGTCCGGCTATCCGGTGGCGGTGGTGACCGAGGTCGGCAAGGACCCCGGCCAGTCGTTCGTGAAGGTCAAGGCCCGCCCCACCGCCCACCTCGACCAGAGCCGCCATCTGCTGCTGATTTTCCGCGAGGCGTCCAGCCATCAGCCGTCGGCGACCGACGCCGAGCCCGATTCCGCACCGGCGGAAGAGGCCCGCTGAGGTGGCCGAGCCGAGGGCCAACGGGCGCTGGATCATCGGGCTGACCGTGGTGGTGGCGCTGTGGCTCAGCGTCATGCCGCTGCCGGAGTGGGTGCGCTGGGCGCGCCCCGAATGGGTGGCGATGGTGATGATTTACTGGGTGATCGCCCTGCCGCATCGGGTCGGCATCGGCAGCGCTTGGCTGGCGGGCTTCGCGCTGGACATCCTGGAGGGGTCGCCTCCCGGCGAAAACGCCTTTGCCCTCGCGGTGGTCGCCTATCTCGCGCTGGTCATGTATCAGCGGCTGCGCATGTACGCGGCCTGGCAGCAGGCGGGCATTGTGTTTGTGCTGATCGGGCTCAACCAGCTGCTGTGCCATTGGGTGCAGACGCTGATGACCCAGGTCACGCCGACGCTGCTGTTCCTGTTGCCGGCGCTGGTGTCCGCATTCCTGTGGCCGACGGTGATGGTGCTGCTGCGCCGTATCCGCCGCCGTTTCGCCATTCAGTGAAGGAGCTTCGATGACGTCGACGCGTGTTTACCTGGCCTCGCAATCGCCGCGCCGGCGCGAGCTGCTGGCGCAGATCGGCGTCGGCTATAGTGTGCTGGGCGTCGATGTCGACGAAACCCGCAGGCCGGGCGAGGCCGCCGCTGTTTATGTGGAGCGCCTGGCGCGCGAGAAGGCCGCCGCCGGTTGGGCCTTGGTGGCGGCGGAGACGATGCCGCGTTTGCCGGTGCTGGGCGCCGACACCGTGGTGGTGGTCGACGGCGATATTCTCGGCAAGCCCGCCGACGCCGCCGCGGCGCGAGCCATGCTCACGCGGCTTTCCGGACGCAGCCATCAGGTGTTGACCGGCGTCAGCCTGTGCGGCGAGCTCGGCCAGTTTGCCGCCACGGGCTGCACGACGGTCTGGTTTCGGGCGCTGAGCCCGGCCGACATCGACGGTTACTGGGCCGGCGGCGAACCGCGCGACAAGGCCGGTGCCTACGGCATCCAAGGCCAGGCCGCGTTGTTTGTCGAACGCATCGACGGCAGCTACAGCAATGTGGTCGGCTTGCCGCTATTCGAAACCGCTGGCCTGCTCGCGCGCTACGCCATCAATCCTCTGGTGAACGGATGAACGAGGAACTGCTGATCAATATCACCGCTCTGGAAACCCGCGTCGCGCTGGTGGAAAACGGGGTATTGCAGGAGATTTACATCGAGCGCGAGCGCTCCAAGGGTATCGTCGGCAACATCTACAAGGGCAAGGTGGTGCGGGTGCTGCCGGGCATGCAGGCCGCCTTCGTCGACATCGGCCTGGAGCGGGCCAGTTTTCTGCACGTTTCCGATATCGTGTCCTTCGACGCCAACGGCCAGGAACTGCGCCAGGGCGGCGGCGCCGAATTGCCGGATATCCGCACCGTGCTGCGCGACGGCCAGTCGGTGGTGGTGCAGGTCAACAAGGACCCGCTCGGCACCAAGGGCGCGCGCCTGACGACGCACCTGTCGATTTCTTCCCGCTTCCTGGTTTACATGCCGCAGACCGCGCACATCGGCATTTCCCAGCGCATCGAGGACGAACAGGAGCGCACGCGGCTGAAGGCGCTGGTCGAGCAGTGCGTGGCGGAAGAGGGCATGGCCCAGGAGGGCGGCTTCATCATCCGCACGGTCGCCGAGGGCGCCGGCCACGATGAGCTGCTGGCCGATATCCGTTTTCTCAAGCGCTTGTGGAAATCGCTGCGCGAGCAAATGCAGAACGGCGCCACGCCTTCGGTGGTGTACGAGGATTTGCCGCTGTTCCTGCGCACCATGCGCGACCTGGTGCGTCCCGGCCTGGAAAAAATCCGCATCGATTCCATTTCCGGTTACGCCCGCGTCATGGAGTTCGCCCACGATTACATTCCCGAGATTCGCGACCGCATCGAGCTCTACACCAGCGAGCGCCCGCTGTTCGATCTCTACGGCCTGGAAACCGAAATTCAGAAGGCGCTGGGGCGCAAGGTCGAGTTGAAGTCGGGCGGTTACCTGATCATCGACCAGACCGAGGCGATGACCACGGTCGACGTGAATACCGGCGCCTTCGTCGGCCATCGCAATCTCGAAGAGACGATCTTCAAGACCAATCTGGAGGCCGCCGCCGCGCTGGCGCGCCAGCTGCGGGTGCGCAATCTGGGCGGCATCATTATCATCGATTTCATCGACATGAAGGATGTCGAGCACCGTCGCCAGGTGCTGCGCACGCTGGAAAAAGCGATGGAGCGCGATTACGCCAAGACCAGCATCACCGGCGTGTCCGAACTGGGGCTGGTCGAAATGACACGCAAGCGCACACGCGAGAGCCTGGGGCATGTGCTGTGCGTGTCCTGCCCGGTTTGCCAGGGCCGCGGCTCGCTGAAATCGCCCGAGACGGTGTGCTACGAAATTTTCCGCGAAATCCTGCGCGAGGCGCGGACCTACGACAACGATAAATTGCTGGTGCTGGCCTCACAGGAGGTGATCGACCGCTTGCTCGACGAGGATTCCCACATCGTCGCGGACCTGGAGGAACAGCTCGATAAAACCATCCAGTTCCAGGTCGAAGCGATGTATTCCCAGGAGCAGTTCGATGTCATTCTGCTTTGATCCGCCGGTATCGCCGCGCTCATGAGTGCGGTGCGCTGGAACGCGGATCGGGCGGCGCGTCCTGCCGCCGTCATGCCCCATCCTGAATCCGCGCCGGCCGGCGCCGTTTGCCGGTACGGGTGAGCCATGGTTTCGCGCACGGCACTGGTCTGGATCAATCGCCTGCTGTGGACGGTGATTGTCGGCGCCGTGCTGTTGCTCGCGGCGGTGGCGACCCTGGGGCGTCACTACATCCATTACGTCGAGACTTACCAGCAACCGATCGTCGATGCGGTTCAGCGGCGCACCGGGCTGCACCTGACGGTAGGGCGGCTCAGCGGCAGCTGGCAACGGCTGACCCCGCAACTGATGATCGAGGACCTGCGGCTCTACAATCCGCACAAGCCCGACGAAGTCGTGCTGTCCATCGATCAGGCGACGCTGAAGGTCGGCATTTTCCGCAGCGTCGATCGCGGCACGCTGGCCCTCAAGCAGCTGTCCGGGCACGGCATCGCCGTCGTGCTGGACGAGGCGGAACTCGGGCGCTGGCGGCTGCGCGGTTTTCCCGGCGGCCATGGCCCCGGCGTCGATGCCCTGCTCAATCTGTTCATGGCGATTCATCGCGCGCAGGTGCAGGACAGCCGCATCGACATGCATTTTTTCGGCGGCGGTGAAGCGCATCTGACCGGGAAAACCCTGTCGCTGGAACAGGCCGGCAATTTTCGCCGGTTGCATCTGGCGCTGGCGTTCGCGAAGAACGGCGCGCCGTTGGAGCTGACGGCCGAGGCGCGCGGCGATCCCCGCGACAGCCGTTTTTCCGCGCGCGGCTACATGGCGTTTGCGGGCGTTGATGTGACGCCGGTGCTGCCGGTGGCGAAGGCGTTCGGCTTCGATCTGCAACATGGCCGCATCGACGGCTCGGCCTGGCTGGACTGGCAGCCCAACGGCACCATCGAGCTGCGTGGCAAGGTGGCGATCCCGGTTCTGGATGTGGCCGGGCTGACCGGCCGGCCCTCGCCTCCCGTGCAAAACATCAAGACTGAATTCCTGCTGCGCGACAGCGGCGGCCACCGCCAGCTCTGGCTGCCGGAAGTGAGCGGCCATTGGGGCGGGGTGGTGCTGTCGTTGCGGCAGTTGCTGCTGGAGGTGGATGGCGCGCATCCCGACGTCATGCAGCTGTCTTTGCCGGAGCTGGCGCTGGCTCCGGTCCGCGATGCGCTGCTGGAAGACACGGTGTTGCCGGAGTCGGGTCATCATGCGCTGTCGACGCTGGCGCCCAACGGCACGCTGAAGAATATCCGCCTGACCCTGCCGCTGGTGCCGAATCACAGCGACGCGCTGCGGTTGCGCGCGGAGTTTTCGGATTTTTCCCTGGAGGCTCTGGCCGGCGCTCCATCCGTGGCGGGGGCCAATGGTTACGTCGATACCGGCCTGCACGGCGGTGTGGTCGATTTTGCCGGCGACGACTTCAGTATCGGTTTTCCCCACGTCTACCGCGAGCCGCTGCATTTCGACCGGGTGCGGGGCCAGGTCGGCTGGCGCCTGGAGGGTTCCCGGGTGCGGGTCGACAGTGGACCCATGCAGGTGAGTGGCGATGCCGGGCGGGCATCGGTGTTGCTCGGCCTCGATCTGCGCACGGATCCGCATGACCCGGTGTCGCCGTCCATGAGCCTGATGGTGGGGATACGCGACTCGGCGGCCCGCTACCGCGACCGTTTCATCCCTTACACGCTCAAGCCGGAGCTGCTCGACTGGCTGCATCGCTCCATCGGCGACGGGCGCCTACCCTTGGGCGGTTTCATTTATCGCGGTTCACTGATCGGCAGCGAACACCAGGATTACACGGTGCAGCTGTTCCTCGATGCGCGCGATGGCCAGCTCGCTTATCACCCCGAATGGCCGCCGCTGCACGACCTGCGCGCGGCGTTGTGGCTGGACGACAACCACCTGCTGGTGGAGGGCGCATCCGCGCGGGTTTATGACCAGATCGCCGTCAACGATGCGCGGGTGGAGATGGAGCCCGAGCCGGCCGGCGAATGGCTGGCGGTGACGGGGAATGTCGAGGGACGCAACGACGACCTGTTGCGCGCCCTGCGCGAGAGCGCGCTGCACAAGCAGCTCGGCAATGCCCTGGATCACTGGCGCTGGCGCGGGCCCGCCACCGCCAGGCTCGATCTCGGTATTCCGATTGGCGGCGAGCGCCACACGGAAATCGATGTCGAGGCGGAATTGGGTCCCGGCCAATTGACGCTCGGCGACCAGCAACTGACGTTCAATGAGGTGCGCGGTCCGCTGAGCTACCGTTCGGATACTGGCCTGCAGGCGCCGGCGCTCAAGGGAACGCTGTACGGCAAGCCGCTGACCGCCAGAGTGGCGAGCGGGGCCAATGGCGATCTGGCGATCGATGCCAGCGGCCGGCTGACGATCGCGGATGTGCAGGAGTGGCTGCAGCAACCGCTGCTCGGAGAGTTCGCCAGCGGCGAAACCGGGTTCAGGCTGGCGTTGAATTTTCCAGGCGCCAAAAACGGCGGACAGGCGCGCCTGCAGGCCGATTCCGATTTGCAGGGCGTGACCGTGCGCCTGCCGCCGCCCTACGCGAAGCCCGCTGAGGATGCGTTGCCCCTGACCTTGAACATGCCGCTGGCCGGCGAGCGGCAGATGGATCTGGCGCTGGGCGACTGGGCCGATCTGCACATCGCCTGGGCTGACAAGCAGTTGCAGAGCGGTGTTCTGCGCCTGGGGCAAAACGGGCGCAGCAACGCGGCCACGGGGCAATTTCTGGTGACCGGCACGGTGCCCGCGGCGCTGGAGCTGGAGCCGTGGCTGGCTGTGTTGTCCCAGGCGCATGGGCCGCAGGGCTCCGGGGCCGGCGGTTCGGACCTGAAGCTGCACGTGCAGTCTCTGCGTCTGCCCGAGGTGCAGGCCCTGGGCCAGACCGTGCACGACGTTCGCCTGTTCGGCCAGCGCGGTAGCGCGGGCTGGGTGTTGCGCATGCAATCCGACAAGGTCGGCGGCGCGATCACCGTTCCCGAAACCGCCGGCCAGCCTTGGCTGGCGCAGATGGATTACGTGCGCCTGCCCGCGCCGGTGCCGACGCCGCCCGGGACACCGCCGGCGCCCTCCAATCTGGAGAGCGTCGATCCCGCGAAAGCGATACCGGTGGATTTGCGCATCGATCATCTGTGGCGCGGCGACGAGGACTGGGGTTGGCTCGATCTGCATCTGCGTCCGGTGCCGGGCGGCTTGAGCTTGCAGCAATTGAGCGGAGAAATGCGCGGTATTCGTTTCGAGCCGCGCGGCCAGGAGCCGGCCAGCCTCACCTGGATTCGCAACGAAAACGGCCATCACAGCCAATTTGCCGGCCGTCTGGCCGTGGACAGCATGGGGCGTGTGCTGGAGCGCTGGGGCTATGAGCGCGTGCTGACCGCCAAAACGGCGCATGTCGACGCGCTGGTCGGCTGGACGGGGCCGCCGGATGCGATAACGCGCAAAAACCTCAATGGCGAGGCCTCGGTGGCAATGCAGGATGGGCGTTTTCTCAAGGCTTCCAGCTCGGCGACCGGGGCGCTCAAGGTGGTGGGGATTTTCAACTTCGCCAATCTGTTGAAGCGCCTGCAACTCGATTTCTCCGACCTGTTCCGGGATGGGGTCAGCTTCAACAATATCGAGGGCGGGGTTGCGTTCAACCAGGGGCTGGTGACTTTGACGCCCTCCGTGGAGATCGCAAGCCCGTCGAGCCGTTTCCGCGTGTCCGGGCAGGTGGATTTCAACACCGATCACACCGATATGGAGCTGGTCGCGACCTTGCCGGTGGCGAGCAACCTGCCCTGGGTGGCGGCGCTGGCCGGCGGCTTGCCCGCGGCGGCCGGGGTTTATGTGGCGAGCAAGTTGTTCGAAAATCAGGTCGATAAGTTTTCCAGCGCGGTCTATGACATCAAGGGCCCGTGGAGCGATCCCGAAGTGAAATTCCGTCGTATCTTCGACGACAAGACGCAACCGAATCCACCGCCCGCGTCCGCGCCGAAATCTTCCGGAGATAAACCATGAGTGTGGCAAGCGTCGACGCCGGTGCCGATCGTTTCAAGGTCGCGGCCGTGCAGCTGGTTTCCAGCGCGGATATCGAGCGCAATCTCGCCAGCGCCGCGCGCTGGGTGGAATATGCCGCGGCGGCGGGGGCGAAGCTGGTGGTTTTGCCCGAGGCTTTCGCTTTATTCATCAGTAACGAGCAAGGCCGGCTCGGTGCACGGGAAGCGGGCGGGCAGGCGCGCGTGCGTCCGTTTTTGGCCGAGCTCGCGGCGCGCCACCGGGTATGGCTGGTGGGCGGCACGATTCCGCTGTTAGAGGCGGGCGAGCAAAGACCGCGCGCGGCCAGCCTGGTGTTCGATGATTGCGGCCGCGAAGTGGGCCGCTACGACAAAATGCATCTGTTCGATGTCGATGTCAGCGATTCCCAGGGCAGCTATCGGGAGTCGGACACATTCAATCCAGGCGCTGCCGCGGTTGTCGTGCCGACGCCCTTCGGCGTATTGGGCTTGAGCGTGTGCTACGACCTGCGGTTTCCCGAGTTGTTTCAATGGCTGCGGGAACAGGGCGCTGAAATGATCGTGGTGCCGTCCGCGTTTACCCGCCGCACCGGGCTTGCTCACTGGCTGCCCTTGCTGCGTGCCCGGGCGATTGAAACGCAATGTTATCTGATCGGCGCCAATCAGGGCGGGGAACACAACAGCAAGCGCGCCACCTCGGGTGGCTCCGCGATTGTCGATGGCTGGGGCGAAGTGCTGGCGGAGGCGCCGCTGGGCGAAGCTTGTATCGTTGCGGAAGTTGATCGCGAGCGCCTGCGAGCCCAGCGCAAGGCGATGCCGGTGGCGCAGCACCGCCGTTTCAGGGTGGTTGCGCCTTAGTCCGGTCGGTTAGGGAGGCTCTGAAAAACTACCGCGCTCGCTACGTTTTTTAAAGCTCGGCCAGTTCGCGCAGGTAGCGGAACAGCTTGCGCGCCGCCGCGGGCGGTTGCCCCGCCGCGCGTTCCTTGCCTGCGGCCGTGATCAATTGCCGCAGATGCTGGCGGTCGGCGTCGGGAAAACGCTCTAACACCTCCGTCATGGCGTCGACGCCGCGCTCGACCAGCGCATCGCGCCATTGCTCCAGCTCATGGAATTGCTGGTTGCGTTGCTGGTGTCCGTTTTGCAAATCCTGATAAGCCGCGGCAATGGCCTCGGTGTCCGTGCGCCGCATCAGTTTGCCGATGTATTGAAGCTGGCGGCGCAGCCCTTCGCGGCTTTTGATCCGGCGCGCGGTGTGAATGGCTTCGGCGAGATCGCCCTCCAGCGGGATGTGGTTCAGCTCTCCATCGCTGAGCGCAACCAGCGCTTCGCCCAACTCTTGCAGCGCATGCATTTCGCGCTTTAAAGCGCTTTTGCTGGGAGGAAGCTGTTCGTCGGAAAATTCGTCCGGATGTTGACTCATGGCGTGATATGACGGTGTGCGTATAGATGAAAAGATCACTCCGCTTCATCGAAGCGGTTGTTGATCAGTGCGATAACGGCCGTGTGTGCCTGTTCCTCGTCGGCTCCGTCGAAATGCAATTCCAATTCAGTGCCTTTGCTGGCGGCCAGCATCATCACGGACATGATGCTTTTGGCGTCGATCAAGCGGCCATTGACTCCCGCGCGAATCTGACAGTTGAACCCGGTGGTGGTCGAAACCAGCTTGGCTGCGGCACGCGCGTGCAGCCCGAGTTTGTTGATGATCGTTATTTTTGTCGCAATCATGGCGTTGAGTCAGCGGCAATCTTCAAGTTCGTTTAACGGGGGAAGTGATCGGGAGCTGTATTCAGCCGAGTTCGCGGTGTCTGACCTGCACGTCTTTGAACTCGGAGCTGAAGGCGCGTGCCAACCGTTCGGCCATATATACTGAGCGATGTTGCCCACCAGTGCAACCGAGCGAGACGGTGATATAGCTGCGATTGTTTGCCAGGAAGCGCGGTATCCATTTGTTCAACATGCTGAAGATATCGTTGAACATTTCCGTGACGTCGGGCTGTTGGTCGAGGAATGCAACCACGGCGGAGTCGCGTCCGGTTTGAGGGCGCAGCAGCGGATCCCAGTGCGGGTTGGGCAGCACGCGCAAATCGAAAACCATGTCCGAGTCGATCGGCACGCCGCGTTTGTAGCCGAACGACAAAAACAACAACGATAGTCCCGCCGCATTGCGGCCCAGCACGCGCGCGCGAATCGTTGAACGCAGTTCGTGCACGTTCATCGAGCTGGTGTCGAGATTGAGCCCCGCCGTCATGGCGATGGGTTCGAGCAGGCGCTTTTCGCGGGCGATGGCTTCCGCCAGCGCGGTTTGCGCATCGCTGAGCGGATGGCGGCGGCGAGTCTCGGAAAAGCGTTTGATCAGGGTGTGGTCGTCCGCATCGAGATAAAGCACTTCCGTGCTGACATCGGCGGGCAGGGATTGCAGCAACTCACTGAAGCGGGACAGATCCTTGGTGGCGTTGCGCGCATCGATGCACACCGCGACCTTGCGATTGTTGCCGGCATCGGCGCGCAGTTGATCGACCAGCTGGGGCAGCAGGGCCACCGGCATGTTGTCGATGGAGTAAAAGCCCTCGTCTTCGAGCAAATGCAAGGCCGAGCTTTTTCCCGAGCCGGAACGGCCGCTGATGATCACCAGCTTCATCGCTTCCTGCGGAGAGGTCATCGCTGCATTCCTATTTATTGTTATCGAACGCCAACGCGGCCCGGTACAGGTCGGCAGCGTTGTGGGCGGCGCGTAATTGTTCGCAAAACGCGTTCTGGTTGAACAGCTCGGCCAGGGCCGCCAGCGCGTTCAGGTGCTCCTGCGTGGCCGATTCCGGCGCCAGCAATACGAAAAGAATATCGACGGGCTTGTCGTCCAGCGCGTTGAAATCGATGGGGTGTTCAAGGGTGACAAGAGCCCCGATCACGGCGTCGAGGTTTTTCAGGCGGCAGTGGGGGATGGCGATACCGTTGCCAAGTCCCGTGCTGCCAAGGCGCTCGCGGGCGAGCAAATTGTTCAACAGCGTTTCGCCATCGATCGCGGGCAGGCTTTCACCGATAAAGCGTGCGATATTCTGCAGTGCCTGCGTTTTGTTGGAGGCTGGAGCGCGACACAATGTGCGCTCCGCTGTGAGGATGGCGTTTAATTTCAGCATGTGGCGTGAGCGCGTTAGCGCCCCTTGATTTTCTCTTTGTGACGGATGAGCTGGCGGTCGAGCTTATCGGCCAGGCTGTCTATGGCGGCATACATGTCCTGGTCCTCGCACATCGCAAACAGGTTCGCTCCGGCTACATGCACCGTGGCCTCGGCTTTCTGCACCAGTTTTTCCACGGTCAGGGTGACGGCTGTGTTGGTGATATTATCGAAGTGATGCTGTAGTTTCGAGAGCTTGACGTTAACGTAGTCGCGCAGGGCGGGGGTGACTTCAACATGATGGCCGCTCACGGTAATTTGCATAATTCGCTCCTTAACATGCCGCTGGAAATCAGTGCCGCCAAAAAAGCGGGCGCCTTGCCACTACTATAGATGAAACTTCCCGCCGTGACTTGCGCTTCCTCAAAACAATCTCAAATCAGCCGTTTGCGCTCGTTGGAGGGCGGTATGGCCAGTGCTTCGCGGTATTTTGCGATGGTGCGGCGCGCCACGACGATACCCTGATCGGCGAGCAGTTCGGTGATTTTGCTGTCGCTGAGCGGTTTGCGCGGATTCTCCGCGGCAACCATTTTCTTGATCAGCGCGCGAATCGCCGTGGATGAGCATTCGCCGCCGGATTCCGTGGCAACGTGGCTGGAGAAAAAATACTTCAGCTCGAAGATACCGCGCGGTGTGTGCATGTATTTTTGCGTGGTCACGCGCGAGATGGTCGATTCATGCATGCTCACCGCCTCGGCAATATCGTGCAGCACCAGCGGCTTCATTGCTTCTTCACCGTATTCGAAAAAGCCGCGTTGATGTTCGACGATTTGCGTCGCGACCTTGAGCAGCGTTTCGTTGCGGCTTTGCAGGCTTTTCAGAAACCAGCGTGCCTCTTGCAGGTTGTCGCGCAGATAGGTGTTGTCCGAGCTGGAGTCGGCGCGCCGTACCAGGGCCGCATAGTTGGCATTGATGCGCAGTCGCGGCGCGATATCGGGGTTCAGCTCAACCGTCCAGCGTCCACGCAATTTGCGCACAAAAACATCCGGCACCACATATTCGGCGGTGGCGGCGGCGATGATTTCGCCCGGGCTGGGATTCAGTGTCTGGATCAGCTTGAGGACTTCGCGCAGTTCGTTTTCTTTCAGCTTGGCGCGGCGCATCAGCTGGGCGTAGTCGCGGTTGCCGAGCAGCTGAATGTATTTGTCGACCACAAAGCGCGTTTCGCGCAACCAGGGCGTATCTTGCGCCATTTGCTGCAACTGGATCAGCAGGCACTCGCGCAGGTCGCGGGCGGCCACGCCGGGCGGGTCGAATTGCTGGACGCGGTGCAATACCGCCATGACTTCATCCAGCTCGATGCCGGCTTCGGCGGGCAGGCCTTCCAGCAGTTCTTCCGGGTTGACCGTGAGGCGGCCGCTCGGGTCGACGGCGTCGATAATGGCCGTGGCGATCATGCGGTCCGCATCGGACATGCGGGTCAGGTTGAGTTGCCAGTGCAGGTGGTCCTGCAGGGATTCGGCCGCGCTGTTGCGCGTGTCCATGTCGAAGTCGTTGTCGTCGCCGGGCCCGCTGCCGCTGCTGCTCGTCGGGTAAACGTCGTCCCAACGGGTATCGACGGGCAGGTCCTCGGGGATGTCGTCCTGCCAGTTGGCGGACATATCCTCGCCATCGCCTTCGGATTCGTTGCTTGACGAGCTTGCGGTTTCGCGCAGGGATTCGTGGGCGCTGGTGGCGGTTTCATAATCGCCGGCCTGGGCTTCCGCGCCGGCGGACTCCTCGCCTTCCTCGCCCATCTCCAGCATGGGGTTGCTGTCGAGGGCGCTCTGGATTTCCTGCTGCAGATCGAGGGTGGACAGTTGCAGAAGTTTGATCGCTTGCTGCAGCTGCGGGGTCATGGTCAGCTGTTGACCAAGTTTTAGCTGAAGCGACTGTTTCATGGCCTCTTTGACTTACCTCGAGGGATACGGCGGAGGGTTTTTTGGAACGAATTCTGCATCGAAGTTCGATGTCAGTGTAGCCGTGGCATCCCTGAGCCGCAATCCCCTTGCGGTTGCCTGAAGGCGGTGCCTGCGTTCGTTTACAGACGGAAGTGATGGCCCAGGTAAACTTCTCTCACCTTGGCGTTGTTGAGGATGGCTTCGGCGTCGCCCTCGGCGATGATGTGTCCTTCGCCGACGATGTAGGCCTTTTCGCAGATATCGAGGGTATCGCGGACATTGTGGTCGGTGACCAGCACGCCGATGTTTTTATCGCGCAGGTGCTTGATGATCTGCTTGATGTCGTTGACCGAGATCGGGTCGACGCCGGCGAAAGGCTCGTCGAGCAGAATGAACGCGGGGTCGACGGCCAGCGCGCGCGCGATCTCGACGCGGCGCCGCTCGCCGCCCGACAGCGCCATGCCCAGGCTGTTGCGGATATGCGTGATGTGAAACTCTTCGAGGAGCTCGTCGAGGCGTTGCTGGCGTTGTTGCGGCGTCAGTTCGCGGCGGGTTTCCAGAATGGCCTTGATGTTGTCGGCCACGCTGAGCTTGCGGAACACGGAGGCTTCCTGGGGCAGGTAGCCCAGTCCCGCGCGGGCGCGGCCGTGCAGCGGCAGGCCGGTGATGTCCTGGTCGTCCAGCAGGATGCGTCCCCGGTCGTTGGCGATGATGCCGACGATCATGTAGAAGCAGGTGGTCTTGCCGGCGCCGTTGGGGCCGAGCAGGCCAACGATTTCCCCGCTGTGAACATCCAGCGATACATCCACCACCACCTGGCGGTTTTTAAAGGATTTGGCGAGGTTGAGCGCCTGAAGCCGTCGCTGCATCAATTTTTTCCTGCCGGTTGAGGCGCGGCGGGCGCCGGAGGCTGGGCGTTGCCGTCATTGGCCGGCGCCGGCTGGTTGGGCGGGGGATTGGCCGGCGCCTTGTCCTTGTCTTTTTCGATCTGGCCCGGTTGCAGAACCATTTCCACCTGTCCCTGCTTGTTGGTGTCGGCGCCTTCCGCGCGCACCGTCTTGCTGGGCAGCAGGTATTCGATGCGATTGCCCTTGACCGTGGATGCGTCGCGGTCGACCAGCGCGTTCTGCAGCAATTCGATGCGCTGTTCGGCCTGGTAGTAGATCAGCGTCGCGCCGTGGCCGGTGATGACGCTGCCGTCCGCTTCCGGCTGCTCGCGAAAGCGCACGGGGTTGCCGGTGGCGACGACGCGTTGCAGCTTGCCGGCGGTCTGGTAGGCCACGACCTGATCGGCCTCGATGCGTCGCGAGCCCTGGGTAACCACGACGTGGCCGCGGTAGGTGACGGTGTTGTTTTCCTGCACCGCGCTGTCGGCGGTGATATGGATGGGTTGCTGCTGGTCTTCCGGTAGTGCGAGCGCGCACTGCGCCAGCAGTCCCAGCATCAGCCCCGCCAGCACGCGCGGCATTGAATTACGGTTGAACATAGTTGCCCTCGACGCGATGCAGCAGCTCGATGCGATTGCGGTTGAGGTCCGCGCGCGCTCCGATCGCCTGCGTTGTGTCACTGCCTTTATGTACGATGACCGCCACGTCGGACGTGACTTCCTGGCGATCGGTCAGATAGCGCAGCTGCTCTGTTTTCAGCTGAATGGCCTGGTCCGGGTTGGTGATGACGACATTGCCCCTGAGTTCCACTTCATTGTCGCCGACCAGCGTGCCTTCGTGCGCGACGCCGTTCCAGCGGTCGCCGTCCCGGGTCAGCAATTGCAGCTCGGGCGTGGTCATCACGGTCTCGCCGCTCATGGTGTAGCGGGTGACGCGCGGCGAGCGAAATGTCTGGGTGTGCTTGCCGTTTTCATCGAATTTGATTCCGTAGGTCTGTTCGGCGTAGAAGTCGACCTGATTGGGATCGTTGCTGGTGAGCAGTGATGCCGGCGGATTGGTATCCCAATAAAGCGTGAGATAGCTGACGATCACGAAGCAGCCGGCCAGTCCGGCCAGGACGCTCATGCGCGACAGACTGAGACCGATGCGCGTCCCCATGCTAGAGGTAGCCCTCCAGAAGTGCGTCAAGCTGGCCGCGGGCATGCAGGATCAGCTCGCACACCTCGCGCACCGCGCCTGCGCCGCCGCGTTGTGCGGTGACATGATGGGCGTGGCGCGCCACGAACGGGTGGCCGTCCGCGACGGTGATGCCGAGGCCCGCCGCGCGAATCGCGGACAGGTCGGGCAGGTCGTCGCCGATGTAGGCCACTTCCCGCAATTCGACGCCGAGTTCGGCGCGGAGCGTGTTCAGGGCCACGAGTTTGTCCTCCCGGCCTTGAATGACATGTTCGATGCCTAGTTCGCGCGCGCGGCGCGCCACCAGTTCCGAGCGCCGGCCGGTGATGATGGCGACCGCCACGCCGGAACGCTGCAGCCATTTGATGCCGAGGCCGTCTTTGATGTCGAAGGCCTTCAGCTCTTCGTTCTGGTTTCCGAACCAGAGCCGGCCGTCGGTGAGCACGCCGTCCACATCGAGGGCGAGCAGGCGGATGTCACGTGCTTTTTGGATAACTTCCAGCATGCTTGTTTCCGGTTATACCGTCTGGGGCTTCCGGTACTGACACACGTGTCGTGTTGTCAGGTAAGCCATCACTTGTGCCAAAAAATCGCCAACCTGCAATCAGGCGAGCCCGGCCCGCAGCAGATCGTGCAAATGCACGGCGCCGGTCGGGCGGCGCTGGTCGTCGATGACCACCAGCGCGCTGATTTTAAACTTGTCCATGATGTTGAGCGCTTCAGCCGCCAGCATTCCCGCGCTGACCGTTTTACAGTGGCTGTTCATCACCGCGTCGATCCGGGTGCTGTGGATGTCGACGCCGTGATCGATCGCGCGGCGCAGGTCGCCATCGGTGAACAGGCCCTGCAATGCGCCTTGCGCATTGATCACGGTGGTCATGCCGAGTCCCTTGGCGCTCATTTCCAGCAGCGCCTGGCTCAGCGGTGTGTCGGGCTGCACCTTGGGCACCGCGTCGGCGGTGCGCATGACATCTTCCACCTTGAGCAACAGCTTGCGCCCGAGCGTGCCGCCCGGATGCGAAAACGCGAAATCCTCGGCGCTGAATCCGCGCGCCTCGAGCAGCGCGATGGCGAGCGCGTCGCCCATGACCAGGGTCGCGGTGGTGCTGGAGGTCGGCGCCAGCCCGAGCGGGCAGGCCTCCACGGCAACACTCACGTCGAGATTGACGTCGGCGGCCTTGGCCAGGGTCGAATCGGCGCGGCCGGTGAGGCTCACCAGCGGGACGCCCAGGCGCTTGAGCAGGGGCAGCAGGGTCAGCAGCTCCGCCGTGTTGCCGGAGTTGGACAGCACCAGCACCACATCGCTGGCGGTGATCATGCCCATGTCGCCGTGGCTGGCTTCCGCCGGATGCACGAACATCGCCGGCGTGCCGGTGCTGGCCAGGGTGGCGGCGATCTTGGTGCCGATATGCCCCGACTTGCCCATGCCGCTGACCACCACGCGTCCCTTGCAGGCCAACAGAATGGCGCAGGCGCGCTCGAAGCTGGCATCCAGCCGGGCCAGCAATTCGCCAACAGCGTCGCGCTCCATCGCGATCGTGCGCCGCGCGGAATCGAGATAGGAAGTCGTGGTCATCAAGGGTGCGTCGAACTGGTCGTGAACCGGATGTCGGAAAATGGCGGGTAATGATACGTGGGGCGGCTCCATATTAACAGTGCGAATGCCGCCGCCGCTCATCGCAAGCCTGTGTGTCTTATCGAAATTTAGTCTGGATTATCGATCCGGGCGGGATTCACGTTATGATAGCGCCCCCATTGAGGCGTAACAGAGTAACGAGAACGGGCATGGGTGTGGGTGATCGCGGACGGGCGGAGACGGGCGGAAATTTGATTGAAGTGCGCGGGCTGGACTTCCAGCGCGGTAGCCGCCGGATCTTCGACGGCATCGATATCAATATCGCGCGGGGCAAAATCACCGCCATCATGGGGCCGAGCGGGACCGGCAAAACAACCCTC
>Ga0153956_1001196_pt1 | contig 24086 bp, 25 predicted proteins | sample TSFL040MetaG_FD_104704 | JGI IMG/M metagenome (GOLD analysis project Ga0153956, IMG submission 104704) | Attine ant fungus gardens microbial communities from Florida, USA - TSFL040 MetaG | ecosystem: Host-associated > Fungi > Mycelium > Unclassified | place: USA: Florida, Wekiwa Springs... | reverse complement strand
GGGGCTTCGCCGTGGTCGCGCAGGAAGTGAAAAGCCTCGCCAACCAGACCGCGCGCGCGACCGACGACATCGCCGCCAAGATCGCCGCGATCCAGTCCGCCACCCGCTCCACCGTCGACACCAGCGCGTCGATCAAGGCGACCGTCGCCGAGGTCGAGGACTCCGCCGCGCGCATCCGGCTCGCGATGGAAGCGCAGGCGCAGACCGTGACGGCGATCACCGCCGCGGTCGACGAAACCGCGCTCGCCGCCGATTCGATGGCGCACACCATCGCGACGATCCGCGAGGACACCGAAGGCGTCGCGCGCGAAATGGGCGTGCTGGCCGACAATGTCGGCGACGTCGACGACCGGCTCGGCGGGCTGAAGGGCGCGGCCGACGATTTCTCGGCCGGCGTGACGGCGTAAACCCCTCTCCCTTTGGGAGAGGGAGGGAGCCGCTCGCAGAGCGGCGGAAGGGTGAGGGCAGACGATAGCCCTGCCCTCACCCCTCGCCGCTGATGCGGCTCGACCCTCTCCCAAAGGGAGAGGGTTTTGGCTAAGTGTCGCCCATGACCAATATCCTCCTGACCGGCAGCAGCCGCGGGATCGGCGCGGCGATCGCCGCGGCCTTGTCCGCCCGATCCGACGTCACGTTCGCCGGGCACGGCACCGCGAGCGGTATCCCCGCCGACTTCGCCGACCCGGCCGGTCCGCGCGCGCTGTGGGACGCGGCGCTGGACAAGCTCGGCGCCATCGACGTGCTGATCAACAATGCCGGCGTGTTCGAGGCGAACCCGATCGACCAGGACGACGACGCCTGGGTCGCGAATTGGGAACTCACGATGCGGATCAACCTGACCGCCAGCGCCGAACTGTGCCGCTTCGCCGTCCGGCACTGGCAGGAACGCGGCGTCGGGGGCCGGATCGTCAACGTCGCCAGCCGCGCCGCCTATCGCGGCGACAGCCCGGCGCACTGGCACTATGCCGCGTCGAAGGCCGGCATGGTGGCGATGACCAAGAGCATCGCGCGCGGCTATGCGGCGGCGGGCATCCTCGCCTTCGCGGTATGTCCCGGCTTCACGATGACCGGGATGGCGGAGGACTATCTGGCGAGCCGTGGCGGCGACAAATTGCTCGCCGACATTCCGCTGGGCAAGGTCGCCGACCCCGAGGAGGTGGCCAACGCCGTCGCCTATCTCGCGCTCGCCGCGCCGCCGTCGATGACCGGGGCGGTGATCGACGTGAACGGGGCAAGCTATGTCCGCTGATATCATCAAGCCCCTCCCCTTCAGGGGAGGGGTTGGGGTGGGGGAGTGCAACGGGCGAGCGGTCTCGGTGAGACGGCCAGCCCCCACCCCCGACCCCTCCCCTGAAGGGGAGGGGCTACAATGATCGATAGCTGGAAGACCTCGTTCCCCTGCACCCGCGCCGAGGCCGAGGCGATCGACGCCGGCGAGATCGCGATCGATGCGGTGCTGATGACCACCGAGGAGATCGAGGACGATGTCGAGCGCTGGCGGCTCGACGCCTATACGCAGGACCGGCCCGACGCGGCGATGATCGCCGCCTTGCGCGCGCTGGCGCCGAGCGCGGCCGCCGTCGCCCCCGTCATCGAGGCGCTCGCCGCCGAGGATTGGGTCGCGATGAGCCAGGAGGGGCTGGAGCCGATCGTCGAGGGTCGCTTCGCCGTCCATACCAGCGCGCATCCGGTCGCGCCGCCGCCGGGCGGGCGCGCCTTCCTGATCGACGCCGGCCGCGCGTTCGGGACCGGGCACCATGCGACGACATCGGGTTGCCTGAAGATGCTCGACGGCTTCGCGGACCGTCCCTTCGCCAGGGTGATCGACATCGGCACCGGCACCGGCCTGCTCGCCTTCGCCGCGCGGCATTTGTGGCCGGCGGCCGGCATCACCGCGACCGATATCGACCCGGCAGCGATCGACGTGACGCGCGAGAACATGGCGGCGAATGCGGTCGACGGCATCGACCTGATCGTCGCCGACGGCGCGCTCGACGACCGGATCACGGTCGGCGCCCCCTATGACCTGATCATCGCCAACGTCCTCGCCGGCCCGCTCGTGTCGATGGCCCCCGAACTCGCCGCGATCGCCGCGCCCCATGCGACGATCATCCTGGCCGGCCTGCTCGACACGCAGCGCGAGCAGGTGGTCACGGCCTATGCCGATTGCGGCTGCGCGCTACAGGAAATGGACCGCCGCGGCGACTGGACGATCCTCCGGCTCGAAGCCGACGCCGAACGCCATGTCCCGACCAGGCCGATCGACCCCAAGGGCCGCGACGGCTGGGCGCTCGATATCTAGGCTTTCGCGCGGGCGTAGTCCTGCCTGCCGTGGGTGATGACATCGTCACCCGGCACGATCGCCGCGACCGGGATGTCGGGCTGCGCCTTCATCGCCTCGTACAGCGGCGCGAAGTCGGTTTCGATGGTCAGCCGCAACAGTTCGCCGAAGCTGGGGATGACGAAGTAATTCTGCTGGAAATCGTCGATCCGGTATTCGGTGCGCATCACGCGGGCCATGTCGAAGCCGATCCGGTTGGGGCTGGGATCGTCGAGCGCGAACCGGCTTTCCGAATAGCTCGACACGATCCCCGACCCGTAGATCCGCAAGCCCTCCGGCTCCTGGATCAGGCCGAATTCGACCGTGTACCAGTAGAGCCGGCCGAGATATTTCAGCGCGTCGTGCTGCATCGCGCGCAGGCCGCCCTTGCCGTACGCCTCCAGATAATCGGCGAATACCGGATCGGCGAGCATCGGGACATGGCCGAACACGTCGTGGAACACGTCGGGCTCCTGCAGGTAATCGAGCTGGTCGGGGCGGCGGATGAAGTTGCCCGCGACGAAGCGGCGATTGGCCATGTGATCGAAGAACACGTCGTCGGGGACGAGGCCCGGAACCGCCACGACCTGCCACCCGGTCAGACGCATCAGCCGTTCGCTCAATTCCGCGAAATCGGGGATGCCGGGCTTGGACAGCTTGAGCACGTCGAGCCCGCGCAGATAGGCCTCCGACGCGCGGCCGGGGAGCAATCCGGCCTGGCGCGCGAACAGCGTGTCCCACGTCGCATGTTCCTGCGCCGTGTAGTGCGACCAGTCCTGCGGGATGGTCCAGTCGGCGGACGCGCCGGGCGGGGGAGAATCGAGGACGTGCGTTTCGGTTGCCATTGAAACCATCTATCACGGCTGTCGCGATGAAAGAAATCGGTGATGGTTTGAGGAAATTGGCGCGCCGCGCGGGCGTCGCTTCGCTGTTGCTGATCGGCCTGTACGCCACCGCCGGGATGGCCGGCGGGAGCATCCCGGCCAACGCCGGATGGGTGCAGCCCGCCGAGGGCATCCGCATCTATGTCGAGGATAACGGCATCCATACCGGGATCGTCATGCCGGTATCGGCGGCGGGGGTGGATTGGCGCGGCAGCTTCCCGGCGAGCGACATCGGCGATTCGCGCTATGCCGGTTTCGATCATGTCGCGGTGGGGTGGGGCGACCGCGCTTTCTATGTCGAGACGCCGACCTGGCGCAAGGTCAGTCCCGCCATCGTGTTGCGCGCGGCGATCGGCAGCCGCCGCACCGTGCTCCATGTCGAGCATGTCCCCGCCCCGCCCGCCGGCAACGCGGTGCGCGCGATCGTGCTGACGCCCGACCAGTATCGCCGCCTCGCCGCGTTCGTTCGCGCGTCGCTCGGGCCGGGGGGCAAGGTCGCGGGCGGCTATGGGCCGGACGACGCCTTCTACGACGCGCGCGGCACCTACAGCGCGATCACGACGTGCAACGAATGGACCGGCCGGGCGCTGCGCAGCGCCGGCGTCCGGGTCGGCGCCTGGACGCCGTTTCCGGTCACCGTGATGGGCTGGTTCTGATATCGTCCCATCGTGGGACGATCATGGGTGATTTTAATTTACGCGCGCATGGCGTCGAATTAGGTAAACAGAGTTGAATCGGCGGGGGAAACGATTCCGGCAACGTCCGGATCGCGCCGGTTTCGAGGGGAGATTATCTGATGAAGCATCTTCTGGCCGCCACGACGTTCGCCGCACTGCTCGCGGCAGCACCGGCAGGCGCGCAGACACTCTATGGCGGCGCCGTCGGGGCGCAGGACATCGGGACGGACAACGCCGGCGCAGGCGTCGTTCCCGGCGGCAACTGGAAGGATATCTGGATCTACGGCTCGGCCGGTCCGGCCACGGCGCCGGACCTCGTCCTGCCCGGCAATATCGCAACGGACACCGCCACCGGAGCGGCCTTTGCCGCTCGGAATACAACCGACGTGGCGACCGCGGTTCCGGAGCCGGCGACCTGGGCGATGATGCTGATGGGCTTCGGCGCGGTCGGCGGCGCGCTGCGCAGCCGCCGCAAGGCGACGCTTCGCCACGCCTGATCGCTGCTGAACGCTTTTATGAAGGGCGTCGTTCGAGAGAATGGCGCCCTTTTCTTTTGGCCCGCGCGGGGAGAGAATAGGGCGATGATTCCGGGCCCACCTTCCAAGGCGCAATGGGCGGCCGAGCTGCCGCGCATGATCGGCACGATCGCCAGCATTCCCAGGGCCTGGCCCGAATTGATGAAGGCGCCGCCGGGTGACGGCCGGCCGATCATGCTGCTGCCCGGCCTGGTCAATTCGGACCGGTCGACCATCGTGATGAAGCGCTACCTGACCGCGCTCGGCTATCGCGTCGAGGGGTGGAAGCTGGGGCGCAACGCGGGCGCGCGGACGATCGGCGGCGAGGGCGAGAAGCTGCTCGCGCGGTTGCGGCACTATCACGACGATGCGGGCGCGCCGGTGACGCTGATCGGGGTCAGCCTGGGCGGGATCATCGCGCGGTTCGCGGCGCATCGCGAACCGGCCCTGGTCCGCGAAGTCATCACCGTCAGCTCACCCTTCGCCGGCGATCCGCGCGCGACCAACGTCTGGCGCGCGTTCGAATGGCTGTCGGGCGAGAAGATCGACAGCCCCGAGGTGACGGCGCGCCGCGAAGAGATCGCCGCGCCGCTGCCGGTCCCCGCCACCGCGATCTGGAGCGCGAGCGACGGCCTGGTCAACGGCGCGATCTGTCACGACGATCATGCCCGGTCGATCGAGATCGTCAGCGGCCATATGGGCGTGCAGATGCACCCCGCGACGCTCCGCGCCATCGCCGAGGTGCTGGGTGGCGGGACCTAATCTCCCCTCCCTGAAAGGGAGGGGCTGGGGGTGGGTGGAAGTATCGCGTGACCGGCCCGTCAGGAGATGCGGCCAGCGTCTCGCCAAGCCTCGACCCACCCCCGACCCCTCCCTTTCAGGGAGGGGAGATTACCCCCCGCCCGCGCGGTAGCCGTCATATGACCCGCAACTGGCCGGATCCTTCTTGCAGGCTTTGTCGCGCGCCTTGCGCTCGCGGCCTTCGCGCGCTTCCTGCTTGCGCATCTTCCGGCCATTGTTGCGGTCGGCCTCCGACTGGCTGGTCGTGGTCCAGTCGACCGCCTTCCCGGCGACCTTGACCGGGGCGGTGACGACCTTGCCCACGGTCGAAATGCAGCCGCCGGTCGCGAGCGGCAGCAGGGCGACGGCGAAGAAGAGGGTACGCATACGGGTCCGATCTATTGTCCAGCGCGGAAGGCATCGCGCGCGGTTGCGCCAATTAGCGGAAAATCGGTGAAAAATCCATCAATGCCCGCCGCAAGCTGGCGTCGGATCGCCGTATCGACATCGCCATGCGCGCGCGGGTCCAGGCCGCGCCTGAGGCTGGCGGGCAGGAAGAAATTCTCCGCGCGGAAGGTCCAGACATGGACGCGCAAGCCGGCCTTGTGCGCATCGGCGACGAGCGTGGTCGGCGTCCCCTCCCCCGTATCGACCATGTCCTTGTTCGGCCCGATCCCCCAGGCGTAGGCGGCGACCGCCCGCAACCCGTCGGGCGTGATCATCGCCGCGTAGCTCGGCGCCGCCTTGTCGGCGGGGCCGCCGCTCGAATCCATCAACTGGATCAGGCGTATTTTGGTCAGGGTGTGAAGCAGCTTGAGGTTGTCGACCTCGAAGCTCTGGATGAACACCGGCGCGTCGGCCGAATCCCACCCCGCCGCCTTCAATTCGGCGACGAGGTGCCTTTCCATCGGCAGGCCGATCGCGGCGAAATAGCTGGGGTGCTTGGTCTCGGGATAGATGCCGATCGTGCGGCCCAGCTCCTTCGACCGTTTCTTGGCCAGCGCGATCACCTCGGCCAGCGTCGGGATCGTGTAGAGGCCGTCGAATTTCGCATTGTCGGGGCGGAGTTGCGGCAAGCGCTCCTTCGCGCGCAGCGTCTTCAATTCGGCGAGGGTGAAATCCTCGGTGAACCAGCCGGTATGGCTCTCGCCGTCGATCACCTTGGTCGTCCTGCGGCCGGCGAATTCGGGATGGTCGGCGACGTCGGTCGTGCCGGTGATGTCGTTCTCGTGCCGCGCGACGAAGACATTGTCCCTGGTCAGCACCAGATCGGGCTCGATGAAGTCGGCCCCCTCGTCGATCGCGCGTTCGTAGCTGGCCAGCGTGTGTTCCGGGCGCTCGCCCGACGCGCCGCGATGGCCGATGACGATGGGGGGAGAAAGCGATGCCATGCGCGCACCCTGCCCCGCCGCGACCGGCGACGCCAGCGCGACGACCGCCGCCAGTGCGAGAAGCCCCTTGAAAAGTTTCATATGCGGATCGATTCCCGGCTAAAGCGGTTCCATCTATCCTCGCTTTGTGACCGGGAGGCGACCCCATGAACGACATCGTGATGGACGCGCCGTATCGCCCCGCGGGCCTCGACAAGGGGCAACAAGGGCTGATCGGCAAGCCGGTCGATCGCTACGAAGGCCCGCTCAAGGTCAGCGGCGCCGCGCATTATGCGGTCGAGGGCGCACCGCCGGGCACGCTCTACGCACAGGTGATCGGCGCGACGATCGGCTGCGGGACGGTGACCGCGATCGACGCCGGCGCGGCCGAGGCGATGCCGGGCGTCGTCGCGGTGATCACCGATCACGAGCATTTCGTGTCGAGCGGCGGCAGCTCGCACGAGGCGATGCCCGGCTGGACCAGGGAGATCGACCATTTCGGCCAGCCGGTCGGGCTGGTCGTCGCCGACACGCTGGAAACCGCGCGCGCCGCCGCGCTGGCGGTCGCGGTGACCTATGACGCGCGCGAAGGCCGGTACGATCCGCGCGAACAGCCGGTGATCGAGGATCACAGGATCGGGTTCCTGCCGAACGTCGTGAAGGGCGATGTCGATGCGGCGATCGATGCGGCCGACATCCGGTTCGACCGGACCTACACCACGCCGCCGCATTTCCCCGCCGCGCTCGAACCGCACGCCGCGACCGCCTGGTGGGAAGGCGATACGCTGGTGCTGCGCGCGTCGCTCCAGGTGTTGGGCGGGGCCAGGGTGACGATCGCCAAGGCGCTGGGGATCGATCCGGCCAGGGTCCGCATCCTCGCGCCCTATGTCGGCGGCGGGTTCGGCGGGAAGACCGGGGTCGGGCCCGAGACGGTGATGGCCGCCGTCGCCGCGCGCGACCTCGGCCGGCCGGTCAAGATCGCGCTGCCGCGCCGCCAGACCGCGACATTGGTCCATCACCGTGGCGACACCGTCCAGCGCATCCGCGTCGGCTGCGACGCGGACGGCCGGATCAGCGCCTTCGCGCACGAAAGCGTGACCTCGCAGAAGGATGGAAAGGGCTTTCTGGAGCCGGTCCCGTTCGGCACCCTGCCGCTCTACGCCGCCGAGCATCGCCGGTTCACGACGGCGCTGACCCGCGTCGACCTCCCCGCGTCGGGCGCGGTGCGCGCGCCGGGCGAGGCGGTGGGCACCTTCGCGGTCGAATGCGCGATGGACGAGCTGGCCGAGCAACTCGGGCTGGACCCGATCGAACTGCGCAAGCGCAACGAGCCCGAGGCCGATCCGACCACCGGCAAGCCGTTCAGCACGCGCCTGATGACGCGATGCTATGACGAGGGCGCCGCGCGGTTCGGCTGGGACCGGCGCGCGTCCGAACCGGGATCGGTGCGCGACGGCGAATGGCTGGTCGGGATGGGCATGGCGGCGGCGTTGCGCGGCAACTTCACGGTCAACAGCGAGGCGCGCGTCACGCTGACGCCCGACGGCCGCGCGGTGATCGAGACCGACATGACCGATATCGGCACCGGCACCTATACGATCCTGGCGCAGGTCGCGGGCGAGATGCTGGGGCTGCCGATCGCGCGGATCGACGTGCGGCTGGGCGATACCGATTATCCCGCCAGCGCCGGGTCGGGCGGGTCGTTCGGCGCGGGGAGTTCGGGATCGGCGGTGGCGGCGGCGTGCGAGGATATCCTGACCGAACTCGCCTTGCGGATGAATGCCGCGCCGGAGGAACTGGTGCTGGCGGACGGCATGGTCAGCGCGGGCAAGCGCTCGGCACCGCTCGCCGACCTGGTCGATCGGCCGATCGTCGCGACCGGCACGATGGGGCCGGGCAAGGAAAGCCGCCGCACCAGCCAGGCGAGCCACGGCGCGCAATTCGCCGAAGTCGCGGTCAACGCCGTCACCGGCGAGGTCCGCGTCCGCCGGCTGATCGGCGTGTTCGATGTCGGCCGCGTGCTCAACGAGAAGACCGCGCGCAACCAGATGGTCGGCGGGATGATCTGGGGGATCGGCTATGCGCTGTCCGAGGACGCCGTGGTCGACACGCGCACCGGCCAGTTCGTCAATCCCGATTTCGGCGAATATCACGTCGCGGTCCACGCCGACGCGCCGGCGGTCGAGTGCCATTTCATCGAGGAGATCGACGATTCCGCCAATCCCGTGGGCGCGAAGGCGGTCGGCGAGTTGGGCATTTCGGGCGCGGGCGCGGCGGTGGCGAATGCGATCTACAATGCGTGCGGGGTGCGGGTGCGGGATTTCCCGGTGACGCTCGACAAGCTGCTGCCGGGGCTGCCGCCGGTATGACCGATGGCCGATAACGCCGCCGTCATCGCCGCCGCGCGCGCGTGGCAAGGCGCGCCGATGGCGCTCGCCACGGTGGTCTCGACCTGGGGCTCGGCGCCGCGTCCGCGCGGGAGCCATATGATCGTCCACCAGGACGGCCGGTTCGAGGGATCGGTGTCGGGCGGGTGCGTCGAGAACGACATCCTGACCACCGCCGCCGAAATCATCGCCGGCGCGCCGTTCCGCGTGAAAACCTATGGCGTCGCCGATGCGGCGGCGTGGGAAGTCGGCCTGCCGTGCGGCGGCGAGATTGCGGTGATGGTCCAGCCGGTGTCAGCCGAAGGGTTCGACCCCGAGCTGTTCGACCGCATCGCCGAAGCGCGCGCGGCCGGCGCCGCGCTGAGCGTCACGACCGATCTCGACACCGGCCGGTCGAGCCTGCGCCCGCTGGAGGGCGCGGCGTTCGTCAACCGTTATGACCCGCCCCGCCGGCTGCTGATCGTCGGCGCGGTGCAGATCGCGCAGGCGCTCGCGGGCCTGGCGCGCGAGCTCGGCATCGCGACGACGGTGATCGATCCCCGCGCGCGCTTCCTGACCGAGGAACGCTTTCCCGGCGTCGCGCTCGACGACCGCTGGCCCGACGAAGCGGTCGCGGCGTTCGGGCCCGACCCCGCCACCGCCGTCGTGACGTTGAGCCACGACACCAAGATCGACGACCCCGCGCTGCAGGCCGCGCTCGCCGCGCCGACCGGCTATGTCGCCGCGCTGGGATCGCGCCGCAGCCACGCCGCGCGGCGCGAACGGCTGGCGGCGGCGGGGGTGAGCGCGGCCGACCTCGACCGCATCGACGCCCCCGCCGGCCTCGACATCGGCGCGATCGGTCCCGCCGAGATCGCGCTGTCGATCGCCGCCGCGATGGTCGCCACATTCCATGATCGCGCCTGAGACCACCGCGCTGGTCCTGCTGGCGGCGGGCCGGTCGCGACGGTTCGGCGCGTCCGACAAGCTGACCGCGCTGTTCCTCGGCCAGCCGCTCGGCCTGCACGCGGTGACGGCGCTGGAGGCGGTGCCGTTCGTCCGGCGGATCGTCGTCAAGGACGACGTGGCGCTCGATTATGCCGCACGAGGTTTTGTCGAAGTCCGCAATCCTCAGCCCGAGGATGGCATGTCGTCATCGGTCAGGCTCGGTGTGCAGACGGCGCGGGCGGAGGGGATAGAGGCGGTGCTGATCGCGCTCGCCGACATGCCGCGAATCACGGCGACGCACGTCCGCCGTCTGTTCGACGCCCGGCACGGGCCGGATACCGTCGTCGCGTCGAGCGACGGCCTACGCCCGTGCCCGCCGGTATTGTTCGGCAGCGGCAGATTCGGCGCGCTCGAAACGTTGGAAGGGGATACCGGCGCGCGCGCCATGATCCTGGCGGGGCGGCACGTCGTCGCCGCACCGGATGAGTTGATCGACGTCGATATCGAGGAGGATTTGGCCGAATTGCGGGCGAAGTTCGATCGCGTGTGAGACCGGCAAGCCCCTCCCCTGAAGGGGAGGGGGGGGCGTTACTATTCCAGCTCCAAGATCACCTGATCGACCGCCAGGCTGTCGCCGGTCTTGGCCTCGACCGACTTGACCGTCGCCGCTTTCTCCGCGCGCAGGATGTTTTCCATCTTCATCGCCTCGACCACCGCGAGCGGCTGGCCCGGCTGGACGCTGTCGCCGACCGCGACGTCGAGCCGCACGAGCAGGCCCGGCATCGGCGCGATCAGGAATTTGGACAAATCGGGCGGGATCTTCTCGATCAGATGTTCCGCGTACGGCGCGGCGTGCGCGGGCAGGACACGGGCGACATGGCTCGCACCGCGCGTGGTCAGCTTGAAGCCGGTGCGGGTGCGGGCGATGCGGACGGTCAGGTCGCCGTCGGCGAGTTCGGCGTGCACCACGCGGTCGCCCGGCGTGTATTCGAGCGCGATTTCATGGCTCGCGCCGTCGACCGTCACGCCGTCGGTCGCGATCGTCACGTCATGGTCCACCCCGTCGATCCGCACCGTCCAGGCCGAAGGCGGGCGCAAGCGCCTGCCGAGCTGGCCGTCGATGCGGCGCGCGCGATCGGCCTCGGCGGTCGCGGCGAAGGCGGCGATCGCGGCGAGCGACTTGAGCAACCCGGCCGACGCCGGCGCGCCGTGGAACCCATCGGGATATTCCTCGGCGATGAACCCGGTGGTCAGCGCGCCCTCGCGGAAGCGCGGATGCTGCATCAGCGCCGACAGGAAATCCACATTGTTGCCCGGCCCGTCGATCTCGAACGCGTCGAGCGCGGCGATCTGCTCGTCGATCGCCGCTTCGCGGGTCGGCGCCCAGGTGATCAGCTTGGCGATCATCGGGTCGTAGAACATCGACACCTCGCCGCCTTCGGCCACACCGTCATCGACACGGACATAGGCGTCGGTCGTCGCCGCGCCATAGGGCGTGTCCTCGCTCGCCGGCGGATCGTAGCGCACCAGCCGGCCGATGCTGGGCAGGAAGCCGCGATACGGATCCTCGGCATAGACGCGGTTCTCGATCGCCCAGCCGTCGAGCCGCACCTGGTCCTGCGTCAGCGGCAGCTTCTCGCCCGCCGCGACGCGGATCATCAGCTCGACGAGGTCGAGCCCGGTGATCGCCTCGGTCACCGGATGCTCGACCTGCAGCCGGGTGTTCATTTCAAGGAAGTAGAAGCCCTGGCCGGTCGTGTCCGCGCCCGACACGATCAGCTCGACCGTGCCCGCCGAATGATAGCCCACCGCCCGCGCCAGCGCGACGGCCTGCTCGCCCATGCTCTTGCGCATTTCCGGCGTGACGAACGGCGACGGGGCTTCCTCGACCACCTTCTGGTGGCGGCGCTGGACCGAGCATTCGCGCTCGCCGAGATAGAGGATGTTGCCGTGCTGATCGCCCATCACCTGGATTTCGATATGGCGCGGGCTTTCGATGAATTTCTCGATGAACACGCGGTCGTCGCCGAAGCTGGCGAGGCCCTCGCGCTTGGTCGCCTCGAACCCTTCGCGGACGTCCTGCTCGCTATAGGCCAGCCGCATCCCCTTGCCGCCGCCGCCGGCCGAGGCCTTCATCATCACCGGATAACCGATGTCGCCGGCGATCCGGACCGCATCGTCGGTCGTCGCGATCTCGCCCAGGAAGCCGGGGACGACGTTGACGCCGGCCTGCTTCGCCAGCTTCTTCGATTCGATCTTGTCGCCCATCGCGGCGATGGCGTTGGGCGGCGGGCCGACGAACGCGATCCCCGCCTCGGCGCAGGCGCGCGCGAAGCTCTCGCGCTCCGACAGGAAGCCGTAGCCGGGATGGATGCAGTCCGCCCCCGTCACCTTCGCCGCGTCGAGGATCAGTTCGGCGAGCAGATAGCTCTCCGACGCCGGCGCCGGCCCGAGCCGTACCGCTTCGTCCGCCATCAGCACATGCGGGCTGCGCGCATCGGCGTCCGAATAGACCGCGACCGTCGCGATCCCCATCTTCTTGGCGGTGCGCATCACGCGGCATGCGATTTCGCCGCGATTGGCGACCAGGATTTTCTTGAACACTCTTCACTCCCCTCCCGCTTGCGGGAGGGGCTGGGGGTGGGCCCCCGGCCAGCCGCAAACGGTATCGATTATGGTGAGCGTGCGCCCACCCCCAGCCCCTCCCGCAAGCGGGAGGGGAGAAAGTTTCACTCCGCCGCCTCCACCATCCGCTGCTCAGCGGCCATCGGCGTCAGCCCTAGCTTCGCGAACAAAGCGGCGTCCTTGTCCTCGCCCGCATTGCCCGCGGTCAGCAGCTTGTCGCCGGTGAAGATCGAATTCGCGCCGCTGAGGAAGCACAAGGCCTGGGTCGCATCGCTCATGCTCTCGCGGCCCGCGCTCAACCGCACCATGCTCTCCGGCATCGTGATCCGCGCGACCGCCACCGTCCGCACGAACTCGATATCGTCGATCTTCGCCAGCGGCGTGTCGGCGAGCATGTCGCCCAGCACCGTGCCCTTGACCGGCACCAAAGCGTTGATCGGCACGCTGTCGGGATGGACCGGCAGGCTGGCGAGCGCATGGATGAACCCGACCCGGTCGGCGCGCGTCTCGCCCATCCCGACGATCCCGCCACAGCACACGTTGATGCCGGCGTCGCGGACATTCTCCAGCGTCTCGATCCGCTCCGCGAAGCTGCGCGTCGAGATGACGTTGGCGTAATTCTCCGGCGAGGTATCGATATTGTGGTTGTAATAATCCAGCCCCGCCTCGCCCAATGCCGCCGCCTGGCCGGGCGTCAGCATGCCGAGCGTCATGCAGGTCTCCATCCCCATCTGGCGCACGCCGCGCACCATCTCGGTCAGCGCGGGAATGTCCTTGTCCTTGGGGTTGCGCCACGCCGCCCCCATGCAGAAGCGGGTCGAGCCATTGTCCCGCGCCTGCGCCGCCGCCTGCAACACCGCGCGGACGTCCATCAGCTTGGTCGCTTTCAGGCCGGTCTCGGCGCTCGCCGATTGCGAGCAATAGCCGCAATCCTCCGGACACCCGCCGGTCTTGATCGACAGGAGCGTGGAAAGCTGCACCGCATTCGCCGCATGATGCGCGCGGTGCACCTCCGCCGCGCGGAACACGAGTTCGGTGAACGGCAGGTCGAACAACGCCGCGATCTCGTCGCGGGTCCAGTCACTCCTTAGCCCCTCCCTTTCAGGGGAGGGGATGGGGGTGGGGCCTGGCCGTCTCACCGAGACCGGCGCGCCTGAGGCACGCCCCCACCCCAACCCCTCCCCTGAAGGGGAGGGGCTTTTGGTTGTCGTCTCATTCATTCCGCCGCCTCCTCTTCGGGTGGCATGTTGTGGCCGAGCAGGCGGAGCACGTCCTCCGCCGCCTTCACCAGATTGGTGCCGGGCCCGAAGATCGCCTGGACCCCCGCCTCGCGCAGGAAATCGTAATCCTGCGCGGGGATCACGCCGCCGGCGACGACCTTGATGTCGGCGCGGCCGGCGTCGCGCAGATGGCCGATCAGTTCGGGAATCAGCGTCTTGTGCCCGGCGGCAAGGCTGGAGGCGCCGACCACGTCGACGTCGCTTTCCAGCGCCAGCACCGCCGCTTCCTGCGGGGTCTGGAACAGCGGGCCGGGGACGACCTCGAACCCCAGGTCGCCGAACATGCTGCTGACCAGATTGGCGCCGCGATCGTGGCCGTCCTGGCCCATCTTGGCGACGAGCATGCGCGGCTTGCGGCCCAGCCGGCGCTCGGTCGCGGCGACGCCGGCGAGGAGATTGTCCCAGCGCGCATCGTGCGCGTACGCGCCGCCGTAAATGCCCTTCACCGGGGTCGGCACCGTCGCGTAACGGCCGAACCCGGCCTCCATCGCCGACGATATCTCGCCGAGCGTCGCGCGCTTGCGGGCACATTCGACCGCCAGTTCGAGCAGGTTCGCCTTGCCCGCCGCACCCGCCTTCAGCACCTCAAGCGCCGCCTGGCACGCGGCCTCGTCGCGGCCTGCCTTGACCTTCCGAATCCGCGCGATCTGCGCCTCGCGCACCGCGTGGTTGTCGACGTCGAGGATGTCGATCGGCTCTTCCTCGGCCTTGCGATATTTGTTGACGCCGACGATCACGTCCTCACCGCGATCGACGCGGGCGGCACGGGCGGCGCTCGCTTCCTCGATCATCGCCTTGGGCCAGCCCGCCGCGACCGCCTTGGCCATGCCACCCTCGCGCTCGACGCGCTCGATGATCTCCCACGCGCCGTCGACCAGCTGCTGCGTCAGGCTCTCGACATAATAGGAACCGCCGAGCGGATCGACGACCTTGGTCATCCCGGTCTCTTCCTGGATGACGATCTGGGTGTTGCGCGCGATCCGGGCGGAGAAATCGGTCGGCAGCGCGATCGCCTCGTCGAGCGCGTTGGTGTGGAGCGACTGCGTGCCGCCGAGCATCGCCGCCATCGCCTCGATCGTGGTGCGCATGACGTTGTTGTACGGGTCCTGCTCGGTCAGCGAGACGCCCGACGTCTGGCAGTGCGTACGCAGCATCTTGGAGCGCTCGTCCTTGGCGCCCAATTGCGTCATCACGCGATGCCACAGCACCCGCGCCGCGCGCAGCTTCGCGACTTCCATGAAGAAGTTCATGCCGATCGCGAAGAAGAAGCTCAGCCGCCCCGCGAACTTGTCGATGTCGAGCCCGCTCGCGACGCCGTATTTCACATATTCCATGCCGTCGGCGATGGTGAAGGCGAGTTCGTGGAGCTGCGTCGCCCCCGCCTCCTGCATGTGATAGCCGCTGATCGAGATCGAATTGAACTTCGGCATGTTCGCGCTCGTGAAGGCGAAGATGTCCGAGATGATCCGCATGCTCGGTTCGGGCGGGTAGATATAGGTGTTGCGGACCATGAACTCCTTGAGGATGTCGTTCTGGATGGTTCCGTCGAGCTGCGCCATCGACACGCCCTGTTCCTCGCCCGCGACGATGAAGAAGGCCAGGATCGGGATCACCGCGCCGTTCATCGTCATCGACACCGACATCCGGTCGAGCGGGATGCCGTCGAACAGGATCTTCATGTCGTCGATCGTGTCGATCGCGACCCCCGCCTTGCCGACGTCACCGGTCACGCGGGGATGGTCGCTGTCATAACCGCGGTGCGTCGCGAGGTCGAACGCGACCGACAGCCCCTTCTGCCCGGCGGCGAGGTTGCGGCGGTAGAAAGCGTTGGAGGCTTCGGCGGTCGAGAAACCGGCATATTGGCGGATCGTCCACGGCCGCCCGGCGTACATCGACGCGCGCACCCCGCGCGTGAACGGCGCGAAGCCGGGCAGGCCGGGATCGGCGGTGACGTCGGCGGCGGTGTAGAGTGGCTTGACGGCGATCCCCTCCGGCGTGTGCCAGGTGAGATCGGCGCCCTTCACTTCCTTCGCGGCAAGCGCCTGCCAATCGTCGAGCGTGGGTTTCGATTCCGACATAGTATTCACACTTCCCCGGCGAAGGCCGGGGCCCAGTTGGAAAGGTCAAAATAACGAAGCGCAACACCCGCCAACTCAACGGCCCGCAACTGGGCCCCGGCCTTCGCCGGGGAAGCGTTAAGGATGAACGGCGCCCGCATCACTTCCCCCGGAACTCGGCCTTGCGCTTTTGCAGGAACGCCATGCCGCCTTCCATCGAATCCGCCGTGCCGCGCGCGGCGCGCTGGTGCTCGGCCTCGCGCAGCATCGCGGCTTCATAGCCGTTCTCGAAGGCATGATTGAGCCCGCGCTTCATCAGCCCGAGCGCGACGGTCGGCCCCGCCGCCAGCCGCCCGGCGAGCGCGAATGCCTCGGCATCGAGCGCGTCGTCGGCGACGACCTTATGGATCATCCCCCATTCCAGCGCCTTCGCGGCGGGCACGCGCTCGCCGAGCATCATCATCTCGGTCGCGCGCGCCTTGCCGATCAGGCGCGGCAGCATCCAGCTCGCGCCGCCATCGGGCACCAGCCCGATATTGACGAACGCCTGGAGGAAATAGGCCGTCTCGCTCGCCACGCAGAAATCGGCGGCGAGCGCGAGCGAACAGCCGATCCCGGCCGCCGGCCCGCGCACCGCGCTGACCACCGGCACGGCCAGGTCAGCGAACGCCGCCATCGTCGGATTATAGCTTTCGGTCAGCGCTCTATAGGTGGTGTTGCCGGGATCGTCGCTGCCCAGCGCGCCGCCGCCGACATCGGCGCCCGAGCAGAACGCCCGGCCCGCCCCCGTCACCAGCACCGCACGCGCGCCGCCCAGGTCGCCGATCGCATCGCGCAACTCGACGAACAGGCCCGGCGGCGCGGCGTTGAGCCGGTCGGGCCGGTTGAGCGTCAGCACGAGTACGTCGCCACGCCGCTCGGTCAGGATATGGTCGTAGGTCAAGTCGGTCCCCAATCTTCGCGTGTGCTGTATATCCGCATCACGCGGATAACGTCGTCCTCGATACGATAGAGGACCACATATTGCGTGTCCGGCATCGACAGCTTCCGCAATCCCGTATCGCCAATCGACCGGCCAAGCCCTGGGAAACGGCTCAACAGCGCAACTTGCTCTTCGAACCGTTGCTCCATACGGTCGGCATAGTCAGGATCACGCGTGGAAAGGAAATGCCAGATACGTTCCTTGTCCGCCTCGGACAATCGGCTCCAGACGATCCTCAACGGCGGCGTTCGGCCAATGCGTGCGCACGGCGTGCCGCGGACTTGGCGACCACTTCCTCATGCGTGTAGAAACGGCCCGCCGCGAAATCTTCCTCGGCCATGCGAATCCCCTCCCAATAAGCGGGATCGGCTCGCAGCCGCTCGAACGCAGCCTCTTCTTCCGGCGACCAAATCTGCTGGCCGTTCTCGTCGAGGAGGCCGAGATCGGCATCGATCGGCTGGACGGGCGTCGGCTTGTTCATGGCAGTCGAATACGCCTGATCGCCGTGCGGCGCTAGGGGTGTTCATCCTTCGGCGTCTCCATGAACTCGGTCAGCACGCCGCCCATGTCGCGCGGATGGACGAAGAAGATCGGCGTGCCGTGCGCGCCGATCCGCGGTTCGCCGAGCACTTTCGCGCCCTTTGCCTCGAACCACGCCTTCGCCTCGTGGATGTCGGGCACTTCGTAGCAGACATGGTGCTGCCCGCCCGCCGGGTTCTTCGCGATGAACGCCGCGATCGGCGAATTGGCGTCATAGGGCTCGATCAGTTCGATCTGCGTGTTGGGGGTGTCGACGAAGCACACCTTCACCCCCTGCGCGGGCAGATCGAACGGCTCGCCGATCGCGGTCGCGCCCATGACGTCGCGCCAATAGGGAATCGCGTCGGCGATCGACGGCGTCGCGACGCCGACATGGTTGAGCCGGCCGAGCTTCACTTCTTCGGCTCGTCCTTCGGCTGGACGCGCACCGGCGGGGTGCCGAGCGTGTAACCACAGGCCGCAAGCACCTTCGTGACCGGATCAGCAGACGGCGGGCCGGCGAAGGTCGCATCGACCGCCTCGCCGGTCGCGGTGGTGGTGGCGAGCTTGATCGACTTGCCCGCGGCGATCGCGGTGGTCAGCGTCGTCACCGCCATGTCCTCACGGACATAGGCGCCCTTGTCGACGAATTCCCAATTGGCGCCCATCGGCGTGCCGCCGTCGACCGTCAGCGTCACCGGCCGGTCGGGCGGCCCACCGAGCGAGGCCCGGGTGAACAATTGCACCGACACGACCTGCTGCGCGCCCGAATCGCACCGCACCAGCAACCGCGCATTGCCGTCGCTGGACGGCGTGCCGGCGACGGTCGAGGTGATTGTCGGGTCGGTCTTTGGCCGGACGGTGACGGCCCACGGCGCGACCGGCGCGGGGGCAGGCGCGGGAGCGGCGGTGGCCTGGAGGAGAAGGGTGAGGATCGAAATCATGACTGGCCTTTCGGGCTGGGGGGACGATGATACTGGCGGATCAGATCACAGCGGGATGTTGTCGTGCTTCTTCCACGGATTCTCGAGGCTCTTGTTGCGCAACTTGCGCAGCCCTAGCGCGATGCGGCGGCGGGTCGAGTGCGGCTGGATGACTTCGTCGATGAACCCCTTGCTGGCCGCGACGAACGGGTTGGCGAAGCGGGCTTCGTATTCGGTGGTGCGCTCGGCGATCTCCTCCGGCGTACGCCCGCGGAAGATGATCTCGACCGCGCCCTTCGCGCCCATCACCGCGATCTCCGCCGTCGGCCAGGCATAGTTGAGGTCGCCGCGCAGATGCTTCGACGCCATCACGTCATAGGCGCCGCCATAGGCCTTGCGCGTGATGACGGTGATCTTGGGCACGGTCGCCTCGGCATAGGCGAACAGCAGTTTCGCGCCGTGCTTGATGATGCCGTTATGCTCCTGCGCCGTGCCGGGCAGGAAGCCGGGCACGTCGACGAAGGTGATGATCGGGATGTCGAACGCGTCGCAGAAGCGGACGAAGCGCGCGGCCTTCTTGGACGAATTGATGTCGAGCACGCCGGCCAGCACCATCGGCTGGTTGGCGACGACGCCGACCGTGCGCCCCTCGATCCGCCCGAACCCGCAGATGATGTTGGCGGCGTGGGTCGGCTGCACCTCGAAGAAATCGCCCTCGTCCACGACTTTGCGGATCAGCTCGTGCATGTCGTACGGCTGGTTGGCGCTCGCCGGGATCAGCGTGTCGAGGCTGTCCTCGATGCGGTCCCACGGGTCGGCGGTCGGACGCTCGGGCACGGGCTCGCGGTTCGACGCGGGCAGGAAATCGACGAAGTCGCGCGCGGCGAACAACGCCTCGATATCGTCGTCGAAGGCATTGTCGGCGACGCTGGTCTTGGTCGTGTGCGTGACCGCCCCGCCCAGCGCCTCCTGCGTCACCACCTCGTTGGTCACCGTCTTCACCACGTCGGGGCCGGTGACGAACATGTAGCTCGAATCCTTCACCATGAAGATGAAGTCGGTCATCGCGGGCGAATAGACCGCGCCACCCGCGCACGGGCCCATGATCAGGCTGATCTGCGGCACCACGCCCGACGCCAGCACGTTGCGCTGGAACACCTCGGCATAGCCGCCAAGCGACGCGACCCCTTCCTGGATGCGCGCGCCGCCCGAATCGTTGAGGCCGATGACCGGCGCGCCGATCTTCATCGCCAGGTCCATCACCTTGCAGATCTTTTGCGCGTGGCGTTCGGACAGCGAGCCGCCGAACACGGTGAAGTCCTGGCTGAACACGCAGACCAGCCGGCCGTTGATCGTGCCGGTGCCGGTGACCACGCCGTCGCCGGGGATGACCGTGTCCTGCATCCCGAAATCGACGCAATTATGCTCGACGAACATGTCGAGCTCCTCGAAGCTCCCGTCGTCGAGCAGCACGTCGAGTCGCTCGCGCGCGGTCAGCTTGCCCTTGGCGTGTTGGGCGGCGATGCGTTTTTCGCCGCCGCCCTGGCGGGCGGCGTCGCGGCGGCGGGCGAGTTCCTGGAGCGTCGATGACATGGGACAGCCTCTTTCACCGTTCGAAGATGAACGCAACTGTCGCCTTGGCCATGGCTTGCGACACTTTCGCCTATTCGCGGGCACAGATCGGCGACAGATCGTGCCCAGATTGCTCCTCGACCGAACGTATCGGTCGCCACAAGGAGTAGGTACCCATGAGGAAGCTGACTGTTCTACTGGCGGGCCTGGGTATGGCCGCCGCCGCCCTCCCCTCGGTCGCCGGCGCGGCGCCGTGGACCAGCCTCTCGCAGCGCCAGGCCAATCTGACCCAGCGCATCGACCAGGGCGTGCGGTCGGGCGCACTGACCCGCCCCGAAGCGGTACGGCTGAAGAGCCAGTTGCGCGACGTGGTCGGGCTCGAATATCGCTATGCCCGGTCGGGCGGCCGGATCGACATGCGCGAACGCGCCGACCTGGAGCGCCGCTATAATGCGATCAGCGCGCAGGTGTGGTTCGAAAAGCATGATCGCCAGCCCCGCTGGTGATCGCCGGACCCGGTGAGAAGGGGCCGGTTCGCCGGCCCCTTTCCGGTTCGCCGGCCCCTTTTTCGTGCGCGCGATCGGGGTTAACGGGGCGCAGTCCCTCTCAAGGAGTCGCCGATGCGCCTGACCCTCACCGCCGCCTTGCTGATCACCGCGGCCACGCCCGCCCTCGCCGCGCCGCTGCATTCCTATGCCGGTCTCGCGCTGTCCGCCGCGGGCGACCGGTTGGCGAGCGTCGAATCGGTCGAGGGCGAAGGCGACAAGCCCGCGCATGGCAAGATCGTGGTGCGGTCGGTCAAGGACGGGCGCATCCTGACGACGATCGATCCGTGCGCGGCGTGCAGCTATTCGGGGCTGACCTTCGCCCCCGACGGATCGCTCGCCTGGCTGCAGCGCGACCGCGCCGCCGGCACGGTGACGCTCGCGGTCGGCGAGGCGAAGGCGGTGCGGACGGTCGCGGTGATCAAGGGCATCGCGCAAACCCCGCGCTTCTCGCCCGACGGCAAGCGCATCGCGCTGCTCGTCACGATCGGCGCCGCCAAGGAATCGGGCGCGACCCAGCCCGGCGTGCGGCTGGTCGGCGAGATCGGTGAGACCAGCGACGAACAGCGGCTGGCGGTGTTCGACCTGGCCGGCCAGGCGGTGAGCGAGATCAAGCCGCTCTCGCCCGCCAACCGCTATATCTACGAATATGCCTGGACCCCGGACGGCGCCGGCTTCGTCGCGACGACCGCTTTGGGCAATGGCGACAATAATTGGTGGGTGGCGACGCTCGACGCGATCGACGCGCGGACCGGCGCGGTGCGCAACATCGCGCGCCCGACGACGCAGCTCAACTTTCCCCGCATCTCGCCCGATGGCCGGACGGTGGCCTATATCGGCGGCTTGATGAGCGATTTCGGGTCGGTCGGCGGCGACGTCTGGACGGTGCCGTTCGCGGGCGGCGAGCCGGTCAATGCGACCAACGGCGACAAGGCGACCGTCACCTCGCTGGCCTGGACCAAAAGCGGCATCCGCGAGACGCGATTGATGGGCGCCGACGCGCAGGTGGTCGGACTGGTCCCGGGCAACGGCTCGCAGGTGCTATGGACGCAGCCCGCCAGCTTCGGCGCCGGTGACGGACGCGTCGCGTTCAACGATAGCGGCACGATCGCCGCCACGGTGGTCCAGGATTTCGAGCATGCGCCGGCCATCTATGCGGGATCGCGCGGCGCCTTGCGCAAGATCACCACGGACAATGACGGCGTCGCACCCGTCATTTCCGCCAGGAGCATCACCTGGAAGAATGACGGCTACGACGTTCAGGGCTGACTGATCGGACCGCGCGTCGCGCCTGCCGGGAAAGCGCCGATGATCGTCAGTGTCCATGGCGGCCCGGCAGCGGCCTCCACGCCGCGCTTCATCGCCGCCGGCAGCCCCGACGCGGAATATGTCGCGGCGGGCTATTACGTCTTCTACCCCAATCCGCGCGGCAGCTACGGCCAGGGCGAAGCCTTCACCGCCGCCAACAAGCGCGACTTCGGCGGCGGCGACCTGCGCGACATCCTGGCGGGGGTCGACGCGGTCGAAAAGGTCGCGCCGATCGACGATGCGCGACTCGGGCTGACCGGGGGCAGCTATGGCGGGTTCATGTCGATGTGGGCCAACACCCAGACCAGCCGGTTCAAGGCGATCGTCGCCGGCGCCGGCCTGTCGAACTGGATCAGCTATTACGGCACCAACGGCATCGACCAGTGGATGATCCCGTTCTTCGGCAAGTCGGCCTATGACGATCCCAAGCCCTATGTCGACGCATCGGCGATCACCTTCATCAAGCAGGCGAAGACCCCGACCTTCATCTATGTCGGCGAACGCGACATCGAGGTGCCGCCGACCCAGTCGATCGAATATTGGCACGCGCTGAAGGAACTCGGCGTGCCGACGACGCTGATGATCTATCCCGAGGAAGGGCACGGCATCCGCCAGCCGGAACATCTGGCCGACCTGAAGAAGCGCGTCTTCGCGTGGTGGGCGAAATATCTGGGCGGCAAATAGCGCCCTGGGGTCTGGAGCGTGCCCCCCAAGTGGAGGCGGATAGTGCTCCGGCGAAGGCCGGAGCGTTGGCAGCGTCGGACTTCGATCGCCACCGCTCCGGCCTTCGCCGGGGCACGATTCAGGGTGTCTGAATCACACTCTAGCGCAGCGGCTTGCCCGAATCCTTCCAGCGGTCGAGTATCTGCGAGTCGCCGGGCAAGTTGTCGTTCTTCGCCACGCTGACGTCCTGATAATTGGGCTGGATCGTCGTCAGCGCGGTTTCCGCGACCGGCGGGGCGCCTGGGATCGGCGGCGCCGCGCCGGCCGCGAAACCGGTCGCTGGGGTCTGGGGCAGGAGTGGCAGGATCGGATCGATCCTGCGATAGGGTCCGGGCACCGGCTCGCCGCCGTGATAGCGCGCGTTGCTGAACGCGAACGGCGTGCCCCAATAGCCCTTCCAACGGTGAAAGAAGTGCGCGCCGATCGCGTCGGTCATCACCAGGCTGCGGTTCCACGCCGGGGTCACCGCATAGGTGTGGTAGTGCGTCGCGAGGCCGACCGCGCCCATCACATAGCCGTTGAGCGCGGCGTACGCGATCCGTGTCGCCCGCGCCATCGCGGCGGCCGAGCGCGGGCGCGCCATCGACCCGTCGCAGGCATAGCTGAACTGGCATCCGGTCGCGCGTTCCGACCCCTGATAGACCACGCCGCACACGGTCGCGGGGAAAGCGGGGTGGCGGACGCGGTTGAGGATCACCTGCGCGACGGCACGCTGGCCGTCGTCGCTTTCCGACGCCGCCTCGTAATAGATCGCGGTCGCCAGGCAATCGAGAGCCCGCCCGCGGTCGAGCGCACTGGCGCCCGCCATCGAAAAGGGCCGCGCGGGCTTCACCGTACCGTCGAGATCGGGGGTCAGCACGGCATTGGCCGGGATGGCGAGCGTACTGATATCGATCGTGCCGGTGGTGCCGATGGTCGGCGCGGCGTCCGCTTCGGCGACGTAGAGCGCGGCGGCGCCGGGGAAATGATCCTCGCTCTCATAGCCGATCGGCGGGAGCGGCGGCGCGGGCGCGGGGGCCGGCGGCGCATAATAAGCGACCACCGCCGCCTTGGCCGACACGGCGAGCACGGGCAGGCCGACCAGCAGCGCGAACAGCGCCACGCGGCTTCTACCGATCGTCGATATGCGCCAGTTGGTCATCGGAGCCCTTGCCGGGTCGATCCCGGCGCGTGAGCGCCTAGCGCAAAAAGCCTAACGGATCGCGTGCGATTTTGGGTGTGTCCCAATGGGAAACGATTGATGGTTAAATTCAGAGCGCATCGATCTGAACAAGCGTCGGACGGGCGGGCCGCTGTCAGCAAATAGCTCATGCTATTCGCGCCGCGACTCAGCCTAGGACGGATCGACCTCCAGATTTGAGCAAGTCGGTTGCAGCCTTATTCTCCTTTATTCTCCTTTATTCTCCTTTATTCTCCTTTATTCTCCTTTATTCTCCTTTATTCTCCTTTATTCTCCTTTATTCTCCTTTATTCTCCTTTATTCTCCGTCACCCCGGCCTTGTGCCGGGGTCCACCGGGAGGCAGGCGTGGGGCAAAAGGCTCAAAGGCCCAGGCGCTGAGGCGCAGTGGCCCCCCCTGAGTTCACAAGCGAAGTGCAACACCTGACACAGGTGCTGCCATGTCGACCTACAGCCAGTTATCGCTTGCGGAACGGTGTTCGATTGCCCGGCTTCGCGAAGCCGGGCAATCGCT
>Ga0153956_1001195_pt1 | contig 24090 bp, 21 predicted proteins | sample TSFL040MetaG_FD_104704 | JGI IMG/M metagenome (GOLD analysis project Ga0153956, IMG submission 104704) | Attine ant fungus gardens microbial communities from Florida, USA - TSFL040 MetaG | ecosystem: Host-associated > Fungi > Mycelium > Unclassified | place: USA: Florida, Wekiwa Springs... | reverse complement strand
CCTCCTGTTCCTTCAGTATCCCGATGATCTGCTCTTCGGTGAACCTGTTGCGCTTCATCTCTGGTCCTTGTTGTGGGGCCAGAGCTTACTTCAAACTGGATTAAGCCGAGGGGGCAACGTCACGCTGGAATGAGTCGACTGGTTCAACAACCACCGACTCCTCGAGCCGATCGGCAACATTCTGCCCGCCGACGCCGAGCAACGCTACTACGCCATGCTGGAACAATCGGCTATGGCCGCGTAATTTAAACAAAATCGCCTCCGGAAAACCCGGAACGGTTCAGATATGTGTTGCCAGGATGGCCTTGTCAGCGGTCGATGCTCCGGCGGCATTGAGGTTGTAAAACAACGCGTAGGCTGTTTCAGCCATCAGCGATACTTCGTCGTCCGGTAGAGCCTCGAATCCGGAGGCAGCACAGATTTTTTCGTAGCTGTTGCGGTCTATGTTTTGAAAAAGCTGCTCGGCTGTCGTCATCAGATGGTCTCTCCTTGGATGATGGTCGCAGGAAAATGCTGTCGGAAGAGTTCGAGCGGCACAAGCGGCCGGTTCGGTGCGTCAGAACTCCGATCAGGGATTCCGCAGAGAAACGCTGGCAGTTTTCGGTGTGAAAATATTTTCAGAAGGTAAGCTATGAACTTCCGTTGCCGCATCCGAAGTGAAATTCTTCGACCCTCGGATGCACGGGATCTGCTCGTTCCCGGATTTTGAGGTCATTCACGAGTTTTCCGCAAAGTATTCTGATGAGGATGAATGTGAGTATCGACGGTGCGGAAATCCGGAGTAAGGGGCGTCGGCGTCCGCTGTATGCCGGTTGAGGTGATCCGAACGCAAATATGGAAATGCAGTGACGACCAACCGCGTCCGCGATGCCGCCTTCCCCTCATGCGACAGAGCTTGTGTTCAACTTCCGGATCGACCCGGATCCGTCCAGGCCGCATGGCCATGTCGGCGCTCGAACGGATCATGATGGCCGCGTCATCGAGGCGAGGTCGCGGCACTTACAGCGCAGGCAGGAGCCGATATGCTTCTACCGATTCCGAGGCGTCCTGTGTTTATCGGATTGGGAGTTGCGATCCGATGGTCCGGCGTTTGCGCGCAATGTTGGGCATCGGAATCGGTTGCTGCAGCGCGCGGGGCGGCATTCTTTCGTTGAGGTGAGCGGTAAGATTGTACGTGTCTTTCTCAGGCGATCAACAAAAGACATCGGAGCAACGTCGTCCTCGCTCTCGGTAGCTTTGTTCGGCGATAACCGTCCTAGGAAGTTGTCCGTTCCATAATATGCTACCTGACTTTAGTCGCTATAATATTCGAATTGGGTCATCAGTTACCGCGAGGTCGGATATCCCATACAGCGTTGAAGGGGATCTCTATGAAGGCCCAACCGCCTCCGGAAGGTACGTGACGATGATGCCGAGTGCGTCCGATAGCCCCTATATCCGCGCATGCGTATTGAGCGGCTTTGCAGAGCTGGCCAAATCGAAAGGAGGCGATCCCGCTGACATGCTGACGCGGGCCGGCATAGATCCGGATGTGCTGTGTGCACCGAAGATGCTGATCGCCTTTGAAAACTTTGCAGTGTTGCTGGACCTGGCCTCCCGGGAGCTGGACGCTCCGTCGTTCGGGCTTGAGTGGGCGATGAGCATTCCGCCCCATTTTCCGAATGCCGGACCGATGCTTATTCTGAGAGAGGGCGCTGCGACGGTCAACGAATGGCTTGGCCGCTGGACGGACTATTGGCGTCCCGAGGTAAGCGGGGTCACGCTGGCCATGGCCGTTGACGAGTTTTCGGGGATCGCGACGCTTCGTCTTGCGCCGCGCCGCGGGACTGCAATGTCGCGACAGCTGGTCGAATATATTTTCGGCGCCATCATACGTCTTGCGCGCGCGGTTCTTCCGGACAGCGAGATAAATCCGGTCGGTGTCCGCTTCAGTCATGCCGGGTCGCAGGATACGGATCTGCACGATCGGTTTTTCCGCTGCCCCATCGAGTTCGGCGCCGCGCATCATGAGATCGTGTTCGACGGCGCGATACTCGCGGGGCCGCTGCGCGACAATGCGGCGCCTCTCGCACCGATCATGGATCGGTTTTTGCGGTACCGGATCGGCCTGCTGTCCCGCTACAACCCGTCCGTGTCCATGTCCACCGCGCTTGCCATTCGGGTGGTGTTGGGCGCCGACGTCTGCTCGAAGGATTTTATCGCGCGAAGCTTGAGAAACAGCCCGCGAAAGCTGCAGCGACTCCTGGCGCAGGAGGGCACCACCTATGAGGATATTCTCGATGCCGTGCGAAAATGTACGGCAGGCCAATTGCTGACCCAAACCTCCGCCCCGATCTCGACGATTGCTCGCATGCTGGAGTTTGCGTCCCCTGCGGCGATGACGCTGGCGGTCAGGCGCTGGACCGGCATGACGCCCAGCGCCTTCAGGGCGATCCCGCATGCGTTGGATCGCATATCGGCGGCGGGCGGTCCAGGCATCGGCGCGGCTGGTTCAGGATTGCCCCTCTGACACCGTCACCGTATTGCGGAAAGCACGCGCGGACATGCCCGTCCAGCGCCGTACCGCCGTCGTGAACGGAGGTGTCTGGGCATAGCCGAGCAGTCCGGCGATATTCGCCACCGGCAGGTTGCTTTCCCTCAGGAGATTGCGCGCTATCCTTTCACGGCTCTTGTCGAGCAGTTCGATGAAGCTGATCTTTTCTTTGGCGAGCTGCCTTTGAAGTGTCTTGGCGCCGATGCCGAGCAATTCGGCGACGTGCGGCTGCGTGCAGAACTTGGTGCCGATCAGGCTCGAAATGGCGATCTCGACCTTGGCTCGCATTGACCCGTCGAAATCCGGTATCGCTTCGGTTCGCATCTCGATATAGCGGGCTAACAGATTTTCGAGAACGTCGGGTCGGAATTCTATCGGATGATCGTGCAAGCGGCGGTGGTACACGATTTCATCGTATTCGCACTCGAACTCGACGGCACACGGAAAGAACGCTTCATGAAGGCGCGTGTCCCGTGGTGCGGCGTGCTTGAAGCGGACTAGTGCGATGTCCTCACCGTCAGTATTGGTCAGTGTTCGGATCAGTGCGCAGACGCCGCCGAGAATATATTCGACTTGATGCCGGGAAGGCGGAATCAGGTTTGAAAAATGAACCCTGAGTGTCAGATGCTCACCCCCGTTCGTCTCCAGCAACTCTGCGCGGGACGCATTGGTGTGGTGATGCCAGTAGTTCCTGGAATGAAAACACCATTCCCCCACTGTCGGCGTAAACCGCGCGATCAGAGCCATGGCGCCGAAGCTCAAGAGCGGCTCAGGCAAAGCCTGCAGCCATTCCAGTCCCAGCGACGGCTTGCGCAATTCTTGCGCGAGATCTTCCATGAGATCGGCGACGGCCGTCCATGAGATCATCATGTCGGGGTCACGCAGGGCGCGGTCGGGAATGCGCGCGCGCGCCGCCAGCGCAACTGCGTCGCCGCCTGACTTGCTGAGCAGTTCAGTCAAACCTCTGAGGATCGTCGCCCTGACATAGGCAGAGCGTGTCGCAACTTTCGGAGGGGAGTATTCCGATATATGTCCTTCAGTAATAACTATTATGTCTCTCAATTATAAATAAACCTCATTATCTCCTACATACTATTTCGAGATAGCGATAAATGCCACGCGTGCTGCGCGCGTACTTATAATTTAATCTTCTCCGTGAGTTTCGGCGCCTTTTCGACTGCTGTAGGACGATGGCGGTTTCCCGTCCGTCCTGGAAGCCGATGCATTCTCCGCGTCCGCGCAAGAGGCGGCATGTGCAGGCCGCTCTCTATCAATGGATTTGCGTTTGCTGCGCTCGGCTATCGTTGATGCCGGATGAGTTGCGCGCGGAGCGACGGTGATGTTTGCGAACCGGAAAATCCCGATGCGGCGAAGAACTGAAACTGATGGGAGGTGTCGCTCTTGATCGTGGCAGATCTTGTGGAAGGTGGTGCTGCGGCCTCGCAGACGACAGCGGCGTTCGGCTTTCCAGACTCAACAACAAATACAAGCGCTGCACGAAAACGACAGCTGTATCCGCGAGACAATAAATTTTCTATCAAAGGACAGTGCGAGCGAACTATCAATTCGTCTTGCCGAACACCGCGCTTTTGATAGATCTTTTGCATAGGTGATTCGCACTCATTGATTTTCAAAATGCGAATTGATCGTCCGTATTGGTCGGAGACTCACGTGAAACTGAAATCAATTCATTGGGCAGCGGCATCCATATTGCTCGGAGCCGTGCTGGCGGAGCCGGCCGCGGCGGACGACAACAAGTTTTATCTCAAGCTCGGATCGTCAACGCTCGTACCGATGGAGGGAGCAACGATTGCAGCCGGCGGAAGCATCGTCCCCGGCGGCACGATCTCGCTCGCAAATCATACCACCCTGGGACTCGAAGCCGGTTATCATCTGACTCCGAACTGGAGCGTCGGCCTGGCCGCAGGCGTGCCGCCGACAATCGATATCTATGGCGCTGGCTCCCTGGCCGGTCTCGGCAAGCTCGGGACCATCACTTACGGGCCGGCGGCGCTGACGGCGCAGTACACTTTCACGAACTTCGGGCGGATCCAGCCGTATGTCGGCGCGGGGCCGCTTTATATGTTTGTTTTCAGCAACAAAGGCGGAGCGGTTGAAAACCTCAAGGTTGATCCCGCCTGGGGCGCTGTGGTCCATGCCGGCGTTGATGTCGACCTCACCGACCATTGGGGAGTGTATGTCGATGTCAAGAAATCCTTCCTGCGCACGGCGGCATCCGGCACACTCGGCGCCGGCGGCCCTCCGATCCTGGCTGATGTGAAACTCGATCCCTGGGTGTTCGGCACGGGTCTCAAATACCGGTTTTAAGTTTCGGTCCGCCGCTTCCGTCGGCGGACGATTGATCGTCGCTGCCGAGATGAGCGCGAAGACGATGGATTGTCGGTTGTGCGGCCGGATTGATCGAGTTGCCGTTGCCCGGTGAGACTTGGGCGTCGTTGTTTTCCGTTCGGTCCGCTGCGGCGCTTGAGCCCTGAAGTGTTTTATTTTTTTTGAGAGCAGTGCGGCGAGGTGAATTCTCGGCACTTTTGTAAATACAATTGTCCTCTCACATAAACTATTCTTGTGTTCTATAGAAAGCCATCGTCATGTTGCGGCGATCAACGCCGGGCATGTGCCGATTGAACAGAAAATTTCAGAACAACTACTGATAGTTAACGGTTTTTTAGGCATATTATTCAAAATCTATACCGCGATCATTTTCAGCTGAGCAGCGACTGCTCACAATTTCAGATCACGGAGCTCCGATATGCGGCGGGCCATATTCCTGGCTGTAGCAACAATGCTGACCCAACCGGTCCTGGCGGCAGACATGTCGCCTTACGTGAAAGCGGCTCCGCCTCAAGTGAAGGTGCATGCGACTGATTGGTCGGGCGCGTATGTCGGCGCATTCGGCGGGCTTGGTGTCAGCACCGGCAATGCAGCTATCCATGACTATTCCGGAGCCCTCATTCCGCTGGACGTGGAGAACAATCTGTTTCCGCACAGGATCGGGCAAAACGGCATCGGAGGCATGATCGGTGCCGGGGCAGGTTTCAATGTCCAGTCGGGCTCTTTCGTCGGCGGCATCGAAGCGGATATCGCTTATGCGAGAATTTCGGCAACGGACAGCTACTCCCGCGTCGACTATATCCCCGGCTCTCCTTTTCAGGGTGTCAGCACGAACACGGGTTATTCGACCGATTTCGGTACGTTGGGTACGTTACGCGCGCGCGGCGGCTTTTTGTGGGGCGACACTCTGATCTTCGGGACCGCCGGTCTGGCAGGAGGACAGGTCGGTAACCGCTTTGATCTCGCGCTTCCTGAAATCGGCTATCGGTCGCCGGTGTGGTCGGAGTCGGGCGTGCGCATGGGCTATGCGGTCGGCGGCGGGCTGGAGCATCGGCTGACCAACAACCTGACTCTCAAATTCGATGCGCTGTACGTCAATCTGGCCGATCGTGTCGTTCACGGGGCCGATCCCGCGGCATTTCCCGGTGAGGGGCTGAGCTACCGTTTCAGCAACGATATGTTTGTTTCGCGTCTCGGTGTCAGCGCCAGGTTCTAGCTTTCTGTTGGGTCGAAGACCGCTGCGCCTCCTTTTTTGGGGCGCGCGGTCCGGTGAACCGGTGCATGCCGCAGGATCGACTTTCGTGACGGTTGGTTGCGGGGCGTTTCCTTCGCCCCGTCTATACGCACGACATCAAGAAGATTGACGCCGCCTTTCGATAGAGGAAGCCCAGAGTGTTCAAGAGCCTGGCGGAGCGTTATCAGCGCCTGATTGACTATTTCGTTCCGGAAGCAATGCGGGCCGACCGTGAGGTCTCAAATCAGGCGCGGATGTTCCTGATCAGCCATACGATGGGGCCATTTCTCGGAAATACGGTCGTTGCGGCGCTCTATCTCGTCGATCCGACGCCGGGCCCAGACCTGCTGGTCCCATGGCTCAGCATCACGGGATTCTGGATATTTCCGTTCCTGCTGCGCCGCGGCTGGAACTATGACGCGCTGGTCATCGCGAGTGTCTTCAACCTCAACCTGTGTATTTTCTGGAACTGCTATTTCAATAACGGCGTGCTGTCGCCGACACTGCCGTGGATCCTGCTCGTTCCGATCGTCTCGTTCTTCTACATGGGGGGACAGACACGCCTGCAGCACAAGCTGATGCTGATCTTCGCCGCATCTTTCACCCTGTTTCTGGCGCTCTATTACACGACCAATCCGCCGCAGAACGACATTCCCCAGGTCGCTCTCGTTGCACTGGGCGGGGTCTCCACGGTCGCCGCACTTTTCTATGTGGGCACCATGGCGGTCTATTACGCGCGTATTTTCGATGCCGGCGTTGAACTGGAGCAGGAAGTGCGTCGGCGCCGGCTGGCGACCGACGAGCTGCGCAAGGCCATCGTCGCGGCCGACGAAGCCAGTCTGCACAAGGCCGACTTTCTCGCGCGCATGAGCCATGAGCTGCGTACGCCCCTTAACTCCATCATCGGTTACAGTCAGGTTCTTCAGGAAGAATCGATGGAGGCGAAGGATTCGCAGATGCGCGGGGATGTCGCGCGCATTCACGATGCCGGCCAATACCTGCTGCGTCTCATCAATATCGTTCTCGACCTGTCGAAGCTCGAAGCCGGCCGCATGGTATTCATGGTCGAAGATCATCAGCTTGTGGAAATCCTGAGCGATGCCATGGCGAAGGTGCGTCCGGCGATGCGGCAGGCCCGCAATACGGTTGACCTCTTTATCGAGGTCGCTGAATCGGCCGTCAGCACCGACAGCCAGCATCTGCAGCAGATACTGAATGCGATCCTCGAAAACATTCCGATTCACGCGCCCGGTGCGCATGTGGACGTGTGGTGCCGTCCGGCTGACATCAGCCAGCCCGGCGACGGCTATGAAATTTCCATCCGTGACAACGGCAACGGCATTCCGGCCGAGCGGTTGCCGACCCTTTTCGACTCTCTGCTCGATCAGCGCGACGCCGCGGCGAGCAAATACGGCGGCACCGGTCTCAGCCTGACCGTCATCAACAAATTGGCGCGCGCGATAGGCTGCCGGCTAACGGTAGAAAGCCGTATAGAGAAAGGCTCCTGCTTCACGCTTCTGGTGCCGCGTGCCTGGACGCCATCGGACGTCGATGCCGCGCCGACGAGCAAGGTTGCGTAGTCGGAATGACCCGCGGCCGTGTCGATCCGTTAACGCGACACAATTCCCGGCGGGCGCGATGCCGTCTTGCGTAGGATGATCGTATACGAGCTGTCAACCATGCCGCCGTCGCCTTGTCCTTCGAAGTGAAGTTTCACGCGAAGGATGTCCTGAGCTGTGAACTTTCGGTGACGGTGCGAACAAACCACATCAAGCATTAACCAGGCGAATCTAACTCCCTGAGATAGTTTGTATTTTAACGGAGCGGAATGCGCGCCCTGCTATCGTTCCCTCATTGCAAAAACGAACGAATGGGAAGCGCAATGTTCACCAATACAACAACCATCGACGGTGTGCCGGAAACTGCGCTGCAGGGTAGCCTGCGCGATTTTCGTGTTATGGAGGGGCAGGACCTTCTCGCACGCTGCAATGCATTTTACGACTGGCAGGATAACCGGCGGCAGGCGGGCACTTGGCCCTATGCACGCTCCACCGAAACCGGCCCGGCATCCACCTGCGCGGTGCGTGACGACAGCGGCAATCTGACCTCGGGCGTCAATTTCGCTTCGCAGGATTACCTGAGCCTGTCTTCGCACCCGGCTGTGCTGGCGGCGGCCAAGGAGGCCATCGATGAATTCGGCGCCCATTCGGCGGGCTCGCCGGCTCTCCTCGGCAACACCTCAACTTCCGTCGCTCTTGAAGGGCGGATCGCGCGTTTCCTGAAAATGGAAGAAGCGGTCCTGTTCCCGACCGGTTGGGCCGCCGGTTTCGGCGTCATCAAGGGGCTGGTTCGCTCGCACGACTACGTCGTCATCGACGCGCTCGCTCATGCTTGCCTGCAGGTCGGCGCCCAGGCCGCCACGCGCAATGTGATCCTGTTCCGGCACAATGATCTTGAACATTGCCGCCAGCGCCTGATTGACATTCGCAACCGCGAACCGAATGCCGGCATCATGGTGGTGACCGAGGGGCTGTTCTCGATGGACAGCGACACGCCGGATCTGCTGGCGTTCCAGAATCTCGCACATGAATATGGTGCGACCTTGATGGTCGACGTGGCGCACGATCTGGGCGCCCTCGGTCCCAACGGCACCGGTCATATCGGCATCCAGAACATGCTGGGCCGGATCGATCTGGTGATGGGCAGCTTCTCCAAGACCTTCGGCTCGAACGGCGGCTTCGTCGCGACGAACTCCCGCGCCGTGAAGGAATATCTCCGATATTACGCTCCGAGCTGCACCTTTTCCAACGCGCTGTCGCCGGCGCAGCTCGCAACGGTGACCAAAGCCCTCGACATCGTCGAATCCGCAGAAGGACAAGTCCTGCGCGACAGGCTGATGGCCAACATCATCAAGCTGCGTACGCTCCTTCGCGAGCGCGGCATGGACTACTACGGCGATCCTTCGGCGATCGTTGCGGTCAAGATGGGCAACGAGGCACTCGCCCGCATGACGGCACGCGCCTTGCCGCTGATGGGCCTGATTTCCAACCTGGTGGAGTTCCCGGCCGTGGGTAAAGGGGTTGCCCGCTTCCGCTTGCAGGTCATGGCCGGCCATACCGATGCCGAAATCACGGCAGCCGCCGACCGGCTCCATGCCGCGATGAAACTGGCGCAGGCGCAGCTCGATGCCGGTCACGACGGCTTCGAAATGCTCAGGGCCGGATAAGACCGAACGCGGAAACGCGCTGCGGCGAGGTGAGATCGATGACAAACAGCAGGATCATGAACTGGTTCATACCGCCCTCCCTGATCCGGAGCAGGTCGAACCTGGAAATGGCGCGCATCTTCGTCTTCACTCATCTCGCCGGTCCCGTGATTGCGTCGCCGATGGGCGTTTACCTCTATCTGGTGTCGCCGACGGTGACGCCGGAACTGCTCGTCATCGTCGTCGGCATTGTCAGCTTCTGGGCTTTACCGTTCATATTGCGTGCGACCGGCAACATGACCCTGGTCATGTCGCTTTCCTTCCAGGGTCTCACTTTCGTTTCGCTTGTCGGCATCTTTTTCTACGGCGGCTTCAGTTCGCCGTTCCTGCCCTGGGTCAGCATCAGCCTGATGCTCGGTCTGTTCTATCTGTCGAAGAATCTGAAGCTCGTCATCGCGGTTTTCTGCGCCAACCTGGCGGTCTTCCTCGCGAGCGTCTTCGTTTTCGGCTTGCCCGACGGCATCTCAGCCGAGCAACTCAGCCTCCTGGGCTGGCTGTCGATCGTGTCCGCGGCGATCTACATGACATGGATGGCGCTCTATTACTCGCGCATGGTGGCGCTGCGCACCGAACTCGAAGTTGAGGCCGATCGTTTTCGCAGCACGATCGACGGCCTCGAACAGGCGAAGCGGATCGCCGAGAAGGTCAATCAGGACCGCTCGCTTTTTTTCGCCAAGATGAGCCACGAACTGCGCACGCCGCTCAACGTGATTATCGGCTATTCCGATATTCTGATCGAAGATTGCGCTGATAACGCCGACATGCCGAAGCAGACCGAGCAGGATCTGTCCCGGATCAATGCGGCAGGCAAGCATCTGCTTTCGCTGGTGTCGCAGGCGCTTGATCCCGACCGTACCGAACGAGGCGAAATGCTCATCAACAATCAGACATTCGCGCTCGGGGCGCTGTGCGACGACGTTGCCGCCACGATCCTGCCCATGGTGGAGAAAAACGGCAACTCTCTCGTCATCGACTGTCCGATCCGCCACGAGACGGTCAATACCGACCGCACCAAGCTTGCGCAAATTCTCATCAACCTGCTCGGCAATGCCGGCAAGTTCACCCGCAACGGAACGATAACGCTCAGTCTGCGCATTGAAAAATCGATCGCCGACGATCGCCTGATTGCAACGGTTGCCGATAACGGCATCGGAATCGCGCCCGAAGCGCTGCCGCGCCTGTTCGAGGCCTATGTGCAGGCCGATGCGAGCATCAAGAAGCGTTTCGGCGGAACGGGCATGGGGCTCGCCATCACGCGCAAGTTCTGCGCCCTTCTCGGTGGGGATATTCGGGTGCAAAGCGAGGCCGGCAAGGGCTCGGTCTTCATCATCGATATCCCGGCCGGCTCCGCCAAATTCGATACCGAACCGGACGCCGTCCCACGTGCGGCCTAGACGACGCCTGCGGTCCGGAAGGCCGCGACATAACAGACTGATCGAGCAGAAGATTTCGAAGGTACGGACATGCAGAACGCATTAGCAAGCTTCCAGACAGACCCGAATGCCGATGTGCAGCCGGCATCGCAGAACAAACGCCGTGTTCTCGTGGTTGACGACGTCGCCGACAATCGCGAACTCCTGACCCGCCGCCTGGTGCGACGGGATTTCGAGGTTGTCGAGGCGGTGGGCGGACATGACGCCCTCGCCAAAATCGCCGAGAGCGCGTTCGACATCGTGTTGCTCGATGTCATGATGCCCGATCTGTCCGGCAACGAGGTTCTGAAGCAGGTGCGGGCCGATCCTCGGCACGCTGATCTGCCGATCATCATGGTGACGGCCAAGGCGCAGAGTGACGATGTCGTGTCGAGCCTCGGCCTCGGGGCGAATGACTACATCACCAAGCCCGTCGATTTCGACGTCGCTCTCGCCAGGATCAATACGCAACTGGCCCGCAAGCGCGCAACCGAAGCGGCGCGACAGGAGCAGGAGCAGCTTCAGCAGCGTTTCATGGTTCTCGATGAGGAGCTTGAGAAGGAAACCCGCAAACGCTCGGTTTCGGAAGACCGCCTGCGCTTCCTGGCCTATCACGACACGCTGACCAGTCTGATGAACCGTCAGGGCTTTCGCGATTGTCTGGCCAATGTGCTGGACGAGATGCCGGTGAAAGGCAATGAGCCCGCGCTGATGTTCATCGATCTCGACGGGTTCAAGGCGGTCAACGACCATTACGGTCACGATATCGGCGACAAGCTTCTGGCGGGCGTGGGCAAGCGGCTCGCTGATTTTCTCGGTGAGCAGGCACTTGTCGCGAGACTTGGCGGCGACGAATTTGCGGCGGTGCTGGAGGATTCCCGCGACCACATCGAGCGAAGGGCTGGTTCGCTGGTCGAGGCCCTGTCACAGCCTTATTCGATCGACGGGCACGCCGTCAGGGTGGCTGCGAGTTGCGGGTTGGCGCGCGCCGGCTGCTTCGGCAACGATCTCGACGGCCTCATCAATGCCGCCGATCTTGCCATGTACCATGCCAAGGCGAAGGGCAGCGGCTGCGTCGTGCTGTTCGAGACGAAAATGCTCGAGCAGCAGCGTGAACGGCGCCAGTTGGAGATCGACCTGCACCACGCGGTCGCCAACATGGAATTCGAGGTGTTCTACCAGCCGATTCTCGACGTCAATTCGCGCCGGATCACGGCCTTTGAGGCCTTGCTGCGGTGGCCGCACAAGGTGCGCGGAATGATGTCGCCGGCGACGTTCATTCCGATCGCCGAAGAAACGGGACTGATCACGCAGATCGGCGTCTGGGTCCTGCGCCGCGCATGCGAGGAGGCGCTGAAGTGGCCCGATCATATCTGCATATCGGTCAATCTCTCTCCGATTCAGTTCAGAAGTCCGGCGTTGCTCGCCAATATCGTCAACATCCTGGCGGCGACCGGCCTTGCTCCGCACCGACTCGAACTGGAAATTACGGAATCGGCGCTGCTGGAAGCCGAAGGCAAGAACATCCAGATCCTTGAAGCCATCCGGGAAATGGGAGTCCGGGTTTCAATCGACGATTTCGGAACCGGCTATTCGTCGCTCGCTTACCTGAGGAATTTCCGCTTCGACAAGATCAAGATCGACAGGCGTTTCATCCAGGGTCTGCAGGACAACAGTTCCGACGCGGCGATCGTCCGTTCGATCGTCATGCTCGGTCGCAGCATCGGTGTCGGCACGACCGCCGAGGGTATCGAGACGGAAGATCAGTTGGTGTCGGTGGTGTCAGAGGGGTGCATCCTGGGGCAGGGCTATCTATTCAGCCGTCCGCTCACCGCCAGCGATGCCTCATCATTTGCCGAGAACGATGCGACCTTCATATAGCGCCTCACGGTGATCGCAAACGAGGTGGGGGAGGCTTCATAAGTCCTCCCCCTAACTTCATTCTGAAGCAAGAGTCGCATCTTTGATGACCCGATAGTCCGGGATTCGGATGCCGTGATGGAAAATCGACCGGCGAATATCTCGCCGACTTGAGTTTTCTAAGGATAAATCCATCAATTGCGCTTGCTTGAGCTTTCGTATCTGTCCACTCCCGTCGGAAGCCCCCCGTGATCGGCACTGCCCAGCTGTTGCCGATCAGGCAGTATTTCTCCAGATCCGTCAGTGCTCGACCCTCGATTTTGATGTCGTCAACCAATCATCAGGAAACCCCTGGCATCGCAATGCTTCGAGTGGCGTCGGCCGTCTCACGACAAGTCCCGTTCCGGGAAGCTCGACAACGAGGCGGGCAATGGTCCGCACTCCATCTGTAACAGCATGGCGGGGATCGCGTCTCTGACGGCTGCGGGCGTCGGCGTTGGTTTCCTGCCGCTCGATTATCACGCTGACCGGGTGCTGAACGGAAGCCTGCAGAAGCTTGAGACCGACCCGGACGCACCGAAGCTGCCGTTCTCGATTGCTTATCAGTCACGCTCCAGTAGCGGTATTCTCCATATGCTTGCCGAATACGCCGTTCAAGAAAGCACCTTTGAGTTCGCAGGCAAGCGCGATCCGCGCAAAGGTCAAAAATCCAAGACATAGCACTGGAACACGTGTGATCTGGCAACATGCCTGCTTCTGGCGCAAAGCGAACGTTCAGACCATGTTGTCGCCGCCAGAGGTCTCGCTCAGAAGAATCTAAGGTTACGCGCCGATCGAAGCCGCCGATAGCGCGTCGGGTCTTAAGGCTCTCCAGTCCAATGTTCGGATTAATCTTCTGATTTCTGACGTAGGTTTGCCGAGAGGCAGGAATGGCCGCCAGATGGCTGATGCGGGCGGCAAACGCGGCTGGACATTAACGTGCTGTTCATTACCAGATACGTCGAAAACTCTGCGATCGGTAACGGCTATTCGGCGCCTGAAATGCAGGTATTGACCAAGCCACTCGCCGTTGATGTGAGCAGACCGCACTGGCGTTAGCCCGGAGGCGCAATGCCGACGCACTGCACGTTTCTCCGCGAGAGGTCCGGACGGCGCTGTCACTTGGTGCCTCGCGCAGATCATACCGTCCTCACAAGATGGTCATCTCCCTCGGTTTAGGCGAGCAACACTACCCGGACTGGCATGGGCCAGCGGGCCCCTTTGATCAAATCACGGCAGGGGTAGTCTGGACGATAGGTTGAATTGAGCCAGTTCGAGCAGACAGATAGACGGCGTCTTCGATCGCGATATTGCGGATGTAATCCGTCGCTGCATTGGCGATTGGCGCACCTTTCAGCAGGTGATCGACCACATGCTGCTGCAGTGCTTTCACGCAGTCGCCGGCAAAGCCGACATTGTCCCAGGCCAATGCGACCGGTGTCCATTCGTTGGAGCCGAAGGCGCGCTGGGTAACACGGCCGTCGCCATCCAGGCGGATCGCGCCGCGCTCGCCCTCGATCAGCATCTCGCCCATGGTCAGGCGCTGGTTGCTGGCGGCGTGATCGCTGAGGCGGTTGCCGTCGAACAGGCTGCGGATGCCGTTCTGGTGCCGGAACAGTATGATGCCGGCATCTTCTCCGGCGATCACGGGATTCTGCCGGCGGAGATCCGCGAATACGCTGCCGATTTCACCGAACAGATAGCGGAACGTGTCGATAAAATGGACGGCGGTTTCGTGGACCAGAAACTTTTCCATTTTCTGGAAGTAAGGCTGCCTGTCGAGATAGGCGTTCGCGCCTTGCCCGTCGCCCGGGCGCAGGTTGAATCGGGCCTGGTAGATCTCGCCGAGCTCGCCGGCCTCAATGCGGCGCTTCATCTCGCCATACCAGGGCTGGAAGCGGAAATTCTCGTGCACCACCGCGACGATTCCGGTCTCGTCCGCGATTCGCGCTGCCTCCTGCGCCTCGGTGATGTCGCGGCAAAAGGCCTTCTGGCAGATGACGTGGACTTTATGCGCGGCGGCCAGTGACACCATTGCGAAATGGGTCGGCGGCGGCGTGACGATATCGACCAGATCCGGGCGCGTCTCGCGCAGCATCGTCTCGGGATCGTCGAAAATGCGGGGAACGGACCAGCGCGCCGCCGCCAGTTCGGCGCGTGCGCGATCGATCTCGCACAGGCCGACGAGTTCAACATCGGCGATGCGCGACCATGCGTCGTAATGGAATTGACTGAAATATCCGGCGCCGATGACGGCGACTTTCAAGCGTTTCATGCGCGGTCTCGCAAATGACGGTCGTGATCAGGTGAGGTAGCGGGCGAGCGGCCCGAGTTCGATATCCCAATGCGACGGCGGCTCGCCTGCGACCGGACTGGCAAAGCTCGCGATGGCGTCACCGAGCAGGCAGCCGAGATAGGCGGTGCACAGGTCCTTTCCGCCGAATGCCAGGCTGGAAACATTGCGCAGCAATTTGCTCTCGATGCGATCGAGATGCGGGCGCCCGAGCTGTCCGGCCTGGAACGCATCTTCAACCCATGCGAGATGCTTCGCGTCGGAGTCTTCCAGCATGATGGTCTGCCGCCCCTGCGAGTCCACGCGGATGATGCGGTTTGAAATGATGCTGGTGATCCAGAAGCCGCCCTCGGCGTCGAAGCACAGGCCGTCCGGAAAAGTCCCGGCGCCATAGGTGGCCACGATTTCCTTGGTGCCGAGGCTGCCATCGGCGAGGATCGGGAAGCGCGAGGTCCGGCGTGCAAAGGTCTCGTTCACATAGAGATGCTCGCCATCCGGGGCGACGATGCATTCATTGGTATAGCCGAGCCCGTCGGCAGCCAGCTGCGCCTTGCCGTCGATGATGGAGATGATGCAGCCGTCGCTGACGTCGGCGCGATAGGCGCGGTCGCGCGGAACCTGGTAAGTGCTGATCGTGACCCACAACCGGCCCTGCTTGTCGCGATGCACGAAATTGCTCGGCGGCAGCGGGCGGCCATCCAGGCTGGTCAATACCGGCGTGACGGAGCCCTGAGCGTCCAGCCGCCAGATGCCGCCTTCCTCGGTGCCGAGATCGGCGAGCAAGAAGGTGCCGCCGGGCTCCAGCGCGAAACCGTTCGGTCGCATCGGCCGCGGCGCATCGCGCGCCAGAATGCGGTCGATGACCCCGTCCTCGAACGTCACCGTGATGCCGCCATTGCCGGTCCAGTCCGCCGCGAATATCAGCCCGGAGGCGTGGCATATCACGCATTCCGGACGGCTCAATCCGGTGCCGTGGAAATTGAGATCGGACAAACGGGGCATTGCGGACTTTTCTCCTTGTCGGTCCCTGCGGCGGCCGCGGGGCTGGCGGACTTGACTCGACTCAGGTTATGCATAGACTAACGTATGCATTAACGAACACATGAGCAATCGAAAACGATTGCTTGCGACGGGAAACGCCAACATGGCCTCATTTCGTAACGGACTTTCTCACGCCTGCGCCGCGATCATGCTGGCGGCATTTGCAGTCGCTTGCCCGCAGGCGGCATCCGCGCAGACCATATTGAAGTTCAGCCATACCGACCAACCGGGCGGCGCGCGCCAGAAGGCGGCGGAGCTGTTCGGCGAGAAGATCGCGCAATACACCAACGGTCGCTACAAGCTCGAAGTCTATCCTGCCGGCCAGCTGGCCAACGATCCGAAGGGGGTCGAGCTGCTCAAGTTGGGCGCCATCGATTTCACGGTGTCGAGCGTCGGCACCTATGCGACCCATATCCCGACCCTGAATCTCGCCGCGCTTCCGTTCCTCGTCGAATCCTACGAGCAGGGCTGGAAGCTGTACGACGAATCGAAATGGATGAAGGCGCAGTTCGACAAGGGCCCGGCGAAGGGGTTCCGCTTTCTCTCCACCTTCGAAGCCGGCTTCCGCAACATGTCGACCAAGGAGTCGCTGGTTACGCCGGCGGACGCGAAAGGCAAGCGCATCCGCAGCTTCCCGAACGAGATGATGCGCTGGTCGCTCGAGGCGATGGGCTTTGGCGTGATGATCATTCCGCTTCCGGAAGTCTATCTCGCCATCCAACAGGGTGTCGTGATCGGTCAGGAAAATCCGATCGACACGATCTATGCCAACAAGTTCTACGAAGTAGCACCCTATGTGACGCTGACGCAGCATGTCTACAGCCCGATTCCGCTGATCATGTCGGAGCGCACCTGGCAAAAGCTGTCGCCGGAAGACCGCGAGGCGGTCAGCAAGGCGGCGAGGGAAGCTGCCGACTGGAGCCGCAAGGAAATCCGCGACAATGACGAGCGGCAGATCGAGGAAATGGCGGCCAAGGGTGCCAAGATCTCGCATCCCGATCTCGGACCGTGGCGTGAAGCCGTGAAGCCGGTCATCGCTGAGGCGCGCAAGAAATACGGCGCCGATGTCGATGCCATCCTCGCCGATGCGGAAGCCGTGCGGAAGGCGGTGCCGTAAGGCGCCGCGGTTCTCCGCCCCCGACATGTCCCAACCTCGCCAGATTGAAGCAACTTGAACGCCATCGAACGCACTTATCCCGCGCCGCTCCGCGCGATCGGCGTAGCCGTCGATTGGACCATCGTTCTCATGGGAGCGGTGGTCATCCTGCTGGTCTTCTCCAATATCGTGCTGCACGCCTTCGGTCGTGACATCGCGTGGACCACCGAGGTCAGCGAGTTGCTGATGGTCTGGATGACCTTTCTCGGCGGCACGGCGGCCGGACGCCGCGGCGAGCATGTTGCCATCACCGAGCTGATTGATCGCCTCGGCAGCGGTGCTCGCTATGTCGTCGATATCCTGATTCAGTTCGTCATCGTCGCGGTCCTCGGCCTGCTGATCTGGTACGGGTCTGGCCTCGTTGAATCCGCCTGGAACGACCATTCCCCGGTACTCGATTGGCCGATGTCTTTTGTCTATCTGGCGGTGCCTGTCAGTTCGGTCGCGACGCTGCTGTTCGTGCTCTACGATCTTGTCCTCATTGTGCGCGGCGAATCCCGCGCCGAACGCATCAGTGAGTGATCGATGCTCGCGCTTCAGGTTTTCGGACTGTTCTTCTTCGTCGTGCTGGCCGGCGTGCCGCTGGTCTACGCGCTGCTCGCGGCCACCGTTGGCATCATCTGGATCAAGGGCTTCGGCTATCCACTGGAAGCCATCTTCTTGTCCTATGTCAGCGGCGTCGAACCGTTTTTGCTGATAGCGGTGCCGCTGTTCATCTTCGCCGGCGAGCTGCTCTCGCATGGCGGTATCGGCCGGCGCATCGTCAAATTCGCGCAGACGCTGCTGGGCTTCCTGCCGGGCGGCATGGGTATCGTGACGGTGGCCTCGTGCCTGATGTTTGGCGGCGTGTCGGGCTCGGCGCTGGCGGATACCGCGGCGATCGGCTCGCTGGTGGTGCCGGCGATGACCGCACGCGGCTATGGCCGCCCGTTCATCGCGGCGCTGCTGGCCACGGCCGGCATTCTGGCGCTGTTGATGCCGCTGTCGATTCCGTTCCTGGTGTTCGCCTTCCTGTCCGGTGTGTCCATGAAACAGCTCGGCATGGCTGGCCTGCTGCCGGCGCTGACGGCGGCTTTGGTGCTGTCGCTGGTCTGCGTTTGGTACGGCAAGAAGACTGGCTGCGACAATGGCAGCGAGCGCGCCACCCGGCGCGAGATCTGGGATGCCTTCAAGGATGCCGGGCCGGCGCTGCTGATGCCCGTGATCATTGTCGGCGGCATCTGGTCGGGACTGTTCACGCCGACCGAGGCGGCCGCCGTCTCGGTGGTCTATGGTCTTGCGGTCTCGCTGTTGTTCTACCGCGACGTCAGGGTCGGTGAATTGCCGCCGATGCTGCTGCGCTCGCTGCGCACCAGCGCCGTGGTCATGCTGATCATCGGCGCCACCGGCGCGCTGTCATGGCTGGTGACGGCACAGCAGGTCGCGGTGCAACTGACCACATGGATTACCACCATCGCGCATCATCCGTGGGAGTTCCTGCTGCTGGTGAATATCTGCCTGCTGCTGCTGGGCATGTTCATCGAGCCGTTGCCGGCGATGCTGCTCACCGCGCCGCTGCTGCTGCCGCTGGCACAGGCCTTCAACATCAACCTGGTGCATTTCGGCGTGGTCGTCACCTTCAACCTGGCCATCGCTCTGGTGCATCCGCCGGTGGGAGCGTCGCTGTTCATTTCGGCGAAGCTCGCCAATGTCAGTATCGGCGCGACCACCAAGGCGCTGCTGCCGCTGCTCGGCGCGCTGCTCGTGGTGCTACTGCTGATCACCTATATCGAGCCGCTGTCGCTGCTGCTCGTGAACACGGCGAACTGATCGGACCGGCACGGCTGGGGCGGTTGCGGACAACGGATGCTGGATGTGAGCAAGACGATCGCATTGGTGGCGCATGACGCCAAGAAGGATGCGCTGGTCGCCTGGGCTTGCCGGCACCACGACGAACTCGTGAAGCACCGGCTGTTCGCGACCGGCACCACCGGCGGCCGATTGATCGCGGATGCCGATCTTCAGGTCGAATTGCTGCGTAGCGGCCCGCATGGCGGCGACGCACAGATCGGCGCGATGATCGCCGAGCATCGGCTCGACGGCCTGGTGTTCTTCATCGACCCCTTGTCCGCGGTGCCGCACGATGTCGACGTCAAGTCGCTGCTGCGGCTCGCGATTCTCTATGACACGTTGCTGGCCGTGAACGAGGCCAGCGCGACCATGCTCTTCAAGAATGCCTTCGACAAAGAGAGCGGTGCATGACTGCCATACTGGGCTGTATCGCCGATGATTTCACCGGCGCGACCGATCTCGCAGGGCTGATCGCCCGCAGCGGCGCCAAAGTGTCGCTGCGCATCGGCGTTCCCGATGCGCCGTCGCAAAGCGATGCGAGCGTCGAGGTCATTGCCTTGAAGAGCCGCACCGCGCCGGTGGCCGAAGCGGTCGCTGCATGCCGCAAGGCTTTGGCCTGGTTGCGCGCATCGGGCGCGCAGCGCTTTTTCTGGAAGTACTGCTCTACATTCGATTCCACGCCGCAAGGCAATATCGGCCCTGTCGCCGCAGCGCTGATGCACGATCTCGGCGTCGCGCAGACCATTTACTGCCCGGCCTTTCCTGAAAACGGCCGTACCATCTTCATGGGCAATCTGTTCGTCGGGCGCCAGCCACTGGCGGAAAGCCCGATGAAGGACCATCCGCTGACGCCGATGCGCGATTCGAACCTGATGCGCTTGCTCGCGCCGCAGGTGGATCGTGGCGTCGGCCTGGTGAACCGTTTGACGGTCGCGCGCGGTCAGCATGCGATCCGCGATGAACTCGCCCGGCTCGCGGCCGATGCGGTGGCACACGTCATCATCGATGCGGTCGCCGACCAGGATCTTTCGGTCATCGCACAGGCCTGTTGCGACATGCCGCTGATCACCGGCGGCAGCGCGCTGGCCATGCCGCTGCCCGATCTGTATCGCCAGGCAGGGCTGCTGAAGGACAGCGGTGACCATGCCGCCCGGCCGGCATTGCCGCAGGGCGCTGTGCTGCTGTCCGGCAGTTGCTCGGCGATGACCCGCGCGCAGGTCGCGCGCTATGCGACATCGAGACCGAGCTTCCGGCTCGATCCGCTGTCGCTGGCGAATGACGGCGTCGGCGCCGCGCTCGACTGGCTGGCATCGCAGCCGTTGCAAGATGCGCCGCTGTTCTATGCCACGGCGGAGCCGAAGGATGTGCGGGCTGCGCAGGACAAACTCGGCGTCGAGCGCGCCGGCGTGATCGTCGAGGAAGCGCTGGCCCGCGTTGCGCTGGCGGCGCGGGAACGCGGCACAAGGCGGTTCGTCGTCGCCGGCGGCGAGACATCCGGCGCGGTCACCCAGGCGCTCGGCGTCCGCCGTCTGGAGATCGGCAGGGAGATCGCCCCCGGCGTCCCTTGGACCTTTTCGGAGAGCGCGGGAGCGCCGGTGGCGCTGGCGCTGAAGTCCGGCAATTTCGGCGCGGAGACATTCTTCGCGGATGCGCTGGCCAAGTTGGAGCATGCCTGAAATGAGTAGCGAGACGAAGCTGCGCGAGAGCATGTGCCTGTTGGCGAAGTCGCTGTTCGACCGCGGCTTGACCCATGGCAGCACCGGCAATGTCTCGGCGCGCACCGAGGACGGCGGCGTCCTTATATCGCCGACCGGGTCCAGCTTCGGCCGGCTCGATCCCGCGCGGCTCAGCCGGTTCGATGCCGCGGGCCGGCATATCGGCGGCGATGCACCGACCAAGGAAATGCCGCTGCATTCGGCGTTCTACGACACGCGCTCCAGCGCGGGCGCGGTGGTGCATCTGCATTCCTGTCATTCGGTGGCCTGGTCGATGATGCCCGATGCCAACGAAGACGACTTCCTGCCGCCGATCACGCCCTACGGCATCATGCTGCTCGGCAAGGTGAAGTTGCTTCCCTATTACCGGCCGGGCGATCCCGCCATCGGAGATGCCGTGCGCGGCCTCGCCGGCAAGCGGTCGGCGGTCATGCTGGCCAGCCACGGCCCAGTGGTCGCCGGCAAGGATATCGAAGCCGCCTGCAATGCCATCGAAGAGCTGGAAAACACTGCACGGCTGGCCTTGCTGGTGTCAGGCCGTTCAGCTCGTCTGCTGGACAAAGCGCAGATCGGCGATTTGGTCGGCCATTTCGGCGTCACGTGAGAGTGAAGGTACCGCCGCGCGGCTTGATCTCGCGAGCTATTAATGTATTCATTAAATTATACGTCGTGCGGTCCGGTCGCAGTATCGCAGGTCAGAGGGATTGAAATTGAGCAACGAGAAATTCGATATCGCGGTGTTGCCCGGCGACGGCATCGGCCTTGAGATCACCGATCCTTCCGTTCAACTCGTCAAGGAAGCGGCGCGCCAGTGCGGTGTGACGCTCGGCTTCGAGACGCTGGAAGCAGGCGCCGGGCTCTATGCCAAGACCGGCATTGCGTTCCCCGAGGACAATTTCGCCCGCGCCGCTGCGGCCGATGCGATCTATCTCTGCGCGATGGGCTTGCCCGATGTGCGCTATCCCGACGGCACCGAGGTCGGCCCGCAGCATGACCTGCGCAAGAGGCTCAATCTCTATGCGGGCGTGCGGCCGTGCAAGGCGCTGCCGGGCATTCCGCTCCCGCTCGCCGATCCGCGCAGCAAGGCGCTGGACTTCGTCATCATCCGCGAATCCACCGAAGGTCTCTTTGCATTTCCGCGCGGACACGATCTCGACGACGACGAATATGCGCACAATCTGCTGCGCATCTCGAAGACCACCAGCAAAAAGGTGTTCGATTTCGCATTCCGGCTGGCGCGCCGCCGCCATCAGCAGGGCGTCGGGCACAATCTCGTGACCCATGTGGACAAGGCCAATGTGCTGTCGTCGCAGCACCGCGCGCGGCAGTGGTTCGACGAGGTTAGCGCGCAGAATCCCGACGTCACCGCCGCCTATCAATATGTCGATTTCGCTGCCTTTGACCTGGTGCGGCGGCCCTGGATGCTCGACGTGATGCCGACCGAGAACCAGTATGGCGATATCCTGTCCGATCTCGGCTCGGCGCTGATTGGCGGCATGGGCATGGCGCCGTCAGCCGATCTCGGCGATGCCAATGCAGTGTTCCAGCCGTGCCACGGCACGGCACCGGATATCATGGGCCAGGGCAAGGCCAATCCCACCGCGATGATTTTGTCCGGCGCGATGATGCTGGAATATCTCGGCGAGACGAAGAAATCGGTGGGCGCGTCGGATGCAGCCGTGCGCTTGAAAGCGGCGGTCGAAGCGGCTTATGCGCGGGGCGAACTGCTTCCGTTTGAACTCGGAGGCAACTCCGGCACTGCGGCGATCGTCGACGCGGTCGGCAAGGAACTGGCGCGCTGAGGCGCGCCGGCACGGCCTGACGTGCTCTAGATGCGTGTCAGGCCGTGGCGGATCAGCAGGTCCACGAGCATTTTGCCGCTGCGCTCGCGATGCCCGTGGTGCAATTCGCGGGCCCGCTTTGCGTCATGCGACGCCACCGCCTCGGCCACCGCTTCATGATCGCGGTTCGAATTGATCGGCATCGGGCGCAGAAACAGCGTCAGCATCCGCACCCGGTGGGACTGGTCGAAAAAGGTCTGGACCAACTCCGAAATACGCGCATTGCCGGCCGCCTCGACCAGCGCCGTGTGAAAGCGTTCATCGGCCGCGGCCCAACTGCGGCGATCGTCGCGCTTCAGAGCCTTGTCCATGTCCTTTATGGCGGACCGCATCTGCTGGACGTAGTCGCCTTGATCTTCTCGCTGCGCGGCCAGCGCCGCCGCGGTCGATTCGAGGCCGGTGAGGACCTCATAGATCTCGCGCACGTCATTGACCGACAGCGGCCGGATCCGCATGCCGTGGCGCGGGCGGACCTCGACGAGACCTTCCTTTTCCAGCCGCAGCATCGCCTCGCGCACCGGCGTCCGGCTCATCTCCAGCAGCGCGGCCAGTTGCTCCTCGGTGAACTGTTCGCCCGACGGCATCCGGTTGTCGAGGATGCGTGCACGGAGATCCTGATAGGCCTGTTCGGAAAACGGTGCACGCCCGCGAGGGGCGGGCTTTTCCGATGCTTTGACAGCCGTCGTCACCGCGCGCGGCGTCTTCTGGCGCGGTTCGGCGGTGACGCCTGATCTGGTCCGTGGGCTTGCCGGCATGACGTGGAGAGCTTTCAGGAATCGAGAAGTGCGTAAGTGCGAACATGCTTGGACGCTATCATGCCGGAAGTTGCCTGGTCGAACGATTTGAAATGCGCGGCGTCGAGGTGGTCTTTGAAAGCCTGCTGATCGGTATAGATCTCGTACAAGAACACGCCATTGGGATCGGCGGGATCGCTGCAGACGTCAAAGCGCAGGCAACCCCGCTCCAGGTCGCGAGACGCCCGCGCGTTCTCGATCATCAGCGGCATAAAGGTGCTCGCCTGGGCGTCCTTGAGTATGAAGTGAACGGTGACGACATACATCGCTTTCTCTTTCCTTTCATAAACCGCCGATTCTTTGAATCGATCGAAATAAATGGACGGCGCAGTCGCTCGATTTAAGAGCCTGATTTCACCCGCACCCATCGTGAGGCAGCGTTCCCGACATTCCTTAATGAAGTTTATAGCGTATACATTAATGGACGCGGAAACGATAACCTGTGGGCGTCTCTGCCGCAACTGGAAGAGTGACTCCGCCAAGGGGGCGCATCAACGGCAATGTCATCAAGTTGAATACTTTGCAAAAACAGTGAGCGGCAGGAGGCTCGGTCGAGCAACTGTGCTGCCTAACGGATCGATGGTCGATAGCGGTGTCCGCTCCTGGCGGTGGGTTCAACCGATCGCTGCAACACATTCTGCAAACCTCTCAGCCGGCGTCTCAAAAAGCAAGGTTTTCCGTGGTCGCTCATTCAATTGCCTTGCAATGGCGCTAAGCTTAGCCTGGCT
>Ga0153956_1001194_pt1 | contig 24094 bp, 33 predicted proteins | sample TSFL040MetaG_FD_104704 | JGI IMG/M metagenome (GOLD analysis project Ga0153956, IMG submission 104704) | Attine ant fungus gardens microbial communities from Florida, USA - TSFL040 MetaG | ecosystem: Host-associated > Fungi > Mycelium > Unclassified | place: USA: Florida, Wekiwa Springs... | reverse complement strand
GGCCTTCATGCGCTCGGCGGGGATCGTCCAGCGCGCGGCGGCGAAGTCGATTTCCTTCCATGTAGCGTCGATGAACTCCGACTTGCGGACGCCGGTCAGCAGGACAAACTTCACCGCCAAGCGCAACGTGGGCGCCGCCGACACATGATCCAAAGCCGCCAGGACCGCGCGGACCTCGGATGGCGACAGGGCGCGCTCGCGTGGCTCGAATGTGGCGATGGCGCTGGTGCGGATCGACTCGGCCGGGTTGCTCACATCCAGCCCGCTTCCTTGGGCATGGCGGAACACCAGCAGCACGACCTCGCGGACATGCACGGCGACAGCCGGCCCGCGCTTCTCTTTGACCTCGTCGCACAGATGTTTGAGGCGTTGCGGCGTCACCTCCCCCAGCTTGAGCTTCGATAACTCTCCCGCGATGGCGCGATCATAGACGGATCGGCGCATCGCCAAGGTGCTGTCGGCCAGTTTCTCGGCCCCCGACTTGGGATCGGCTTTGTGCTTGAAATAGGCTTCCGCCCACCCGCCGAACGTGACCGCTGCGGCTGACGCGGTGCGCTTTTCCACCTTGGCTTTCGACGGCGACTCGCCCCGCTCGACCTGACGCCGGGCACGCGCCAGCAGCGCCCTTGCCTCCGCAAGCGACACCTCCATGCCGTATTCCAGCGCGTCGGGCGCCCGTGTCAGCTTGCGCGCCGCCTCGGCGCTATACCGGCCGATGGTCAAGACCTCCTGCCGCCCGTTCACCCGGTACTGATACCGGAACGAGATAAGCCCGGTCGGCGTGACGGCCGCGTGCATCCCGTCGCGGTCCGTCACCTTGTACAGCTTGGCCCTCGGCTTGAGGTTTTTCAGTTCTTTATCAGTGAGATCGCCCATAAATCCGTATCCGGTCAGGGGGCGAACGGATACCAACAAGAGGGGTTGTTGGTAGCGCAAGCCCGTTTCTCGACCATCCTGCGCCATACCAACATCGCTACCAACAAAGTGGCCGGGTTGGGGTGACACGCAGCGATACGGGGTAGGAAGAAAAATCCTTGTCAGTCAAAGAGTTCGTGCGATTTTCGGCACGGGGCGGGACGGTCTGAAACCACCCTAATTCACTCCCACTCGATCGTGCCGGGCGGTTTCGACGTATAGTCGTAGGTCACGCGGTTGATGCCCTTGACTTCGTTGATGATCCGCGTCGCGCAGCGCGACAGGAACTCGCCGGAGAAGTGATAGGCGTCGGCGGTCATGCCGTCGACCGAGGTCACCGCGCGGAGGGCGAGGACGTTGTCATAGGTGCGGCCGTCGCCCATCACCCCGACGCTGCGCACGGGCAGGAGCACGGCGAACGCCTGCCAGATCGCGTCATAGAGGCCGGCATTCCTGATTTCTTCCAGGTAGATGGCGTCGGCCTTGCGCAGGATGTCGCAACGTTCCTTCGTCACCTCGCCGGGGATGCGGATGGCGAGACCCGGTCCCGGAAACGGGTGACGGCCGACGAAGATGTCGGGCAGGCCGAGCTCGCGGCCGAGCGCGCGGACCTCGTCCTTGAACAATTCGCGCAGCGGCTCGACCAGCTTCATGTTCATGCGCTCGGGCAAGCCGCCGACATTGTGGTGGCTCTTGATCGTGACCGACGGACCGCCGGTGAACGACACGCTTTCGATCACGTCGGGATAGAGCGTGCCCTGCGCCAGGAACTCGGCCCCGCCGACCTTCCTCGCCTCGTCCTCGAACACGTCGATGAAGGTCTTGCCGATGAACTTGCGCTTGGCCTCGGGGTCGGTGACGCCGGCCAGGCCGCCCAGGAACAGGGTCTCGCAATTCACATGGACCAGCGGGATGTTGTAATGGCCGCGGAACAGGCTGACGACCTGGTCCGCCTCGCCGCTGCGCATCAAGCCGTGGTCGACGAACACGCAGGTCAGCTGGTGCCCGATCGCTTCGTGGATCAGCACCGCGGCGACCGCGCTGTCGACCCCGCCCGACAGCCCGCAGATGACGCGCTTGTCGCCGACCTGTTCGCGGATCTCGGCGACCTTGGCGGCGCGGAACTCGGCCATCGACCAGTCGCCGGCAAGGCCGCAGACGTGCCGCGCGAAATTGGCGATCAGCTTCGCGCCGTCGGGGGTGTGGACGACCTCCGGGTGGAACTGCATCGCGTAATAGCGGCGCGTATCGTCGGCGATCACCGCGAACGGCGCGCCGGGGCTCGCGGCGACGGGGCGGAAGCCGGGGGCGAGCGCGGTGACCTTGTCGCCATGGCTCATCCACACCTGATGCGTTTCGCCTTCGGTCCACAGGCCGTCGAACAGCTCGCAGCGATCGTCGATCTCGATGAAGGCGCGGCCGAACTCGCCGCTGTCGCCCAGCTCCACGGTGCCGCCGAGCTGGTGCATCATCACTTGCTGGCCGTAGCAGATGCCGAGCAGCGGCAGGCCGCTGTCGAGGATTTCCTGCGGGATGCGGGGCGTGTCCGCATCGAGCACGCTCGCCGGGCTGCCCGACAGGATCACGCCGCGCGGGCGCATCCGGGCGAAGGCGTCGGACGCCGATTGGAACGGGGCGATTTCCGAATAGACCCCCGCTTCACGCACGCGGCGCGCGATGAGCTGAGTCACCTGGCTGCCGAAATCGACGATGAGGATCGAATCGCTGGGCTGGATCATGGCGTCCCATAGCCAAGCGCGCCGCGCGTCGCCAGTCGGCCCGGCCGGCTATGGATGAATTCCGCTAGAGCCGGATCGACATTCAGAAATCGCCCGTCACCCCGGCCTTGTGCCGGGGTCCACCAGGAGGCAGGCGTGGGACAAGAGGCTCAAAGGCCCAGGCGCTGAGGCGCAGTGGACCCCGGCACAAGGCCGGGGTGACGGAGAATAAGACTACAACCCACCTGCTCAAATCTGAATGTCCGTCCGGCCTAGCGCCCGATCAATTTGTCGATGGCGACGCGCGGTGGTTTCATCCCGTGCGTCCGGCAAGTGAAACGATGCGCGACCCGCTCTTTGCCGTGGGGTTCGATGAACGAGCCGATGATCACCAGATCGAGCGCAACGCCGGAGATTTGCAGCCATTCGAAGCTCGCCCCGGTCATGTCCGCCATGCCGATCTTCGGATGCAGCCTGGCGACGACGGCTTCGGCGCAGCGTTCCATCGCCGCCTCCTGCGCGACCATGGCGGCCATCGCGAGCGCCAATACGAGGATCACGTGAACGTCAGCCCGTCGAAGCTGCCCGACTGCCGCCAGCCCTCGATATACTGGAAATAAGCGTGCGCGCCGAGCGGATAGCCGACCGCCAGCGCCGCCGCGGGGCCGGGGTCCCTGCCCTCATTATTGTAATAGCCCGGCGTGCAATCGGGCGCGGTGCGCAAGCTGCGGCCCGGCCCCGACAGCAGCAATTCACACCAGGCATCCTGCGCCTCGCGCGTCACCTCGACTTCCTTCGCGCCGAGCTTTTCCGCCTGCGCGACGACCGTGGCGATCGTCCGCCCCGACTCGGTCAGATTATGCGGCACGTTGGAGATCAGGTTCGCCCCCTGGGTCGGCGTCACGACGAACAGATTGGGAAAGCCGTGGACGTGGATGCCGTGCTTCGACCGCATCCCCTCGCCCCAGGCCCCGGACAGCTTGACGCCGTCGCGCCCGACCACATCGAACCCGACCAGCCCCGACAGATTGGTGCCGGCGCGAAAGCCCGAGGCGTAGATGATGCAATCGACCGCGTAATGCCTGCCCGCGACGGTGAAGCCGGTCTCGTCGATCGATTCCACGCCCTTGCCGTCGGTGTCGATCAGGCGCGTGCCGGGTTCGTTGAACGCCTGGAGATAGGCGTCGTGAAAGCATGGGCGCTTGCAGAGCTGGCGATACCACGCCTTCAAACCCGCGGCCGTCTCCGGGTCCGCGACGATCGTATCCACCCGCGCGCGGATTTCCTCCATCTTCTCGAAGTCCGAATCCTCCCAGACGCGCAGGATATTGTCGAAGCTGCGCTCGGCCGGCGGCAGGGTCGCGACCCGCGCCTTGATCCGGCGGGAAATGTCGGTCCAGCCGTCCTGCACCAGGTCCTCGTCGACCGGCAGGCCGGGCGTCTGGTTGGCGGTGAAATTCTCCAGCCAGCGGCGCTGCCAGCCCGGCGTCGCGATGCCGGCGAACCAGTCGGGATCGATCGGCGCGTTGGCGCGGACGTCGACCGACGAGGGCGTGCGCTGGACGACGTACAGTTCCTTCGCGGCGCGCGCGAGGTGCGGCACCGCCTGGACCGAGGTCGCGCCGGTGCCGATGATCGCGACGCGCTTGTCGGCGAGGCCGGTCATCGGCGCGCCGGTCGCGTCGCCGCCGGTATAGGCATAGTCCCAGCGGCTGGTGTGGAACGACTTGCCGCGGAACCGCTCGATCCCCGGAATGCCGGGCAGCTTGGGGATGTGCAGCGGGCCGGTGCCGATCCCGACATATTTCGCCGTGAAGCGGTCGTCGCGGTCGGTGGTGATCTCCCACACCTGCCGCGCCTGGTCCCACACGATCTCGCGGATCCGGGTGTGGAACAACGCCTTGTCATAGAGCCCGTATTGCCGCCCGATCCGCCGGCATTGTTCGAGGATTTCGGGGCCGTGCGCGTATTTCTCGGTCGGCCTGTGCCCGGTTTCCTCGAGCAACGGCATGTAGATCATCGACGCGGTGTCGCACTGCGCGCCGGGATAGCGGTTCCAATACCAGGTGCCGCCGAAATCCCCGCCCTTCTCGATGATGCGGTAATCGGTAATCCCGGCTTCGGCGAGCCGCGCGCCGGTCACCAGCCCCGCAAAGCCGCCGCCGACGAACGCGAAGGTGACATGATCGGTCACCGGACCGCGCGGGACCACCGGCATGTGCGGATCGATCGCATAATCGGCGAACGCCCCGTTCAGGTCGATATACTGGTCGTTGCCGTCGTCGCGCAGGCGCTTGTCCCGCTCGGCGATGTACTTGGCGAGCAGCGCCGTCTTGTCGATAGGCGCGCGGATCGGGGTCGGGTCGTTCATGACCATACCCTATGTTCGAAAATGGCCAAGTGCAAGACCGGGCGTTACGGGACCGGCTTGACTGTCATCCCCGTCCACTTCGCGATGAACGCCCAGTCGCTGGCGGTTTCGTCGATGATCTTGTCGGTCGGCTTGCCCGAGCCGTGCCCTGCCCGCGTTTCGATCCGCACCAGGCGCGGTTTCGGGCCGAGGTCCATCGATTGCAGCATCGCGGTATATTTGAAACTATGCCCCGGCACGACGCGGTCGTCGGTGTCGGCGGTCGCGGCGAGGATCGCGGGGTACGGCTTGCCCGCCTTGATGTTGTGGTAGGGCGAATATTTGTAGAGCACGCGGAAATCGGCCTCCTTCGACGGATAGCCGTAATCGTCGACCCAATAGCGCCCGGCGGTGAAGCGGTCGAAGCGGAGCATGTCCATCACGCCAACCTGCGGCAGCGCGGCGGCGAACAAATCGGGCCGCTGGTTGACGACCGCGCCGATCAGCAGCCCGCCGTTCGACCCGCCCATGATCGCCAGGCCGTCCGGGCCGGTATAGCCGTTCGCCTTCAGATATTCGCCCGCCGCGATGAAATCGTCGAACACGTTCTGCTTGTTGGCCAGCCGGCCGCCGTCATGCCATTCCTTGCCATATTCGCCGCCGCCGCGAATGTTGGCGACGGCGTAGACCCCGCCCTGCTCCAGCCAGGCGATGCGGGTCGCGGAGAAGGCCGGCTCCATCGTGATGTTGAACCCGCCATACGCATACAGCAGCGTCGGCGCGGGGCCGCTCGTCCCCTTCTTGCGGACGATGAACATCGGCACGCGGGTGCCGTCCTTCGAATTGTAAAAGACCTGATCAACGACGTAGCTCGCTGGATCGAACGCAACCCTCGGCTGCGCCCATACCGTCGATTGGCCGGTTGCGACGTCGTAGCGATAGACCGTCGTTGGCGTGGTGTAGCTGGTGAAAGTATAGAAGGTCTCCGGATCGTCGATCTTGCCGACGAAGCCGCCCGCTGACCCGATCCCGGGTAGCGCCACTTTGCCCGCGGGTTTGCCGTCCAGCGTGAACAAACGGACGTCGCTTTTCACGTCGACCATATATTGCGCGATCAGCTTGCCCCCGATCGCGCTGACGCCGTCCAGAACGGCCTTGTCCTGCGGCAGGATCTCGACCTGCGGCGGCACTGCCGATCGCGCATAGAGATTGGTCATCACCACGCGATTGCGCGGCGCGTCCTTGTTGGTCAGCCAGTAGAAATTGCCGCCGACGTTGGTGATCAGCCCCCACATGTTGGTGAGGCCAGTGAAGATCTTGCGCGGCGCTGGTTGTGGTGCGGTCAGGTCGATGACCGTCACGTCGTTGCGGTTGTCGGTCCCCTCCGTCGTGTAGATGACGAGCCATTTGCCGTCGTCCGTCACTTGCGCTGCGTGGCCCCACTTGGGGTGATCCGGCGTCGCATAGATCATGCTATCCGCCGTCTGGGCGGTACCGATGCGGTGAAAATAGACCGCCTGGTTCTCGTTGGTCGACTGGAATTTCTTGCCGTCGGCGGGCGCCGGGAAGCGCGAGTAATAGAAACCCGACCCGTCCTTTGCCCATTGTAGGCTGGAGAATTTTACCCATTCCAACGTGTCGGGCAGGACTTTGCCCGTATCGATGTCCATCACCTTGACGATGCGCCAGTCGGTGCCGCCATCCTGGATCGAATAGGCCAGCACCTTGCCATCTTCACTCGGCGCCGCTTCACCAAGTGCGGTCGCGCCGTCCTTCGACCAGCCATTGGGATCGATCAGTACGTGTGCCGGCCTATCGAGGCGATCACGGTAATAAAGCACAGACTGGTTCTGCAGCCCGGAATTGGCGCCGTAGAAATAGCGGCCGCCAGTCTTGCCGGGCGCACCGATCCGTTCGTAGTTGATCAGCTGTGTCAGCCGCGCCTTGAAGATGTCGCGCCCCGGCAGCGTCGCCAGATAGGCGTCGGTCAGCTTGTTTTCGTCCGCGACCCAGGCCGCGACCTTCGGGTCGGTGCGGACGTCGTTCTCCAACCAGCGATACGGATCGGCGACCTTGACGCCGAATTGCTCGTCGACGGTCGTGCCGCGCTCGGTCGGGGGATAGGTGATGGTCATGTCACTCGTCTGGGCAAAGGCTGGCAGGGAAAGGGCGATCAGCGTCAGCGGCAGGATTCGGCGCATCGGAGACTCCGCGTGGAGGATGAATGACAATCTCTATCAATCGTCATCGCAGGTTCAACTGCGGGTATTAAAGCCGGAACGGACCCGTATCGACGTTGAGGCGTTGTGCAGGGGTAATTCGAAGGAGGATTATTATGTCGCGTACTCTCCCCCTCGCCTTGTCGGCAGCCGCCGTGGCGTTGTCCGTTATCGCCATTCCGGCAACGGCGCAGACCTATTCGGAGCAACGTCGTTTCGACACCGCGCAGCGCCGGTTCGACAACGAACAGCGGATCTACGACCGCGAACGTGCGCTCTACGAACAGGCGCAACGCCGCGATCAGCGCCGGTCGAGCTACAACGACCCGCGCTATCCGAACTCGAGCTATAACAATACCTATGACGATCCGCGCTATCGCACCGACTATGACGCCTCGCGCTATTATCGCGACGATCCGCGCTATCAGGAGCGTGTGCTGACCTCGAACGACCAGGTCTATCGCGGGTCGGACGGGCGCTATTATTGTAAGCGGTCGGACGGCACGACCGGGCTGATCGTCGGCGCGGCGGCCGGCGGCATCCTGGGCAACGTGATCGACGGCGGCCGCAACCGCGTCGGCGGCACGCTGATCGGCGGCGCGCTGGGGGCGTTGCTGGGCAAGAGCGTCGATCAGTCGAACGACCAGTATCGCTGTCGCTGAACCGGTAGCGACACCCAAGCCCTGTGCTCCTGCGAAAGCAGGAGCCTGGGAGCCAAAAGCGGTGTCGCCTGCCACCCTGGGCTCCTGCTTTCGCAGGAGCACGACATGGAAAAAGGCCGCGCTCCCCACCGGGAACGCGGCCTTTTCGCTATTCGCCGCGGCAAAGCCGCGTCGTCGGTCAGCGCTTTCGGCGCCGCCGGCCGAACGAGGCTTAAGCCTCGTCTCAGCTGCGCTGCGACTTAGGCCGCCTCGCTATAGTCCTCATCGACGATCACCGGGCCCGAATCCTGGCCCTTCGCCGAGACGTCGCGATCGACGAACTCGATCACCGCCATCGGCGACGCGTCCGAGGCGCGGATGCCGGCCTTGATGATGCGGGTGTAGCCGCCGTTGCGGTCGGCGTAGCGCGCGCCGATCACGTCGAACAGCTTCACCAGCTGCGCGTCGTCGAGCAAGCGGGCGTGCGCGAGGCGACGGTTGGACAGGCCACCCTTCTTCGCCAGCGTGACCAGCTTTTCGACGTAGGGACGCAATTCCTTCGCCTTGGCGACGGTGGTGGTGATCTGCTCGTGCTTGATCAGCGCGGCCGCCATGTTGCGGAACAATGCGGCGCGATGTGCCGAGGTCCGCTGAAGCTTACGGCCGCCTACCTTATGGCGCATGTTACTTTCCTTCTCGTTCGTCAGGGGGCCGTTTCAGGTACCCCGGGCCAGGTGGCGACGCGGACCACCCATTCATTCGTCACCCCCGCGAAAGCGGGGGTCCATCTCCCTTGCAGGCCCGACGCGGCAAAGCCGCGTCGTCGGACAGGCTCGGCTTCGCCGACCTGCCGGCCGGGCTGGCAGCGTCTCCGGGCTAGCTCCGCTAGCCCGGTGCGCTTTAGCCCATGATTTCCTGCTCAAGCTTCTTGGCCATCTCTTCGATGTTCTCGGGCGGCCAACCGGGAATTTCCATGCCCAGGCGAAGCCCCATCGACGACAGCACTTCCTTGATCTCGTTGAGCGACTTGCGGCCAAAGTTCGGCGTGCGCAGCATCTCGGCTTCGGTCTTGCCGACCAGGTCGCCGATATAGATGATGTTGTCGTTCTTGAGGCAATTGGCCGAGCGGACCGACAGTTCCAACTCGTCGACCTTCTTGAGCAGGTAACGGTTGATCTGCTGGGTATCGCCGGTGACGCCGGTCTCCGCCGGGGCGGCGGCGATGCCGATCGGGGCCGAGCGCGTGATCGCCGAATCGTCGAAGTGGACGAACAGCGCCAGCTGGTCCTGCAGGATGCGCGCGGCATAAGCGAGCGCGTCCTCCGGAGTCACCGTGCCGTCGGTCTCGATCGACAGCGTCAGCTTGTCGTAATCGAGTTCCTGCCCGACGCGGGTGTTCTCGACCTTGTACGACACCTGGCGCACCGGCGAATAGAGCGCATCGACCGGGATCAGGCCGATCGGCGCATCGGCCGGACGGTTGGCGACCGCGGCGACATAGCCCTTACCGACATCGGCGGTCAGTTCCATGTTGAGCGTCGCGCCCTCGTCGAGGTGGCAGATCAGCAAATCGGGGTTCATCACCTCGATGTCCCCCGACACCGCGATGTTGCCCGCGCGCACGTCGGCCGGGCCGGTCGCCGAGAGCTGGAGGCGCTTCGGGCCTTCGCCCTGCATCTTGAGCGCGATCTGCTTCACGTTGAGCACGATGTCGGTGACGTCTTCACGCACACCGGCGAGCGAGCTGAACTCGTGCAGCACGTTCTCGATCTTGATCGAGGTGACGGCGGCGCCCTGGAGCGACGACAACAGCACGCGGCGCAGCGCGTTGCCGAGCGTCAGGCCGAAGCCACGCTCCAGCGGCTCGGCGACGAAGGTCGCCTTGCTCTTCCCATCGCCGCCCTTCTTGTCGAGCGCGTTGGGCTTCTTCAGTTCCTGCCAGTTCTTTGCATTGACGGACACGGGGGCTTCCCTCTGTTGGGCCGGGATGGACGCGTCCCCGGCCATTGGGGTGGAACCGGCGCCGCGCGATCAACCGCGCGCCGGCGATACTCAATCAGACGCGGCGGCGCTTCGACGGACGCACGCCGTTGTGCGGGATCGAGGTCACGTCGCGGATCGACGTGATCTGGAAACCGACCGCCTGCAGCGCGCGGAGCGCCGATTCACGGCCCGAACCCGGACCCTTCACTTCGACTTCCAGCGTGCGGACACCATGCTCGGCGGCCTTCTTGCCGGCATCCTCGGCCGCGACCTGCGCCGCGTACGGGGTCGACTTGCGCGAGCCCTTGAACCCCATCATGCCGGCGGACGACCACGAAATGGCGTTGCCCTGGGCATCGGTGATGGTGATCATGGTGTTGTTGAAGCTGGCGTTCACATGCGCGACGCCGGCGGTGATGTTCTTGCGTTCACGGCGCCGAATGCGCTGCGGTTCACGTGCCATTTTGTAATTCCTGACCTGAATTTCAAGGAAGCGAGCCGCCCCAAGGGGACGGCTGCGAGCTTACTTCTTCTTGCCGGCGATCGGCTTGGCCTTGCCCTTGCGGGTGCGCGCATTGGTGTGCGTACGCTGGCCACGGACGGGGAGACCCTTGCGATGGCGCAGGCCGCGATAGCAGGCCAGGTCCATCAGGCGCTTGATGTTCATCGCGGTCTCGCGGCGAAGATCGCCTTCCACCGTGTAGCCGGCGTCGATCGCCTCGCGGATCTGCAGCACTTCCTGATCGGTCAGGTCCTGCACGCGGGTCGCCGGGGCGATGTTCAGCTTCTCGGTGATTTCCTTGGCCTTGGCCGGACCGATACCGTGGATATAGGTCAGCGCGATCACCACGCGCTTGTTGGTCGGGATGTTGACACCCGCAATACGTGCCATGAAACTTTTCTCCTAGCTCCACAGGGGACGGCATGGCTGCCACGTCCCCCATCTCATCGCGTTAATCCCGAAACGCACGAATGCGGCGGACGCCAGAAAGCGCCGCCGGACAGCCGGGGTATCGGAAGCGCGCTGATCTAGGAGCGAGTCGAGGGCATGTCAAGCGGGCCAGTCCTTCCTTTCGCCAGACGGAAGAGGATGGCGAATCTTGGAGGGGTAGGGCCGCCCTTATCTTGATCCTCCCCCGCCAGGAGGAAGTGGCGCGAAGCGCCGGAGGGGGCGGAAGCACGACGGCGGATAGTTAGAAGCCGTCCTCTCCCTCCGTCAGCTACGCTGACACCTCCCCCTGACGGGGGAGGATTGATAAGGTTGCCGGCTGTCGATCTATCGCGAAGCCAGAAGGCCGCCTCACCTGTATCAAGTGCCCCCCGCCTTCGCAGGAACCCGGAGCAGCTACCTTCCGTCGAGCGTCGCCGCGATCGCCGCGCTGACGGCGTCCATGTCGCCCATGCCGTCGATCCGGGTCACCAGCCCGCGCGCTTCGTAGATCGGGATGATCGGCGCGGTCTTGGCGCGGTATTCGGCCATGCGGGTGCGGACGGTTTCCTCATTGTCGTCGGGGCGGCGCTTGAAATCGTGGCTGCCGCAGACGTCGCAGGTGCCCTCGACCTTCGGGCGGTGGAATGTGTCGTGATAGTTCGCCCCGCACGTCGCGCAGGAGAAGCGCCCGACGATCCGCGCGACCAGCGCATCCTCGTCGACGTCGAGTTCGATCACGCGGTCGAGCTTGCGGCCGTGGCTGCCCAGGATCGCATCGAGCGATTCCGCCTGCGCCGCCGTGCGCGGATAGCCGTCGAAGATCGCGCCCTGATCGCCGCCCATGGTCGAGAGCTTGTCGTCGATCAGCGCCGAGACGATCTCGTCCGAGACCAACGCGCCCGAATCCATCACCGCCGCGACCTGATGCCCCAGCGGCGTGTCGGCCTTGCGCGCGGCGCGCAGCATGTCGCCGGTCGACAACTGGACCATGCCGCGGGCCTGCACCAGCCGCTCGGCCTGCGTGCCCTTGCCCGCGCCCGGCGGTCCCAGAAGGATGATGTTCACGGCAATCCTCTCCCCCGTCGCGCCGCCTCGCTTAGCGGAGACGTCCGCCCTTCAATTTCGCCTTCTTGATCAGGTCGCCATATTGATGCGCCAGCAGGTGCGACTGGATCTGCGTCACCGTATCCATCGTCACGTTGACCACGATCAGCAGGCTGGTGCCGCCGAGGTAGAACGGGATCTTGAGCGCCGACACCAGATATTCCGGCACCAGGCAGATGAAGGTCAGATAGGCCGCACCGATCACGGTGATGCGCGTCAGCACGTAATCGAAATATTGCTCGGTGTTCTTGCCCGGACGGATGCCGGGAATGAACCCGCCATAGCGCTTCAAATTGTCGGCGGTTTCCTCCGGATTGAACACGACCGCGGTGTAGAAGAACGCGAAGAAGATGATCCCCGCGCCGTACAGCGTCATATAGAGCGGGCTGCCGTGCTGGAGATATTGGTTGAGCGTGATGATCACGTCGCCCCACCAGCTGTCGCCCGCCGTCTTGTTGCCGGCGAACTGCGTGATCGTCAGCGGCATCAACAGCAGCGACGAGGCGAAGATCGGCGGGATCACGCCGGCGGTGTTGAGCTTCAGCGGCAGGTGGCTGCGGTCTGACTGCACCCCGCGCGCGGTCTGGCGCTTGGGATATTGGATCAGGATGCGGCGCTGCGCGCTTTCCATGAAGCAGATCAGCAGGACGATGCCGACGACCGCGGCGATGATCCCGATCAGCTGAAAGCTGTCCATGCTGCCGGTGCGGCTGCCGTTGACCAGGTTGTAGATGTTGGTCGGCATGTTGGCGACGATGCCGGCCATGATGATCAGCGAGACGCCGTTGCCGATGCCGCGGCTGGTGATCTGCTCGCCCAGCCACATCAGGAACATCGTACCGCCGACCAGCGAGATGACCGCGCCGGCGCGGAACATCATGCCCGGCTCGACCACCGCCTGGATGCCCTGCGTCGCGCCGAAGCTTTCGAGCCCGACCGCGATGAAATAGCCCTGGATCGCGGTCAGCGCGACGGTGCCGTAACGGGTATATTGGTTGAGCCGCTTGCGCCCGCTCTCCCCTTCCTTCTTGATCGCCGCGAGCGTGGGCGACAGCGAGGTCGCGAGCTGCACCACGATCGAGGCGGTGATGTAGGGCATCACGCCCAGCGCGATCAGCGACATCCGCTTGAGCGAGCCGCCCGAGAAATTGTTGAAGAAGTCTAGGACGCCGCCGGTGGTCTTGTCGCCGAGGATGCCGAGCGCGGTCGGATCGACCCCGGGCAGCGGCACATAGCTCATCAGACGGAACACGATCAGCGCGCCGATCGTGAACCACAGCCGCTTCTTGAGGTCGGTCGCCTGGGCGAACTTCGATAGGTTGAGCCCTGAGGCGAAGGTGTCGGCTGCGGATGCCATTCGTCTGTACGTCCTGAAAACTGAAACGGCGGCGAGCGCTTAGCATCGCCCCCCGCCGTTCATATAGTCACGTGTCCCGGCTTGTCACCGGGTACGCTTCACTTCTTCGCCGCGGCGGCCTGCTTGGCTTCCTTGTCGGCCTTGCGCGCCTTGTACTGCACGCCCTTCTTGGCGGCGGCCTTTTCGGACGCGGGAACGACCTGGATCACATCGACCTTGCCGCCGGCCTTCTCGACCGCCTCGATCGCGCCCTTCGACGCACCGGCGACGGTGAAGTTCAGCTTGGCCGAGAAGTCGCCCTTGCCGAGCAGGCGGACGCCGTCCTTGCCGCCCCGCGCGACACCGGCTTCCTTGAGCGCGGCGTGATCGAGCGTCGCGCCGGCCTTCAGCTTGCCGGCATCGACCAGCTTCTGGATCGTGCCAAGGTTCACCTCGGCATAATCCTTGGCGAAGATGTTGTTGAAGCCGCGCTTCGGCAGACGCATGTGGAGCGGCATCTGGCCGCCCTCGAAGCCGGCGATCGACACGCCCTCACGGCTCTTCTGGCCCTTCTGGCCCCGGCCGCCGGTCTTGCCCTTGCCCGAGCCGATGCCGCGTCCGACGCGGATCTTGGACTTACGGGCGCCCGCATTGTCGCGGAGTTCGTTCAGTTTCATGGTCTTTGCACTCGCTTTCGCTTTTGTCGCGCCAAATTCCCTCTCCCATTGGGAGAGGGAGGGAGCCGCCGTTAGGCGGCGGAAGGGTGAGGGTCGGCAACCGTATCGCGCCCTGCCCTCACCCGGTTTCGCTTCGCTCAACCCCCCTCTCCCAAAGGGAGAGGGTTATCAGTTCAACCCTCGACGCTCACCATGTGAGCGACCTTCTTGATCATGCCGCGCACGTCAGGGGTATCCTGCAGTTCGACGGTCCGGTGCATCTTGTTGAGGCCCAGGCCGATCAGCGTGGCACGCTGACTCTTTTCGCGGCGGATCGGCGAACCGGTCTGCGTAACCTTGATGGTAGCCATTGATCTTTACTCCGCGATCGCGGCCGCGTCCGCCTCGGCGGTCTGCGACCCACCGCGGCCGAGCAGGTCGGCGATCTTCTTGCCGCGGCGCTGCGCAACGCTCTTCGGCGAGGTCTGGTCGCCGAGCGCTTCGAAGGTGGCGCGGATCATGTTGTAGGGGTTCGAGGTGCCGACCGACTTGGTCACCACGTCGGCGACGCCCAGGCTTTCGAACACGGCGCGCATCGGACCGCCGGCGATGATGCCGGTGCCCTGCGGCGCCGAACGCAAAGTGACCTTGCCGGCGCCGAAATGGCCGTTGCCGTCATGGTGCAGCGTGCGGCCTTCCTTGAGCGGAACGCGGACCATCTTCTTCTTGGCCGACGCGGTCGCCTTGGAAATGGCTTCCGGCACTTCGCGCGCCTTGCCGTGACCGAAGCCGACCCGGCCCTTGCCGTCGCCCACGACGACCAAAGCCGCGAAGCCGAAGCGCTTGCCGCCCTTCACGGTCTTCGAGACGCGGTTGATGTGGACCAGCTTCTCGATCAGCTCTTCGCCGCCATCGTCCATGCCGGGACCGCCACGGCCACGATTGCCGTCACGGCCACCACGACCGCCGTCGCGGCCACCGCGACCGCCGCCCGGGCCGCCACGGCCACGGCCGCCACGCGCGCCGCGGGGAGCGTCGCCCGCCGGGGCATCGACCGGCGCTTCGACGGTCTGGTTGGTTTCGTCAGCCATTCTTAGAACTCCAATCCGGCTTCGCGCGCGGCGTCGGCCAGCGCCTTGACGCGGCCGTGGTAGAGAAAGCCGCCGCGGTCGAACACGACCTGCGTCACGCCGGCCGCCTTCGCCGCCTCGGCGACGCGCTTGCCGACCGCCGAAGCGGCCGCGATGTTGGACGTCGCGCCCTCATGACCCGCCAGGGTCGAGGCCGAAGCGACGGTCGTGCCCTTCTCGTCGTCGATCACCTGGGCATAGATGTGCTTGCCCGAGCGATGCACCGAGAGACGGGCGCGCGTGCCGCCCCGCGCACGGAGCGCGGTGCGATTGCGGCGGCGCCGCTTTTCGAACAGTGAAAGACCCTTGGTCATTACTTCTTCTTCCCTTCCTTACGGAAGATGTACTCGCCGTCGTACTTGATGCCCTTGCCCTTGTACGGCTCGGGCTTACGCCAGCGGCGGATCTCGGCGGCGAGCTGGCCGACCTTCTGCTTGTCCGCGCCCGAAATCTCGACCGTGGTCTGATCCGGGGTCGCGACCGTCAGGCCTTCCGGCACGTCGATATCGACGTCGTGCGAATAGCCCAGCTGCAGCTTCAGCTTCTTGCCCTGCGCGTTGGCGCGATAGCCGACGCCGGTGATCAGCAGCTTCTTGGTGAAGCCGGTGGTGACCCCGGTCACCAGGTTCTGCACCAGCGTCCGCTGCATGCCCCAGAACGCGCGCGCGCGCTTGGTGTCGTTCGCCGGCGTCACGCCGATCGAATCGGCCTGCACGTCCCACGTGACTTCCTGCGCCATCGGCATGGTCAGGGTGCCCTTGGGCCCCTTCATGCTCAGCACGCCGCCCTCGACCGTGGCGGTGACGCCGCTCGGGATCGCGACCGGCTTCTTACCGATGCGGCTCATCAGAACACCTCCGCCAGCACTTCGCCGCCGACATTTTGGTCGCGCGCTTCGGCATCCGAAAGCACGCCACGCGGCGTCGAGACGATGGTGATGCCCAGGCCGTTCATCACGCGCGGCAGTTCCTGCGAACCGCTGTACACGCGGCGACCCGGCTTGGAGACGCGCGCGACATGCTTGATGGCCGGCTGGCCTTCGAAATATTTGAGTTCGATACGGATGCCCTTGGCGGGCCCCATCTCTTCCTCGCTGTAGCCGCGGATATAGCCCTCGCGCTGGAGAACGTCGAGCACGCGGACGCGCAGCTTCGACGCCGGCGAAAGGACCGAGTCCTTGCGCGCGCGCTGGCCGTTGCGGATGCGGGTGAGCATATCACCCAGGGGATCGGTCACTGCCATCTTCGTGTCCTTACCAGCTCGACTTCGTGACGCCGGGAATCAGGCCCTTGTTGGCCAGTTCGCGCAGCTGCACACGGCAGAGACGGAATTTGCGGTAGTAAGCGCGGGGACGACCCGTCACTTCGCAACGGTTGCGGATGCGGGTCGGGTTGCCGTTGCGGGGCAACTCGGCCATCTTCAGCCGCGCGATCAGGCGCTCGGTGTCGTCGAGCGACTTGTCGTTCGCCTGCGCCTTGAGCTTCGCCAGCTTGGGAGCGGTCTTCGCCACCAGCTTCTTGCGACGCTCGTTCTTGTTCACGGAACTCAGTTTCGCCATGACTTAAGTTCTCTTTCCCTTATGCCGCTTGCTTCTGCTCGCCGTCCGCATCCTGCGGGAACGGGAAGCCGAACAGACGGAGAAGCTCGCGAGCCTCGTCGTCGGTCTTTGCAGTGGTGGTGACGATGACGTCCATGCCGCGCACCTTGTCGATGCGGTCATAGTTGATCTCCGGGAACACCAATTGTTCCTTGAGACCCATCGCGTAATTGCCGCGACCGTCGAAGCTCTTCGGGTTCAGCCCGCGGAAGTCGCGAACGCGCGGCAGCGCGATCGTGATGAAGCGGTCGAGGAACTCGTACATGCGCTCGCGGCGAAGGGTGACCTTCACGCCGATCGGCATGCCCTCGCGCAGCTTGAACTGCGCGATCGACTTCTTCGCCTTGGTCACGACCGGCTTCTGGCCCGCGATCAGCTCCATTTCCGAAGCGGCCGATTCGACCTTCTTCTTGTCCTGGGTCGCTTCGCCCACGCCCATGTTCAGAACGATCTTTTCGATCTTCGGAACCTCAAGCGCGTTCTTGTAGCCGAACTTGTCGGTCATCGCCTTGACGATCTTGTCGTCATAGATGCCCTTCATGCGGGGCTTGTAGTGGGTATCAGCCATCGATCTTCTTCCCGGTCTTGACCGCGACGCGGACCTTCTTGCCGTCCTGCGTCTCGAAACGGACGCGGGTCGGCTTGCCGTCGACGACGTGGGCAACCTTCGAAACGTGCAGGGGAGCTTCCGAGCGGTCGAGACCGCCCTGGGGGTTCGCCTGGCTCGGCTTCACGTGGCGCACATGGACGTTCACGCCCGACACGACGACCTTGCCGTCCTTCGGCATCGCCTTGACGACTTCGCCGGTCCGGCCCTTGTCCTTGCCGGACAGGACGATGACCTGGTCACCCTTCTTGATCTTCGCGGCAGCCATCACAGCACCTCCGGCGCGAGCGAGATGATCTTCATGTGCTTCTTGGCGCGCAGCTCGCGGACCACCGGGCCAAAGATACGGGTGCCGATCGGCTCCTCGTTCTTGTTGACCAGGACGGCGGCGTTGCTGTCGAACCGGATCACCGTGCCGTCGGCACGGCGAATGTCCTTGCGGGTGCGCACGATGACGGCGCGGTGAACGTCGCCCTTCTTCACGCGGCCGCGCGGTTGCGCTTCCTTGATGCTGACGACGATGATGTCGCCGACGCCGGCCGTGCGGCGCTTCGAGCCGCCCAGCACCTTGATGCACTGCACCCGCTTCGCGCCGCTATTGTCAGCGACGTCGAGATTGGACTGCATCTGGATCATCGATCCGCTTCCTTCTCTCTTGGCCTACCGGGACGGGCCCGGGGGTTCCGTTGCTTCTTCCGCCGTCACCCCAGCGTAAGCTGGGGTCTCAAGCAGTATTTCCTCGCACGAGATCCCAGCTTACGCTGGGATGACGGGCGATCAGGCGTCGACGTCGACCCGCTCCGGCGTCGCGTGGGTGTTGACCCGCTCGATCACCTTCCAGGTCTTCAGCTTGCTGATCGGCGCGGTCTCTTCGATCCGCACGGTCTCGCCAGCCTTGTATTCGTTGCCCTCGTCATGGGCGTGGTACTTCTTCGAACGGCGGATGATCTTGCCGTAGAGCGCATGCTTGACCTTGCGCTCCACGTTCACGACCACCGTCTTGTCGCCCTTGTCCGAGACGATCTGCCCGGTCAGCACGCGCTTCGGCATTGCTTCTTCCTTACTTCGCGGCCGCGGCGGCTTTCGCGCGCGCGGACTGCTGGGTCTTGATACGGGCGATGTCACGACGGACCTCGCGCACGCGGCTCGGCTTTTCGAGCTGGCTGGTCGCCGCCTGGAAACGGAGGTTGAACGCCTCGCGCTTCAGCTCGCCCAGGGTCTCGTTCAGCTGGTCGTCGCTCTTGCCGGCGACGTCGAGCTTGGTCGACTTGGTTTCTTTCTTGGCCATCTTATTCGCCTCCGAGGTGCGACGTGTCACCCAGACGCGCCACGACCTTGACCTTGATCGGCAGCTTCATCGCCGCGCGGCTGAACGCTTCCGCCGCGAGCGGGCCGGGCACGCCGTCCAGCTCGAACAGGATGCGGCCGGGCTTGACGCGCGCCGCCCAGAATTCGGGGCTGCCCTTACCCTTGCCCATGCGGACTTCGGCCGGCTTCGACGAGACCGGCACGTCCGGGAACACGCGGATCCACAAGCGCCCCTGACGCTTGATGTGGCGCGTGATCGCGCGGCGGGCCGCCTCGATCTGGCGCGCGGTGATCCGGTCCGGCTCCATCGCCTTCAGCCCGTACGAGCCGAAGTTGAGGGTCGCGCCGCCCTTGGCATCGCCATGGATCCGGCCCTTGAAGGCCTTGCGGAACTTGGTGCGCTTCGGTTGCAACATTGCTCTTATTCCTTAGCGACGGTCGTCGCGCGCGGGGCGCACGCCGGAGGTCTGGGCCTCCATCATCAACCGGTCCTGCGCCATCGGGTCGTGGCCGAGGATCTCGCCCTTGAACACCCACACCTTGACACCGCAGACACCGTAAGCGGTGTGCGCCTGCGCTTCGGCGTAATCGAGGTTGGCGCGCAGCGTGTGACGCGGCACGCGGCCTTCACGATAGCTTTCGGTGCGCGCGATCTCGGCGCCGCCGAGACGGCCGCCGCACATCACGTGGATGCCGTCGGCGCCGAGACGCATCGCCGACTGCACCGCGCGCTTCATGGCGCGGCGGAAGGCGATACGGCGCTCGAGCTGGTCGGCGATACCCTGCGCGACGAGCTTCGCGTCGATCTCGGGCTTGCGGATTTCGACGATGTTCAGCGACACGTCGGAACCGGTCATCGTGCCGAGCTTCTTGCGCAGCTTCTCGATGTCGGTGCCCTTCTTGCCGATGATCACGCCGGGGCGCGCGGCATAGATCGACACGCGGCACAGCTTGGCCGGGCGCTCGATGACGACCTTCGAGATCGCGGCCTGGGGCAGCGTCTCGACGATGTACTTGCGGATCTTCAGATCCTCGAGCAGCAGCTTGCCGTAATCCTGGCCTTCCGCGAACCAGCGGCTGTCCCAGGTACGGTTGATCTGCAGGCGCAGGCCGATCGGATTGCTCTTGTGACCCATTATGCTTCTTCCTGCTCGCGGACGACGATGCGAAGACGCGAGAACGGCTTCAGGATGCGGGTGGACTTGCCACGGCCGCGAGTCGCGAAGCGCTTCATCGTGATCGACTTGCCGACCGACGCCTCCGACACGACCAGCGCGTCGACGTCGAGGTTGTGATTGTTTTCCGCATTGGCGATCGCCGAGGCGAGAACCTTGCGCGCGTCGACCGCCATGCCCTTCTTCGAGAAGGCCAGGATGTTGAGCGCGTCGCCGGCCTTGCGGCCGCGGATCAGCCCGGCAACCAGGTTCAGCTTCTGCGCCGAACCGCGGATCTGGGTCGCGACGGCCAGCGCTTCCTTGTCGCCGACCTTGCGGGGGGATTTAGCCTTGGACATGTTAGCGCTTGCCCTTCTTGTCGGCGGCGTGGCCCGGGAAATACCGGGTCGGCGCGAACTCGCCGAGCTTCATGCCGACCATGTCTTCGTTCACCGACACCGGCACGAACTTGCGGCCATTATAGACGTTGAAGGTCAGGCCGACGAAGTCGGGCAGGATCGTCGAGCGGCGCGACCAGGTCTTGATCGGCGCGCGCGCGTTGGTTTCCTGCGCGGTCTGCGCCTTCTTCAACAGGCTCAGTTCGACGAACGGACCCTTCCAGACAGAGCGAGCCATTACTTCTTCCTCGCGTGACGGCTGCGGATGATCATCTTGTCCGTCGCCTTGTTGTGACGGGTGCGCGCACCCTTGGTCGGCTTGCCCCACGGGGTGACCGGATGACGGCCGCCCGAGGTCCGGCCTTCACCACCGCCGTGCGGGTGGTCGACCGGGTTCTTCGCGACACCGCGGGTCAGCGGGCGGATGCCCTTCCAGCGGTTGCGGCCGGCCTTGCCGAGATTGGTGTTCTGGTTGTCGGGGTTCGACACCGCGCCGACCGTCGCCATGCAGTTCGCGTGGATGTAGCGTTGCTCGCCCGAATTGAGGCGAACGATCACCATCCCGCGATCGCGGCCGACGACCTGCACATAAGTGCCGGCCGAACGGGCGATCTGACCGCCCTTGCCCGGCTTCATCTCGACGTTGTGGACGATCGTGCCGACCGGCATCTGGCCCAGTTCCATCGCGTTGCCCGGCTTCACGTCGGTCTTCTTGCCCGCGACCACCTTGTCGCCGACGCCGAGGCGCTGCGGCGCGATGATATAGGCCAGGCGATCCTTGCCGTCCTCGCCCGCGCCGTAATTGACCAGCGCGATGAAGGCGGTGCGGTTCGGGTCATACTCGATCCGCTCGACCGTGCCGTCGACGTCCCACAAGCGACGCTTGAAGTCGATGACGCGATACTTCTGCTTGTGGCCGCCCGCGATGCCGCGGCTGGTCACATGGCCCTTGTTGTTGCGGCCGCCAGTCTTCTGCTTGCCTTCGGTCAACGCCTTGACGGGGCGACCCTTGTACAAGCCCGACCGGTCGATCAGGATCAAGCCGCGGCGCGCCGGGCTCGTCGGGTTATAATGCTTGAGTGCCATTACGCGCTGACCCCTTGCGTCACGTCGATGGACTGACCGTCCTTCAGCGTGACGATCGCCTTCTTCATGTCGGAGCGCGTATAGTCCGCGCCCTTCCACTTCTTGGTCTTGCCCTTCTGGACGATCGTGTTGACGCCCGTGACGCTGACATTGAACAGCGCCTCGACGGCGGCCTTGATCTCGGGCTTGGTCGCGTCGCGCGCGACCTTGAACACCACCGCATTCTGCTCCGACATCATCGTCGACTTTTCGGTGATGTGCGGGGCGACGATCACGTCATAGTGACGGATATCGACCGCGCCGCCTTTGCTCGGCTTCTTAGCCATTGAAACGCGCCTCCAGCTTCTCGACCGCGGCGCGCGTCAGCACCAGCGTATCATGCTTCAGGATGTCGTAGACGTTGGCGCCGGCTGCGGACAGCACGTTGAGGTGCCCCAGATTGCCGGCGGCCAGCGCGAAGCTCGTCTCGACCGCATCGCCGTCGATGAACAGCGCCGACTTGCCGAAGCCGAGCTTCTCGAGGTTGCCCTTGAGCGTCTTCGTCTTGTTGCCCTCGACCGCCAGGCTGTCCATGACGACCAGCGTGCCCGCCTTGGCGTGGCTCGACAGCGCCATCTTCAGGCCCAGCGCGCGGATCTTCTTGTTCAGCGACGGGTTGAAGTCGCGGACGCGAGCGCCGTGCGCCTTGCCACCGCCGATGAACACCGGGGCGCGGCGATCGCCGTGACGGGCCGTACCGCCGCCCTTCTGGCGACCGAACTTCTTGCCCGAGCGAGCGACATCGGCGCGCTCACGCGTGCCGCGCGCGGTCGCACGGCGCTTTTCGAGCTGCCAGGTGACCACGCGGTGCAGGATGTCGGCGCGCGGATCGAGGCCGAACACCTCGTCGTTGAGTTCGACTTCCGCTGCTTTCGCCCCGGACTTACCGGCTCCGTCGAAGGAGGAAACCTTGACCTTCACGTTCAGCCCTCCTGGCCTTCGGTCGCTTCCGGCGTCTCGACGACCTCGGCGGGCGTCTCGGCGGGAGCGGCAGTGTTGCTGTTGGCGGCCTGCTTCAGCCCGGCCGGGAACGGCGCGTCGGCGTGGCGGGCGACCTTGACGGCGTCCTTGACGAACAGCCAGCCGCCCTTCGAGCCAGGGACCGAGCCCTTGACGAAGATGAGGCCGCGCTCGACGTCGGTGCCGACGATCTCGAGATTCTGCTGGGTGCGGTTCTTGTCACCCATGTGACCGGCCATCTTCTTGTTCTTGAAGACCTTGCCGGGGTCCTGACGGTTGCCCGTCGAACCGTGCGAACGGTGGCTGACCGAAACGCCGTGCGTCGCGCGCAGACCGCCGAAGTTCCAGCGCTTCATGGCGCCGGCGAAGCCCTTGCCCTGGGTGCGGCCCTGGATATCGACCAGCTGGCCGGCGACAAAATGGTCGGCCGACAGCTCGGCGCCGACGTCGAGCAGGTTTTCCTCGTCGACACGGAATTCGTGGACGATCGCCTTGGGCTCGACCTCGGCCTTGCCGAACGCGCCGCGCTGCGGCTTGGCGACGTTCTTGGCCTTGGCGCTGCCAGCGCCAAGCGCGACGGCGGTGTAGCCGTCCTTGTCCTTTTCGCGACGGGCGACGACCTGGGCGCCTTCGAGGCTCAGGACGGTGACGGGCACGTGGCGGCCGTCGTCCTGAAACAGGCGGGTCATCCCCAACTTCTTCGCGATCACGCCGGTACGCATGATCCATACTCCTCACAGAGGCACCTGCGCGGAATTGCGAAGGTGCGTGCCGGGCGCCCATCGAAGTAATACTTCGATGGGACCCGTCAGCCCGGATGTGCGAAGCGAGCCCCCGTCCCGGGCTGGTTGTTCAAATGGCGTAAAGCCGTTGAACGTGACGGGAGACGCTGTCCCAGCCGCAAGGCAGCTGGCGGTATCTCTATTTGTCAGCGTCCCGCGGGACCCCCTCTTTCGAGAGGATTTCGACCGCGGGAGCGGTGCCGTTAGGCGAGTTTGATCTCGACGTCAACGCCCGCGGCGAGATCGAGCTTCATCAGCGCGTCGACCGTCTGCGGGGTCGGCTGAACGATGTCCAGCATGCGCTTGTAGGTACGAACCTCGAACTGCTCGCGCGACTTCTTGTCGATGTGCGGACCACGGTTGACCGTGAACTTCTCGATGCGCGTCGGCAGGGGAATGGGGCCACGGATGAGCGCGCCGGTGCGGCGCGCGGTATCGGCGATGTCGCCGGTCGCCTGATCGAGCACGCGATGGTCGAACGCCTTCAGGCGAATGCGGATATTGCTGTCCATGGTTCCTGCCAATGCGAAAGAGCGGGGCAGCTAACCCTAAAGGGGGCCACCTCTTGCTGGTTCATACGAAAACTGAAGGCGGGCCGATACAGGCGGCGGAGAGTCGGGTCAAGGGGGTGCGGGAGAGAAAGCGACATCTGTCGGGCAAGCGGCCCTCTCCTGCCGACTTCGTCACCCCGGGCCTGACCCGGGGTCCCGCTTTGTACCGCTCACGCAAGCATGTCGAAGAGATCGCGCCAATCGGGATTGCCCCGTTCGATCAGCGCGAATTTCCATTCGCGGTGCCAGCGTCTGATGCGCTTCTCGTGGGTGATCGCGTCGGTGATTGACGGCATGTGTTCTGCCCACACCAAGCGATCCAATCGGTAGCGTCGACAGAAATCCGACCCGTCGCCGTTGCGATGCTGGTGAATGCGTGCAGGCGCGTCGGACGTGACGCCGACGTACATCGTTCCGCGATAGCGATCCGCCATGATGTAAACCCAACCGCCGAAGCTCTTCATCGGACGATTGGAATATTAGCGGGACCCCCCTGAGTTCACAAACGAAGTGCAACACCTGACACAGGTGCTGCCATGTCGACCTACAGCCAGTTATCGCTTGCGGAACGGTGTTCGATTGCCCGGCTTCGCGAAGCCGGGCAATCGCTCCGGCAAATCGCTGCAACT